>Ga0325404_1000866_pt1 | contig 31111 bp, 15 predicted proteins | sample PopdelMetagenome_18_FD_205664 | JGI IMG/M metagenome (GOLD analysis project Ga0325404, IMG submission 205664) | Populus deltoides microbial communities from Bellville, Georgia, United States - Xylem-Control-R1 | ecosystem: Host-associated > Plants > Phyllosphere > Stem > Wood/Secondary xylem...
TATGAAAGGGGTATTCAGACCAATTTTATCACGATACATTTTTTTTCTTTCTAAAAAAAATATAAAAAAATATGCATGCATTAATTTAAATTCATTTTACTGGTTATTCATTGACGCAATAGTCAGGAATATCATATGTTTTTTTTTCTATGTAATATTTATCAATGCCAGAGTTAGAAATATCTGTAGTTGAATATTCATTGACGTCATAGTCAAGAATATTATAAGTAGACTATCATAGCATAAACCAACAAACTTTTAATAATTTAAGACAAAACCAACAATACAGCCTGCTTCAGGCAGGACACTTAAGAGGTGATAATATCTTCTCTTTTGCGTAACCAGTCATGTACCATAGAATCTTTGTTGACTAGTTAGGGTTCCTAGTGACCATAATACTAGGTGACGACTCCTTAAACAAGACCTTTCCTCATCTAAGAACAAGATGTCAGGAATCCATTCTTTCCCACGGATGAATTTGTGCGACAAAATACGACTCCACTAGGGACTTTTAGGGCTAAACTTTGCTTTTTGTCTTAATATTGCTATGTTGTTTGGTGCTCTTATTGGTTTATTTTATTTCCTTTACTGCTTTAACATGCATCCATGTTTATATTGTCATTCATCACGTTAAAAGCACACACTTTAAAATCTAGTATAAGTAGGGAAGTAACGGTACCCCCAACAACTTTAGCCTGGATAAGACTCGTGAAACCATCTAACTCTCACTTGATTGTTGACTTGGAAGTGGTTGATATGTCAATCTGATATTACTCACGGCCTCTATCTTCACACTACTTGTAAGCCTCATATCGACCTTTCGAGGACGATCACTGAGCATGTGAGAGACATTTTGAGACTAGATAGTGACCTACCCCCCTGATGCACTCAACGATTAGAATCTTCCTATTAGGTTGTCACCTCGTGAAGGGCGAGTCTGTAATTTATATGCATTTTTTAATTAAACCAACTTTTTTACATGATTTTCATTTAGCAGGATGAAATATAGGTTCCCAATTGAAACACATTTATAACACTCAATTGCGGAAAAGACAAGGAAAATGAAGAAAAAGCCCAATTGGAATCTCAACACCAAAAAAGTTGGAAAGTCTTAGAGAAGAAGTCGCAAGGCTTACTAGTCTATTTAAACAGACCTTGAGATCTAAATTCGGAAAAGCAACACTTATAACTCAGCCTGAACCTATGCCCGTAACTCCCTTCAATCCACAGAATCTGGATTTCAACAAGCTATGCATTTTCAACCAACATACCCCATAAGAATGTCGTCTACCATTGATTCTACAGAGAAGGAATCTCAAAAGGGCAAAATGATAAAAAAGATGGTCTGAATAAATTGGCCACTCTAGAGAAAAGGATGAGGGCATTTGAGGGAACTCACCTATATGATCCCATAAAGGCTATTGAGATGTGTTTGATGCTTAACGCGGTCATTTTCAAAAAGTTTAGAATGCCAAAATTTATCAAATATACGGGAATTCAATGCCCTATAACTTATCTCAAAGTATACTGCAACAAAATGGTTAATGATGAGAAAATATTGATTCACTTCTTTTACGACAACTTGAATGATGCTGCTCTCACTTGGTATATATGGTTGGACAATACCAAGGTGAAAAAGTGGAAGGATTTGGCTGAAGCCTTTATTAGACAGTATAAGTTCAATATGGATGTGAGCCTTGATAGGTCTAGCTTGCATGCAATAGAGAAGGATAACAAGAAGTCTATAAAAGAGTATGCCCAAAGGTGGCGTGAGACAATTACACAGGTTAATCCTCTTTTTTTTAAAAAAGAGATGATTGATTTATTTTCCAACACCTTTAAGGCCCCGTACTTTGAGTATCTAGTTAGAAGTTCTACACAACATTTCACTGACCTGGTTGTTATAGCTAAAATGATTGAACAAGCCATTAGGTTAGGTAAGATTGCTGACCCGATTGAGAAGAACGATTTCACTAAAAAAAGAAAGGAGACTGATGTTCACAATACTGAAAGTGGTTAGAAACGCAAGAGAAATAACTACCAAAGATACCTACCTTTCCTATAGCCAACCTCTTCACACTAGTTCCTAAAAATCAAGCATCTTAAAGATAAAGCTACGGTGACATTAAGTCAAAAATGATCTACATATGACCCCAATTGACTATTGGAAAGATGCCCTTGTCGAGGAGTTCTTAGGAGAGGAATGATCAGGAGATTCTAGAAAATTCCAATCAATGGTTGGTATGTGTTTTGCCTTTTTTGTATTACCTTCTACAAGTTTCAATGAAATAATGAGTTTGTTTTTCAATTATATCTCTTTCTTTGGTTTATATTTTCATAAATCCTGAAAGAGGTTCCTTATAAAAACTCACATATACACATTTGCAACCTTGCATGATACTTTCCGCTAATGGAATTTTGAAAAATTAAACTTGCTTTTGATTTCAATGATGATTTGATGTTTATTGAAAACAATATTTTGACATTCTACTTATAGAATAAAAAAATAAATCAAGCAACTCTTTCACTGAGGTGACTAAATTCCAAACCAAAGTATGAGAATAGAAAAATGAATGGCCACCCCCACACCATGACTCTCGAGCCAGGTGTTTTAGATGTATGCATAATGGTATGTAGCAGACTAATTGTTCATAGACTCATGGAATGCATCTCTTTGCAAAGTTCAAACCATCTCACTAGACAAGATCAAAGTTTATTAATCTTAACTGCTTGTGATTAAAATGAGGAAAGACCATCTTTGTTATCCCTTTCACATTCTAAAATAAATATATCCCTTGTGATCCCTTATTGAGCCTGAATAAATTTTTCTTTCACAAAAAATCCCGACTAGTATCACATCTCACATTAGAGGCAAGTGAAATTTTAATGATCAGGAAAGATGAAAAGGTCGTGAGAAAGCCAAAAAGTAAAAGAGCCCAAGAAACTCAAAATGCTAGGGGGCATGCCCAAATAACAAGAAAATTGATAGCCAAAACAAAGTGGGTATGCCCCAACCAAAACAATAAAAAAAAGGCAAATCAAAGAAAAACAATAAAAGAAAAGGATTGAAAAACATAAAGAGTCGAACTGCTGATAAGTGATCCTTAGTCATTGAAACCTTGAAACACTCTTCGAGCTTTATGAATCCTTTTTTTCATAACCAAGAACCACAACCTACATTACGTGTCTTTAAAAGTCCTTTCTAGTCAAACAAGTGAGCGACTTGGTACAATAAACGATGCTATCAAAATGCAAAAAGTACTTTTTCATAGGAGTTATGACATCATGAACAAACTACTTATTATTATTCATGCCGATAAAATAAGTGTTAAAAAATATAAAATTTTTTCTCAAACAAAACCTCAAGCTTTTTCTCGAGCCCTTCACTTTGAAAACCATAAAAGTAGAAGGTCACCTCATGATGTACCTTCACCATTGCCAATATCGTCAACACAAGAACAAATCATCTCCTTTCCAAGAAAAATAACCAGGGAGTTGCAAGATTTCAAAAGCAAATTGTTTTAAACTCACATCAAAACAATTTTTGTTTTCAAAATGCAAGATCAAGATTTCAAGATTCATTCTAGATAAATATTCCTTCATCAAAACCAAAAAGGAGAATGAAAGAAGGGTTACTCAAAACCATTAATCCTCTGAGTCGTTGACAGAGCACATTTAAGGGGCAATGACCCATACAAGAGGGCAATATTGTGCTTAGAAAGGGATTAGATTCCTTCAGGTAACGAAAAAGAGAAGAAGAACATTCTCTACCACGAGACAAGGGGGCATTCTTGCTTACAAAAGGTAGTTTGGTCTTTTCAACAAGTGACACTGAATATTGTTGGCAGTGAGACAAGGAATTGATGAATGATCTTTCCAAATTAATCAATAAATACAGAGAATTTCCAGCAAGAAAATGGGTCACGATGGGCACCACAAAGACTGAGCTGGGTAAAATTACAAATATTATAAAAAAGATCTATATAGGTCAACTCAAGTGGATTAGAAATCGAGCGACCAAGAGGGTTGAAATAAGAAATAACAACAAAAAACCCATTTGGATCCAACCATATTAGTAGCAGGTGGTCTAGGAACTAGTTTCCATGTTTGGTTATAAGTGAGAGCACAAATTTCATCCTCCATGGCAGCTAGCCATTTGGGTGATTTGGCAGCACTTTTGAATCCTTTTGGTTACTTCATAACTAATAGTGATGATAATAAATGAGATAATAAATCAGAGGCAGGAATTTGACAAAAATAATTATAATGTTTGGATTTGGAAATATCAACTTTTCCACAGGTTAACATGGGATGAGAGTTCTGATTTGAGGAAGAATGTTGAGCTGGTGCAATCTACATATCTGAAATTGGCTCAATTCTTAAAGTAGGCATAAGAGGCAATTCTGAAACTCTCTCATCTATTGTAATAGGCACAAGAGGCAGTGAGATTGGTGGACTCTAAGGCAACTTTAAGGCACATGATTTACATGGTATGGATGAAGTGATTGATGGTAAAGACCGAGAACTTGCAGAAGAATTAATGTTGGACAAAGGAGAAGTAGAGGAACTGTGATCATGAAAAGAAATATAATATGAGAGTGCAGGAGAAGGTTTTATATGGGATGAAGATGATGGAAAAATGGTCTCATCAACCGAGCATGTCGAGTGACAAATACTCAATGTGATTTAGGATCTAGGCATCAAAATCCTTTATAAGATGAATTGTAACCAAGAAAAATACATGGGAGGCTTCTAGGTTCAAACTTGTGTTTAGTATAATCTTTAAATATGGGAAACATAAACAACCAAAAATGTGAAATAATGCATAGGTAAGAGACTTACCATACAGAATTTCAAATGGAGAAACTCCATTCAAGACAAGTGTGGGCAAGCGATTAATTGTAAAAACTGTTGTACTGAAGGCTTCAACCCAAAGATGAAGAGGAACATTGGCATAAAAAAGCATTGTTAGGTCTATCTTAGTGATATGTTTATGTTTTCTCTCAGCTCTACCATTTTAAAAGGGTATATAGGGGCAAGAATGTTGATGGTGAATACCACATTTGACTAAGTGAGACTGGAAAATGGTACTTATGAATTCACCTCCCCCGTCACTTTGGAATGTTTTGATCTTTGCTGAGAATTGATTTTCAACAAGTGTTTGAAATTTGATGAACGTTTGATAAGAATCAACTTTGTGCTTTAATGGATAGAACCAAGTGAAGCGAGAGTTATCATCGATAAAAATAACATAATATTGATAGCCAGAGATTGAATTTATTGGTGTCGGACCCTATAAGTTGCAATGTATGAGCCCTGAAATTGTTTGGGATCGACTATTACTTGTGAGAAAAGGTAGTTTATGGCTTTTAGCTTTTTGACAGCTAACACACAAAGATGGATTCAGCAATATAGAGGTAAGAGATAAAATACCTTTCTTATTAAGCATGGAAATTATTTGAGATGATACATGGCCTAAACGGGCATGCCAAGTGTCAAAGGAATTGCATAAATTATGCTTGTTAATAACAGCAGAGAAAACATGGTGTCCACGCTTCAGTACATAAAGTTCATCTACATGATTACCGCTTGCCACCACCTTTTGAGTTGGAGTATTTTGTATGATAAAATTATTGTCAGTAAAGGAAACAGAAAAAGGGAAATCATTGGTTAATTTATTGACAGAAAGCAAATTTTTGGTTAAGTTTGGCACCACAAGTACATCATTTAATTTAAGAATTGGAGTGGGAGAGTAGGAACCTATGTGTGTAATGGGTAGGGAGGAACAATAACTCTATCCTTACTAGTGTAAGGTTCCATCTTATCAAGTTGAGACACATCAGGAGTCATGTGTACAGATGCTCCTATATCAGTGTACCAATTTGTTGTGTTGTTGCTGATAGTGCAAGTTGCAAGTGCTTCAACAAGGTTTGCATCAGATTTTGTGTATCTGATCTTACAGTTTGTGGCATAATGACCTTCTTCTCGACATATTTAACATCGAGAAGGTCTCCTATACTGCTGCTTCCCACGATTTCCTCCCTTTGAGTGGCCTTTTTTACATATGTTTTGATTATTATATGGCCTTGCATGTTGGTTGGAAGATGCAGAGGAATGAACCATATAGGTAGAGGGGCCACCTGCAGTATAATCAATGGACTTTGAAAAAAGATCAAAGCTTTATGCTTTAGGAACAATATATTTGAAACTTGGAATAAGAGTTAAAGAGAGTTGAGTGGTGGAAAAACTCGAGAACTTGTGTCCTAGACTATGTAAATACCAGTGTACTTTATTAGTGTCTTCAACTGGACATCCCATTGCCAATAATTGATCACATTGAGTCTTGAATACTCGAGAGTTTTCTATTTGATTGCTGCCTTGATTGTCTTAAAAGAGTAATGTTTTGTTATTATCAACAGATACTACAAAGGCATATACTTCGAATGTAATTTAGATACGCATCGAAGAGAGCCTGCTTGAGTCCCAATAATGATATCTAGTTTTACAAGAGAATTCTCTAATATCATTAACAACCATACTTCTAACATCCTGAGAATATAGATCATTGTATTGCGTTGAATCATTGTTTCTTAATTATATCAATCTAGTACTGTAACATAAAATCATACTCATACCTTACAACAGCGTTATCTCTAGCCATGTGAAACAATCTAACTAGTTCATTTTTGAGATGAGCATACGTGTAATCCTTGCACAACAATCTCATCAAGCTTTACTAACTTGGATGAGGAGCTCATCATAAATAGTCTATTAGAAACTCTATTTTAAGTATCATAGACGTAAATTTGTGCAAGTCAAGGCATATCATCAAGCATAGGCAATAGATAACCCATCAACTGGTATAATTTGCTATTGATTTTGAAAATATATGGCCCTAGCCAGTGCAAAATAAATATACGAAACATTTAATTGTATAGACAAATATTTTCTTATAATTTCTTTTATACTGTACCATTATTTAGATTAAGCAAATGGTCTAAAATTCAAAGGTTGGACGAATAGGTGGCAACTTTACTTTTCCTCCGAGACAATAAAATAGAAAATCCCCAAGAAGCGTAGCGTGATGGCAAAGGGCTTGAGATCTGCACAATAGGTCTCGAGTTCGAGTCAGGGCATGCACCTCTTGTAAGAGCCTGAGACAGCCAGGATTTTACTCGCTCACCTGGATTCACATAGTACGCTTTCTGGGGGTGAGGTTTCCTTGAATCCAAAGAAAAAATAGAATGGAAACTTTAAATGCAGCCTTGAAGAGCTAGCACAGCTTTCTTTAACAAAAAAAAAAGACCCACAATGCTCACATTTCTAAGTTTTTTTTCCCTCTAAAATCAATGTACTCATTGAATTAGCCTAAAAGTGAAAGTTATAAATGATATATTATTGATAAAAAAAGGTGATATATATGATGGAATATTTTTTTTAAATAGCTGCAAAATCTGAATTATAAGTAAAAAAGAGCAATAAGTGACGCTTACATTTCTCTTCTTTTAATAAGAGTAGCTTATCACATAGCTAATGCAATTCATGTTGGGAGTTCATTGCAAATAATTTAATATATCTTATCTTACAATTTGTTAAAACAGGTGTGCAAACCGTGCTTATATATCTTTAGTTCCAAAAAAGACAGAGTTCAAGGAGTTTTGGCCAATCAATATGATTCATGGCATCAATAAAATAATAGCAAAGGTATTATCTAACATACTCATATCAGTGATTGAAAGTTTGATTAGTGACAACCAAACTGCTTTTATCTCCAGAAAACAAATTAATTATTGATGGTTTCATGATTGCCAATGAGCTTATTTGGATTTGAAGAAAGTTAGGAACTCTAGCATTGTCCTCAAGGTTGATTTTTCATAAGGCTTTTGATACTGTCTTATGAGAATATTTGGATGAAATAATGGAGTATATGGGTTATGGCATCAAATGGCGAGAGATGATTCATAAGTGCTTATCTGGTTTGAAGCTTGCAGTTTTGATTAATAGTTCCCCTTCTAAAGAGTTCAGTGAGGGCTGGATCATCAGGCAGGGAGATCCTCTATCCCCGTTTCTTTTTGATACAGCAGTCGAGGGATTATCAGTTCTGTTTAGTCGTGCAGCATCTGTTTATTTATTCTTGGGTCTTCAGCTTAGAACGGGGGATTATTTAAGTCTTTGCAGTATGCTGATGATACATTGGTTTTTTTTTTGCCTCCTTCCTTATCATCCCTAAAGGTGGTGAAACAATTTTTGAGATGGTTTTATCTGTGTTCAGGGTTACAAATTAATTTTTTTATAAAACCTCACTTATTGGAATAAATATCTGTGATTCTTGCTGTGCTAATCTTGTTGATTCCATTTTCTGTAAACAAGATACTTTGCCTTGCTCCTACCTGGGCCTGCCTTTAGGCTCTAACCCAAGATTGATATCTACCTAGAAACTGTGATTCAAAAGTTCAGAAGCAGGCTTTCAGCATGGAAGGGGAGATTACTTAGCATGGTAAGAACGATCTGTTTACTTAAGAGTGTCCTGAATTCATTACCTCTATTTTATGTCAATCTTTCTTATGCCACAAGGGGTTTTGCAAGTTATTGACCTCAATCCAGAGGCAGTTTTTATGGTCAGGAGCCTTAAAGCATAAAAACATTTGCAGGGTGCAATGACAAATTGTGATGTGAGACAAATGCAAGGGAGGACTTGGGATTGTCTCGTAACTGACAAAAAACAAGGCTATGCTATTCAAATGGGTGTGGCGGTTAGGTATGCCTGGTGCTTCGCTTTGAAAATAAAATATTTGTAAGAAATATGCACCATTTTTTACAAATGGCCTGCCAATATTTTCTCAAAGACTCTCGAGAGTGTGGCGTAGTATAATGTTTCTTGCAACCTGTTGATCCTTCCTTCGATACTATTAGTAGTAGCTTTCGGCATGTTGTTAGAAATGGCTCATCTATTCATTTCTGGACTGATGTGAGGGTCGGATCGGTTACTTTTCAAAATACATTTCCAAGATTGTTTCTTGTCTCCAATTCTCGGGACGCAACAATGGCAGATTCAAGGCATTGGATTTAAGGAAATTGGTTTTGGTCTTTAAAATGGCAAAGAGAACTTCTGATATAAGAGTCAAAAGATCCAGCCTCTCTTAATTCTCTCCTAGCTTCGGCTGTTGTGAGTAATAGTGGTCATGACAAGAAAATTTAGACAGCCAACAGTGATGGCAGCTTTTCGGTGAGGACTTGTTGTGCTTTGATCGAACAAACTACAAATGGGGGAAATCTTCACTTTCAAACATATATTTGGATGAAGAATTGCCCTCCGGAAATCCAATGCTTCATTTCGGTAGCTATTCAGAATAAACTCAGCAAGAAGAGTTTCTTACTTTTCTCGCATATGGACGCACAATGTCAAGGGAGGCAAGGAAGTCGCCACCTAATTGTTTGGTTCAGAGTCGTTAAGAAACCCGAATATACTGGTTTTATCAGAGATTCTAAGGGTAAAGGATTGGTTATGGTTAGGGAAGGTATTAACACCTTTAGCGCACCTTATTTAAGATAAGCTGCATTGTGTGGTCTGATTGTGGTTTGGGGTGAAGATTTATTCGTGTCAATAAACCTAGCTTTTCAAATTTATTATAGATTCATGTGCCCAAATGAATTCTTATGGAGAGGATCCAGGTAGATGCCCTAATAGAGTTCACCTATTACTATGAAACTTAGGAATTAAACACTAGGACGTCCGTGAGTAGCCAACGTTTAAAATAAAAAGAAGTGTCTTGATATGATGATTTTCATTGTATGATTGTATGATGTGTGGAACACTTGAATGTGAACATGTGTATTCTTGGGATATATATGGTAATGGTTTATGTGATTGTCTGATGCGAATATACTGATTATGATCATTTGATGTGTCAAGTGGTATGACCAGGATCGGACCTTCAACCAGACGAAGGCACCCTCTTCGACCAGACAAGAGCAGCCCATAGGAGGAACAGGTAGGTGGTTTCCACCCTTTATAGCATAATGTTAATTCTTCAAAGTGAATTCATTAGAAAGATCCATTATTATGTTGTAGTGAATAATACTAAACTGTTCATGGAATATTTGAATAAGTATTATGATTAGCTTCGGTTAATGGCATTTTAGAAGGAAGGTCAGGTTGAGTTTAATGATTAGCTTCGGCTAATGGCGTCCTACAAGGACGGCTGGGATGAGCATTATGATTAGTTTCGGCTAATGATATCCTAAAAGGATGGTCGACGGCCGGGACGAGCATTATGATTAGCTTCGACTAATGACATCCTAAAAAGATGATCGACGGTCGGGACGAGCATTATGATTAGCTTTGGCTAATGGCGTCCTAAAAGGATGGTCAAGTTGTGTTTGATGATTAGTTTCAGCTAATGGCGTCCTAGAAGGATGGTCGGGACGAAAATTATGATTAGCTTCGACTAATGGCATCCTAAAAGGATGGTTAGGTTGTGTTTGATGATTAGCTTTGGCTAGTGGCGTCCTAGAAGAATGGTCAAGACAACCATTATGATTAGCTTCGGCTAACAGTGTCCCAGAAGGATAGTCGAGTTGTGTTTGATGATTAGCTTCAGTTAATGGCGTTCTAGAAGGATGGTCGGGATGAGCATTATAATTAGCTTCGGCTAATAGCATTCTAAGGTGATGGTCAAGTTGAGTTCAATGATTAACTTCAGTTAATGGTATCCGAGATGGATGATCAGGTTTGAATATTATAATTAGTTTCGGTAGTTGATGAAATAATAAGGGCTATATTATATATGGAAGGAATAATGAAAGGACCATATTCATTTAGGTTATAAAAGAAAAGTAACGATAATGTTATTTTAGTTATCTATTGTCACGTTTCTAATTGGTTATAATTCTTGTATTTATTTTGTACTATAACAGAGATGTCACACCAACAAAGTGCATAAGAAATCCCATTCCATGGGTCCATATATTTTGAAAAGAACTATATATTCGCATGTTTAAGTTATTATGTATTTTGCATGAATAAATATATTAAGTATGTAATTGTCGTCTGGGATTTATATATAAACTCGTAATGGTAGCAATATGTAAATATGATATAATGCAAACTTATGAATATGTAAATACGATATAATGTAAACTTATGGATATGTGAATATAACGTTGTGAGTATGTGTATTAAGCATTTTCATGAAGATGTTGATTTACACAATCATATGTGTATTGTATCATACTAATGAATAAAGTACTAATTTCCGGAATATTATTATGAGAAGCATCGAGAATGTAATGGCTTATAAAAAAAACATTTACCATTAATTTTGGCTTTGAAAAATTGGGATATTACAAGCACTTTAGGCATAACAATTCATCTTTTCTAAATAGGAATTTATGAGATTTCTCACTAGTAGTTCATGTGAATTACCATTGGATGCCAAATAATTAGATAATTTGTGGTTTGCGACAACCCAGCTTTTAAAAAATTATTCAAAGCTGAAAAGATTAGATATTCAGGTAATAAATATTTAAACAACTTTAGATTTGTCTACCGAGAATTATTCAAAGTTGAAAGAGGATAATTGTGCACTTTAGTTGTTGAGAGAGAGAAAAAAAAGAAGAAAAGCAAACAATCGATCACCAACGGCAATCCACTCATTATTTGTCTACATGCACCACACCATGTGGAAGGGGGCACAACTATGCATCTAGTTAGACGGTGGATGATCAGATTTGGTAATTAGGAAGCGTAATACATACCTTCTTAATGGTGTGGGCATCATCCATTCGCTGAGACATGAGGAATACGCTCTAGCAGCTTTTCAATTAAAAAATAACAAATAAAACATGAAAAATACTAAAACACCCCATGATCTTTTTAATTACACAAAATATCCATTTAAAAATACTAAAATACCTCCCAAGGCAAAGCTTATTTTTTTTGTCTTTTTTAAAGCTAAAAGCGTTATTTTATTGTATATAAAAATTAAAAAACCTAAAATACCCTTATTTAATAACCCATCCTTTTTAGATCTTGGAGGTAAAAAAATATTTTTACTATTATAAATATTGTAAAATGTTAAGAAAGCTCTTGGTTAATAGTTTTAAATTTTATTAACTCTTGGGTAAAAAAATAGTTTTATTGTGTTAAAAAATTGAAAAAAACATATATATCCCAAATAATCTTCTAATAATCATTAAGTTAGATGAAAAGACTCGAACACCCTAAATCAAAGATTTAAATTTAATTTATAAAAAAATAATTTTATTTTAACAATTCAAAGTTATCCAGAACTGCAATGAAATCTCCATGCTCTTTAACTTTTTTTTTTAATTTTTAAATTATAGCTATGAATATAAAATAAAATAAATTCTACTTCGCTTATGTGGCGTCTTCCTTCCTTGCCCAACGAATCCAAAACATAAGAAAGAAAGATGCGTGAGCAGGTACTGGAAGGGACCAGTTAAAAACAAAAAGAAAACTTTAAAACCCATAAAAAAAAAAAAAAAAAAAACCCAGTGATCATGGCGATGATAGGGAACCTGACGGCTCACCAGCGTTGGATTCTGATGGCGGTGAAAGGAGGAGCGTCAAGTCTGTCATTCTTAGGGTCGAGCTTCATCGTTCTCTGTTATCTCCTCTTCAAAGAACTCCGCAAGTTCTCCTTCAAGCTCGTCTTTTACCTCGCCCTCTCCGTAACCGCTCTCTCTCTCTCTCTCTCTCTCTCTCTCTCTCTCTCTCTTACTCACAATTTTTTGTTACTAATTTGCTTACTAGCTAATGGTAGTGGATCTCACTTACTCGTTTGCTTATTAATTATTAAATTGATGGATCAAAATTAAATTAATTCATCTTCATCAATTGTCACCTTCATTTAGTTCACCTATTTGAAACCATAGTTTTACTATTTTTTTCCAAAGAATATATATATATATATATATATATATATATAAATTTGTAATTATGATCCGTAGTTACTCTCTTTGTTTAATACATTATATTAAGAAATGTATGGGATTTATGCTCATTGCAGGATATGCTTTGCAGTTTCTTCAGCATTGTTGGGTACGGTTTTTTTCTTTTTCTTTTTTTAATTTATTTGTATTAAATTTGCTTTCTTTATTCTTTGATAAATATATATATAAGTGCAGGGATCCATCAAAAGGATTCTTCTGTTATGCACAAGGATACAGTACACATTTCTTTTGTGTAGCATCTTTTCTTTGGACTACGACAATTGCCTTTACACTTCATCGCACTGTTGTTAAACACAAGACAGATGTTGAAGATCTTGAGGCCATGTTTCACTTATATGTTTGGGGTATGAATTCTTGCTCTTTATTATATGTTTTTTTGATTCTTCTACTGCTCCTGTTTATGATTATTGCATCTGTTGCTGTCTTAAACACTTTCTTTCTGCAATTCAAATTAACGGTTTTCATTCATACTAGTGGGCATTCCTTTTGCCAATGGAAACTGAATTTCAAGTTCGATTTCTTTTTACAGGAACTTCATTGTTTCTGACTGTAATACGCTCCATTGGTAATGACCACAGACATTTAGGTGGATGGTGTTTGACACCAACAGGGAGAACAAGAAAGGTAAGCGCATAGGAGTTTGCGGTGGAAAATCATTTTATTTTATTTTTTTCCTCACTGGGATTTAGTCATTTATAGTTGGTTTTCATGATATAAAGTTTTTTCGTCAAGATGTGGCTCCATATTTGTATTATTGTGCCCTTTATACATCAAACAGTTCAAATCATTTCATTGTGAGAGAAATATGGGTACAAACCTTAGGTAATTGTGGATGTTAAAGTGGTCTTAGACACTTGATGAGATAAAGAAAAACCTTTGAAATTTCTGTTTTGTTTCTAGTGTTATTGCGAACTCATGCTTATTCTCTGGTAAAATAATTTATGTACCCCTTTCTACTTCTGCAGGCAGTTCAATTCATAACATTTTATGCACCGCTATGGGGTGCAATTCTTTACAATGGATTTACGTATTATCAAGTCATACGCATGCTAAACAATGCAACACGAGTATGTGCCCAATTACATTTTGTTTCTTTTTCTGGATTGTCTATTTGTTGAGACAGCATTTACACTGTATCTGGAAATTTCAGATGGCAGTAGGAATGTCAGACCGAGCATATCAATCTGATGCAAGGGCAGACAAGAAGGTATGTTCCCAGTTGCTAGTATACTGAATTAGAATATTCACATCTGTTAAGATAAAAGATATGAAGAGGAGCTTGGATTTCTTATTAATTGAATAACTAGTTCACTCCATGTGGTTACTTAGCTTCCTATGGAACTTATAAAACCACTTTCACTACTTAGAAGAAAATCAATAGTATAACTCCGATGCTGGAGAAATTCAATGCTTCTTACATATTTTCTCCAAAATCATGGCGATTTGACCTTTTTCAGAAACTTCTTTTCAATAATGTTTTGTGTTTCTGCTAACATTACTGTTAAGACCAGGTTTCTTAAAAATCAAAAAGTTGAAATGTGCTGTTTTCTGGCTACCTAACTTTCATTGTCCCTCTTGTCTTTTCTTCATTGTTAGCTCAAAGTTTTGATGGGGACATGGTAAAAAATGTTAATTTCCCTTGTTCTCTTTCATTTCATAGGCAATGAACCGGTGGGGATACTATCCACTCATCTTAATAGGATCATGGGCTTTTGGCACTATCAACGGCATTCATGATTTTATAGAACCAGGCCACAAAATCTTTTGGCTCTCTGTTCTTGATGTTGGGACAGCTGCACTTATGGTAATTCCAATAATCATCAATTTATTCTTTCTTTATTTTCTCTTCTATATTTCTAGAAATTGGACGCAACCTTTATGTGTAAATTGGGTGATTGTGTCTCTGCAATGATTTTTTCTTCATTTTGAATATATATATTGGGAACATAATGTAATGAATATATTTATTTAATTTTTTTTTTTTTTGAGTTGGGCAAGTAACAAGGGGTTATAGGACATCTTACTGGATGGGATTACAATTGTCATTTTAGCTTTTGGAATATTCATCTGTCTTGCAAAGTACACAATCAGATAAATACTTGTAAACATGACATGAAGAGCACATGGCCAGACTGACATCTTTTATGGGCAAATGGGCAAATTTATTGTTAATATGCATTTATTATGTAGATAGCAAATTGAAAACTCAGTCTGCTTTTATTGTTGATGGTGTTTGGGATGTTGCTGAAGAGTGAGGACTCACTCCCCTGCCTCTAACCCTTGCTGATTATAGAATTCATTTATCTTCTAAATGATTAGTAAGAAGATATTGCAGTATGTCACTTGGAGAAAGAGCTTTTCATTTATCATTATTGTGGATGAAATGCTTTACCCATTAATAGAATAGTTTTATTATTTTACTTTCACAGACTGTTAACGTAACTAATTCTTTGCTTTTGTTTTAGGGTCTTTCCAACTCAATAGCATATGGCCTGAACTCTTCTGTGCGGCGGGCAATATATGAAAGATTGGATCAGTAAGTGGCCACAAACTAAGCTTTTTATTATGTGTAAAGAAATGAGGTAGGATTGTCTTCAAATTCTTTCTTCTATGACCCCATTTTGATGTGACTACAGCTAGCTAATGGCCTACCTATGATGGTTTCAATATATTCAATTTCAATCGCAAAGTATGCAATTTCAATGCATGCCATCTTCAGTGTGCAATGATCTTTGAGTAAATTCTGTATGCTCTAACACTCTAATTTTTGTCTTGTGGCAGTCCAAGAGGAGGGGGTGAATTAGACTTAAAATCAAACTTTTAGAATTTGAAAATTAAAAACACAGAAAAGATTAAGTGTAAAAAGAACAGTTATATGTAGTGGATAATAATTGGTATATCGATGAACAGAAAAACAGGTAAGCAAAGACGAGACGAAATGATTTATTGGTACATTTATAGTCTACTTATACAATGAACACATAAATTAAATTAACAGAAAAGGTTATCCAATTCAAATAAATAAATAAACAAAGACAAAGTAAAGAGAGTAGGGATCAAGAACAGCTAACACAGATTTATATTGGTTCCTCGTAACTTGTGAATACTTTAGTCCTCAAGGATCTTCCTTGAGAGCTACTGAAGCTCACTGATTCAGATTTCCTTACAACTCAATCTGCACATCATAGCTATTTTTCTTATTGTTAATGAGGCTATTTGTTTTTGTGTTTGTAACTGCTTTTGGGAGCGTTTCAAAAGTATGTTTGGCTTGAAAAATCATCAAATTGAATTTTTTTTAGTACTTTCTGATGATTTTAATATGCTGATATCAAAAATAAAAAAAAAAATTATTTTGATGTACTTTTAAGTGAAAAGCACTTTTGAAAAGTATTGTGCACCACTAAACACACACTTAGTGTAATCCAATATACTTGCGCGATTATGGAGAACAGTAACTAGTCCTTGTGTAAAAGATATGACGAGGTTCTGCTTTCTTTTTCTATAAATAGAATATATTAACATATATTGTTTTTAGCTAATAGCTCAATTTCTTCCTCCACTTCTCTGCATTTCAATGTCTTTTGAAACAAAGACTATTTAGGTTCAAGAGTATAGACATTGAAGAAAGATCTTTGCTTGATAAAGACACATCTGGGGGTAGATTCTACTTGATTTTCAAATGTTTCATAGAATTTTTTGGCCATTTATAAAATTATTCCAACAGATAAAAAGAAAAGGATTTCTATAAATAATCCTGCTTAAATAGTATTTATCTGACTTGAAAAGGATGCAAGGCTTGGTTTCTTCGTTTCCTTGTATGAAGAGTGTAACAGCTCTTCCTTTCCTTAACAGGTCTCTAATCAAGTCTGCAATATTAATTCGTCTTTCAAGAAGAAAGATCACTTTGTTGTTTCTATCAAGAACAATTCTTAAAAAATGAAATCCAGTTCCAATAATAGAAGAATAATACTTTTCCCATCATGCAGAGAATATCTTGTATTTTGTAAGACACTAGAATATGCAAACTATTTTTTTAGCTTGTCCAAAATAAAGTTTCCTTTATGATAGTATTCCACAAAAGCCAATTAGTCATCTTGATATCAAATTCTTTAAGATACAGTTTTCTTTCCTCTGAAAATCCAAGAATGTCATGCACGAAATAAAGGCTATTCAGGTTGGACTTTTATTTTCTTTGGCGTGAAGATATACAAACACATCTAAATCCACCACAACCAAGTCTGTTAGCTTTTGTAATTTTATCCCTGAAATAAAACATCTCAAGCAAACCCATTAGCGTATAATGTTATTTGCTATCATCAAAACACATAGGGTACAACTCTAATCTTGGAACTTTAGGTCATACACGTCAAGCAGGCTTGCTAAACAATGGTTGATGGTGTTGGCTGAATTTTTTTTTATCAATAGACTACTATCTCATGATTAGGATTCCCAACAAAGGTAGAGTGAAAATTAGAGAGATGGTGGGGATGGTGGAGAGTCTGTGGTTCCAACCTCCAACTTATTCTATATTTTCCTGCTGTTTTCTTCTATGGTCATGCTCTCAAAACTGCTTTGCTTTGCTGTTGTTGATTTTGTACACATCTATTCTAAATTTCTAATGATTTGCATAATTGCATTTCTTTCATAGGGTTTGGCCAGAGAGTCTTCGGAGATGGTTCCCTGGCAGTTTAAAATCTAGAGGTCAATTTCAAGAGAGCGAACTAGTCTTATTGAGGATTGAAGATCAGCATTAACAATTTGGCCATTATCCAGAATCCAGATTTTTGTTTGCAAAAGCTGTGCTCTTTTTCCAAATTCTTTCGTCATTTTTCTCTCTGAATTTGGGTGGGATGGAATGAATAACAACGATGGATGCAGCTTCTGGAAACTGTAACCAAGTCAATCGGATTCATTTCTTCTGAGCAGAGCCAGTGATTCATGCGTATCATCTGATATAGCCCTGCATTTCTTCTTGAGACTAATGTGGGCAGTAGATAAATTACATGTTGAGCTGAAGTTTTAGATGCATGAAGCAGAGTATAAAATGGCATCTTGCTAGAAAAAGCGGAACATCACATCAAGTTTTTCGTTGATTGTTGTTGAATAGTAGGAATATTTGTGTAATCGGAGACGCTTGGGTTAGGAATTGTTTGCTGTGCCAACTTGTGATTCTTTCTGTATAACATTTATCCCATTAGACAAAAATGAATTTTTTTCAGAGACTTTAGTGATCATGCATGAGGCTGTGAGGGAAGGGCATACGCACTAGGGATGTTCAAAATAACCGATTAACCGAGAAAACTGAAGAAAAATTAACTGAAAAAACCGAATCGAAATGAAAAACCGATTAAACTGATTTAAAAAATCATAAATGTTAATAGGTACGGTTCGGTTTTGGTTTTGACCCAGAAACCGGGTCAAACCGAACCGGATTCATTAAACAATTAAAAAAAACCAGTATAAATAGTTAAGTTAACCTAATCGGCCTCCCTCCTTGACATCTCATTCTCATCTCACAAAGCCGTCTCCTTCCTTCCCACTTTCAACAGAAATTCCCAATCTTTCTCGATAATTAATTCTCAATCTTCTTTTTCCAGAAACCTTCTTCATTTAAGCAATGACAGCAAGGTAAATTCCATCTTGTTTGATTCTTTATTTCGTTGGTTTGAAAGTCTATTCTAAGTCTATTTCATCTTCATCTTCATCTTTTCCAGAAACCGTCTCCATCTTTCAGGCATCTTTATTTTAGCAACGACAGCAAGGTAAATTCCATCTTCATCTTTGATTCTTTGATTAGTGGGTTTGAAAGTTTATTCTAAGTCTATTTCATCTTCATCTTCATCTTTCCCAAAAACCGTCTCCATCTTTCAGGCTTCAGCATTTAATTCCATCTGTTGACTGTTGAAAGGTAAATTTCTGTTATATACTTCTTTTATTCCGTATATATTGCTTTAGATTTCAAATAATTTGTTGAATGTTGATTGTTGCTATAGTTGCTTTAGTCTGGATAACGTGATAAATATCATGGGTTATTAAGCTTTAGTTGCTTTTGTGACTATAGATTAATAAACAGCATAAGCGATATAGATTAATTGCTTTAGAAGTTCTGTAATAGCGATATAGATTAATTGTTGAGAGATTGTTAATGGCTAGTCCCTATTGCTACCCCTGTGATTTTAAGCTTAAATTCATATCTTGTTCTGTCTTGTTGATGCTTTGTTTAGATAACAAAAGCAATATATGCTTTCCATTTTGTTGACTGTTGCATTTCCTTTTCCAGATGTAAATATACGTTTCAATTTCATGCTAAATTATTAGTCTTTTGTTTACTATTGATAAAAAAAATATGTATGTATTACTTCTAATTAATTTGATTGCGAATTTGATAAAATATGTATATAAATTATTGCAAAATGTAGGCATATTCCGTATGTATTGCAAAATGTATCATAGGCTTTTTTTCTTGTTTTTGCATTAACTAGCAGAATAGTAGGCAAGGCAATCTTAGGCTATTTTTGCATGCATTGCATCTGCATGTATTACAAATGTATCATAGGCTTTTTTCTTGCTTTTGCATTAATTGGCAGAATAGTAGGCAAGGCAATCTTAGGCTATTTCCGTATGTATTGCATGTATTGCAAAATGTATCATAGGCTATTCGCAAAATGTATCTACATAGCTGAAAATATTTGTTTGATTGGTGTTGTTATATGTTTCTTAATTTCAGATGGATAATCGGGAAGATCCTACACTAATTGAATCAAATCCTTCAAGTTCGGAACCCAATTCTTTGCCTATTCCAATTCCAGTTCCAGTTGCTACTTCTAGCACAAATAGCAACACTAAAAGTGAAGGTAATCCAGCTTCTAGATCTAATAAAAGAAAAAAATCTCAAATTTAGGATCACTTTAAAAAACTAGATGGTAATGTTAAGTCTCCTAGGGCTGCATGTATGTATTGTGGAAAAGACTATGCATGTCATACTATACTTAATGAGACTAGTAACATGTGGAGTCATCTAGGTATATGCAAAAAATTTCCTTTTTTGATTGACCGAAAACAAAAAACTTTAGTCTTAGAGCCTAGGCCTATAATAAAAGGGGGTAATAATGGAGAGGAAAATCTGGTGACTATTAAGGCGGTGGGTTATAGTTATAAAGAGTGTAGGAAAGCCCTATGAAAAATAATTATACTTGATGAGCTACCTTTTAACTTTGTTGAAAACCAACGATTTAAATCATTTTGTCAAGTAATGCAACCTAGATTTGATGTTCCTTCTTGTTTGATGATTTGGAGAGATTGTTTGTAGTTGAGAAGGAAAAATTAAAGAAAGCTCTTAAGGATCAACGTGTATGTTTAACAACCGATATTTGGACATCAATCCAAAATATTAATTATATGTGTTTGACTGCCCATTGGATTGATGAAGGTTGGAACTTGAATAAAAGAATTCTAAACTTTTGTCAAGTTTCTAATCATAAAGGTGAAACAATTGGCCAAGCAATTGAGAGTTGTTTGTTGAAATGGGGAATTGATAACATTTTAACAGTTATAGTAGACAATGTAAGTTCAAATAATTTGACAATGAAATATTTGAAGAGAGTAACAAGTAATTGGGCAGCTAATATATTGTCAAATGACTTCATGCATGTTAGATGTTGTACACATATTGTTAATCTTATTGTATGTGCGGGATTGAAAGATATTGATGATTCAGTTGTTAAGATTAGGAATGCAGTGAGGTTTGTTAGAACTTCTCCTTCTAAACAACTTGTTTTACACCAATGTGCGGAGATGTTGAAAATTGAGAGTAAAAAATCTGTTTGCTTAGATGTTGCAACTAGATGGAACTCTACATATATAATGCTAGATGCGGCTGATACATTTGATGTGGTTTTGTATGAGGTTAGAAGAAACCGATCCTAGGTATTTAAGTTACTTTGAGGTTGATTGAAAAGGAAAACAAAAAATCTTTTGTCAAGTTCTTGAAACTATTTTACACGGTTATATTGAAATTTTCTAGCTCGTTGTATGTGACATCTAATTTTTTCTTCCATGAATTGATTTCCATGTACACAAGCATATCTTAACTTTGTAGAAGTGAAGATGTTTATGTAAGTAAAATGGCTAGGAATATGATGGCAAAGTATAAAAAATATTGGGGGGATCAAGATACACAAAACTTTTTGTTGTATGTGGCTGTTGTGTTAGATCCACGTTTCAAATTGAAGTATGTGAGATTTTGTTTTGGAAGATTGTATGATGTTGAAGAGGCTGAAAATTTTACAATTAAGGTTAAAGATATTTTGTTAAGGGTGTTTGAGCATTATATGAATGTTGATGAGAATGTTGAGGTTGTTCATAGTGTTGGAACTAGTATAAATGAAAATTTTAATGTTGATTTAATGGTGGTAAATGATGATATGTTGGATGACTTAGCTTTTCAATTCAAAAAACATTTAGAGGAAGAAGGCAGTGTCCAAAAACAAAATGAGGCTGAGAGGTATTTGGGTGGTGATTGTGAGGATCCTAATGATTTTAAATTAGATATTTTGGGTTGGTGGAGGTGTAATGCTACAAAATACAAGATTCTTCCTAAAGAAGAACAACACGTGTTAGCTATTCCGGTATCTACAGTTGTTTCTGAAACAGCTTTCAATATTGATGGTCGTATTTTAGATCCATTTCGAAGCTCTTTATCTCCATCGACAGTGCAAGTACTGGTTTGTTGTCAGAATTGGTTGAGTTTAGCATCAATTCCAATCTACATCAGAAACTTAATGGATTATATTGAAAATTCTGAGATGATTGAGTCAGGTAATTTCTTTTACAAATTTAAATGTAATTATTTTATAATATCATTTATTTACATATGTTTAGTCTAACATTTTAATTTATGTTTTTGTAGAATTTGGTGAAAGTTTAAAAATCTCAACTGATTGTTTGTAAGTTGTATTGATGATGTTGGTGCAATCCTGGAATATAATGTTTTGGGTAATTAATTTACTTTGCCTTATTAATTCCTTTTAAAATTTTGCATTGCTAATTTTTTTAATAGTCGAACTGTAATATGTTGCTAATTTACTAGTGTTTCTTTTTAGCATTATCCTTGCTGGATCTTTAAACTTTTGCTGTTGCTGGAAGTTTTGAATGCTGTTGTAGTGCTGGTGTCCGATTTTTTTCTTCAAATTATACCGGATGTTTATGATAATTTATTACTGGTTGTTATTTACTAATGTATCTATTTGCTAATGTAAACTTTTTTAGTGTGAACACCTCTTTTAATTTGAGTTGTTCAAATTTGATCATGCATCTTGCATATTGCATTGATTTGAATTTTTATAACTTATTTCTTTGCATATTAAAGATAGCAAGATAGAACGTTTTAAATTTATTGTTACTATAAGCATTTCAAAAAATTTCAATATTTTAATTTCATTAAAAAGCTTATAACAAAATTAATCAAATTAGAACATTTTAAAGAGTTTTGATTAAAAAAGCCTATAAATTTAGCCCAACAAAAAAATTTAACAACCCAATTTAATCTAAGCCCATTAAAAAAAGTTAAAAAACCCTATTAATTTAATGATTAGGTTTCCTGTTTTTTTAGCTACAAAATCGGATTCAACCGAACCGGTTTGATTTGAATAGGAATTCGATTCAGTTTGAATTTTGAAAAATATAAATTACTTGGTTCGATTGGTTTTTATGGTTCAAACCAAACTGAACCGAATCATAAAGAGGCCTGATACGCACCATAGCAACTTGGAATTTGATCAAATATTAAAGGGATGTGTTACAAATAATGTTTCATAAAAATTTAATTATTTTTTTATTGATACCTTTTTATAATGGATATTTACATATTATATTTGTATTATATTGATATTCTAATTATTTATCTAGTAAAAAATTTAAAAATTTATATTTTATTTATTTAATTTTAGATATTTATATTAATATTTATTATTAAATATTATTTATTGTTCAACATAAAATTTTGTGTGTGTGTGTGTGTGTGTTGGGGGGGTGTTTGAATTTAACAATATCTATATTATATTTATTAATCATTAAGTAAAATAATAATTTAAAAAAAGTTATTAATTCAAATCAGGTTAATATTTACTATATTCATATTAAAAAGACATTATTCAAATTATTATTTCTGTGGTATTATTATTATTAACAAAAATTAAAAGAGATTGTGCTTTTATTATGTTTTTAATATTTAGTTTATTAAAAATTAAATTTTATGATCTATTACGAGTTGTTTTATATGTAGTTATCACAGTTTTATGACTTGTCTCACGGGTTTGGCTAGTTGATCTAATTAACTCAAGATTTTTTTTTAATTGGATTTTTTTATTTTATTTTTCAACATTAGGTTAATTGAAAATTAAATTTTATAATTTATTTTTTATTTTTTTATAAAATTATCTTGATTTTATAGCTTGAGTTACATGTTTTGCAAGTTAACTTGAATAAATTTATATTATTTTATTATATATTTTTTTAATTTTATCTGTATAATTAAAGTTAAAAGGATAAGGACGGACAGCGCCAGGAGACACGCATCCATTGGGTGTTTCGAGAGGGTATAAGATTATCAAGACCCAAGCGGATTGATTTAACGTTTCATGGCTGCTCCTTTTATCCCCTCTTATTCTCATGGATTCTCTCTCCAACGTGTCCTCACTCTTCGTTTCCCTCAAAACTGGTAAAGCTTCACAAGCCCATTTGAAAAGAGATTCGTCCTTTTTGTTTTCATAAATGAAAGTCGGAACTTGATGATCAAAATAGATGTTTAGTTGTGATGTTTTCAAGGCCAAAAGGTTGAAAAAACAAATATGCAGGTTTGCTACGTTACGAGCTCAATTCAATTTGCACAAGTTTGTGTCTTCTCTTAGAGATCTGGAAATGCTATTTGGAAGAGTTGGTAATATGGCTTTTTCAATAATATAAATATGGTTTTATTTATTTATTTATTTATTTATTTATTTATTTATATGCACTCCAACAATGTTTTTTTTCAAATAGTTACATGTATTTTAATATATTTCATATATAATTATTTTAATAATATAATATGATCTGGTTAATTTAACGGGTTTAAAAACAACTCGGATAATTCTCAATCAATATAATATTAGAAGATGAAATTAAAAAAAATTTAATTAAATTTTTTAAAAAAAATAACTCGAGTCAATTCAAATAAACTTATCAAATCTATCATACGGGTTGTGAAATCAAGATAATCTTATAAAAAAATAAATAAATAATTATATATTAAAAAAATTAAAAACAAAACTAGTGAAAAAAATATTATTACAATGAATAGTATTTTAGTATTTTTATAAGATATGTAGTAATAATATTTCTCAAAATAATAATAATAAAATAGCATTTTGTTTTAGTATTTTTTAAAACCATTAAAAATAAATATTAAAAAATTAAAATAATTTTTTTTATTTTTAACCTTTTAATGTAGTGGAAAAACTATAAAAAAAAATGAAGCTTTGCTGTCTTCATGACTTGATAACATTAGGAAACATTTGAAGAATAAGTTCTTATACACTTAGATTGTTTTAAGAGCTCCACCCTTCTCGTAAGCTTGGACTTTTATGGTGATGATGAAAATAAAGCGTGTTTTGTTTTATAATAAAAACAAATTCTACTATATTTTTTTATTCCTGCAATTTTGAGTTGTCTTTACTTTTATTTGTTTGAAGTTTCCAAATCACAATCTCAATATGGAGGTAGCTTGACCTAGACTTTTTGTTGACAAAATCAGAAATTATTGGGATGTACCTTTCTCCATGGCCATCGATCAGATGTCTCCTACTTCCAACTCTGGTGCTAGTTATTCGGACAGCTTATAAAGCTTTGAGGTTATCATTTCTGTATGCTCTATAATGCCGGTCAACCCATGAAGCTTTCTAGTTCTTCAGGTGTAAAATATTTGTCACTTCACGCTAATCCGTTAATCTTGATTTGCAACATAAAAGAATGATCCTCAATATATAAGGCAGTGCATTATAGTTCCTATTATGAGTAAAGGCAGGCCTTGCCATAACAAGCTTTGATGGACCGCTCTCAGCATGTTGGATCCTACACACTTCTGTTTTTTTTCCCTTGAAAACTATCATGCCCACAACATCATTCTCTTCCTCTTTTTTCTATTTGTAGCAGACCACGAGTTGTCAATTGTATCGCCTTATGGTGAAACTCCTTACATTCCTCTATGTTGTGTCCCATCGCTTTATGGAACCTATAAAAACCATCATCTTTTCTTGAACCTAATTTATTTTTCATTGGCAAATACCCGGTTTGTACTAACATGTCATATAACATATCTGTGGTTACCCTTAAAAGTTGCTCCTTGTTTTTCCACACTCCACAACATTTACTCCCTCACTACTGGAAGCATGATTGGGTAAATAGTTGGAATTGATATTGAATGTGTCTTCAAAAGTTATCCACCCTACTTTGAATAACTGCAAGAGCTTCCTTTTAAATGTTGAGCAAATATCAATGTTATGGCCATGATTTTTGGTACGGTACCCACTTTGTCGAACAAGTGGGTGGCTTGGTAAGCAAGCAAGCGTCAACTTCTAGTTCAGACTTCAATTCTTCTTTAAACACAGCATGAAATCATTTCTTTTATGTTTGATTATAACATAAGTGTCAATGTCTAAGATAGAGAGTGGGGTGTAAGTAAGTACGAGCCTCTCTTAGCCTGCCTTTTATTAAGTATTAAGAGAGATCTTCCTAGGCTAATGCACCTTTGCTCACCTTAAAATCAAGATCTGGTTTGTACCAACTTGAAAAGGGAGGCTTAAATGGTGGAAAAAGGAAATAGGAGTCACATGACCTATGCTTAGCAGTTTTGCATACATTTCCCCAAGAGGTATTGGTAAAGGCGGGAGTTGTTATTGGTTTCTTTGGTATGTTCTCTTTACATTGTTTTTAGCTTTGTATTCTGATGGGTTGGTGTGATGGTTTACTAGAAAAGTCTTAGCAAACTTAATATTGGGTATTTTGGAAGACGGGGCTTGGTAGCTTTGGCTATGATAACTTTAGGCTTGGAAATCCTTTTTACCCTTAGACTCTCCTTCTACATTACTTACCTCAGCATCCTTTTTCCTCTTAGTAAACCATTTCTTCTCAGCAGGATTCAATATTCTATCGACTTTTATTCTTTGCTATGATCTCTCAGCAATAACAACAACATCGTAAAAGTGTTAGGCAGAGTTACCCATTAGGTACTCATGGTATAAAGACTTGAAAGTATTGGTGAATAGAGTCACCATCTCTTTCTCTAACAAAGGTGGTTGTACATGCATTGCCTTGTTTTTCCATCTATGAGCATACTCCCTCACTATTTTCTTGTTGCTCTTCTTCATCACCATTAGACTTGTCCGGTCTGGAGCGATGTCAACATTGAATTTATATTGTTTTAAGAAGACATCAACAAGATCACTCCATTTCTTGACCCTTGTGCTATCTAAGATCATATACAAATTTAACACAGAACCAGTCAAATTGTCTCACAAGAAATGGATGAGCAACTTGTCATTGTGTATGACCTTCGCCATTTTGTTGCAATATAACCTCATGTGTGTATTGGGGCATTCCAACCCCGTATACTTGATAAATTCTGGTACTCTAAAATTTTTGGGTACCACTTATTTGGCACTAGGCATATCTTAATTGCTTTAACCGAGTCATAGATGTCAAATCTCTTAATAGCTCTCAATCTTTCCTTCCAGACAGCCTACTTATCTTGTTCAATGATTTATTATGGTCGGAACTTGAGTAGGTGTAATTGGGCAAGCAATCAAAATGCTTGTTATTCTTTGTGGTCTAGCTGTGGGATTTGCCTCTAAGTTTTATGGGTCGATGATAACTGGAGCTGTTGGCGGCGGTAGCAGAGTTAACTGCTGACTTGATGTCCTTTCCCCAAACTGTGCTCACAGGAGTTGCTCGAGTAAGCTAGTCATCCGAGCCATATTATTCTTAACACCATCCAACATTTTTTGGTAGTGGGCCTCAAAGAGAGCTCTTTCTTTGTTTTTCATCCTTTTGCAAAGCCTAGAATTGTAGATTTTAACTAGGGGACCTATATGTCAAATACATGTTATGCACATTCCAAAATTTATAAATACAAGTGTATATGGATGCATGATGATGCATGTTGGATACGGGTTATCCAAATCTATAGGCTGATATATAGCTATCATTCGGGTAAGGTTTCCGATCCTTTCATAGTTGTCGAGGCAATTTGATTTGAGCTAATACTTAATAAATTTATACTCATTCGTCTTGGAATTTTTGATAGCTTTTCCTTTAGCTTTTGCTTCAGTCAACTCACTCTGAAACATCACATGTTTCTTCTATAACTGCTTATATCGTTCAATTCAACTTTCTAATTCAGCTTGGATCCTTAAAGACATATGAACCCTTTCTTGGAAATCATGGAAATTAGTTTTCAATGTCTCTATTTTGGTATTGCTTTGCATCTAACTTGCTCCCAATTCCTCTTGCTCTTTCTCTGCTTGGTTCTAGCCATTTTTCCTTTTTTAACTGCTTCTCTAAGACGTAACTTTTTTTTTGTCTTTTTCCATCAACTATTGCTCCATAAACTTCCTCATTTTTTTTTCCAGTGAGGAGTTGTTCCTTAATGAAGATCCTGAGAGCTTTACTAGTGCCTAATTCCACTTGAAGCTTTTATAGTTGTTCTCTCAGCTTTTCATCGTCGTTAATATGCTTTCTTTCATTTAGTTCAGCAACTAGGGAAGTTGTCTTCAAATCCGAGATTCATGGGGACAATTACCAATGATAGATTTCTCCACCTTAGGTATTTTTTACTAGTAACTAGATATCACAAATCTTATTCTTTTTTATCAATACCAGAAACTTCTAGTTTTGTTTGATGCTTTCCACAACTTTCAAAGCAAACTAGTCTTTGAATAACCTAGAGGATTGTGATAATTTGGTCGTCCTTAGCATATATTGTATGCCCCCCAAGCTGTCTTGCAACTAAAGTAAGTGCGTAGCTGGCATATCTGGTTATCCCAATCAAAGACACCCATTATCTTTGTCCACAACTCATCAGACAATTTGTTGCTCTCATCCATGGAGCTTTCCCCTTAACTTTTCATTGTGGGATTCCATGCAGTTTCTCTTTCCATTTTTCCTTACTCATATCCTTTCATTCTTCCTCTTTAACTATCTCTAATGATTTTCAACTAATCCACCAGAAATTGTTAAATATCGGCTTCTTGATTTCTATATAGCTAATCAACTATATGTACAACAATTATTCACAACATCTCATTGACCCTTTGCCAACGTTTCTACAATGATTGAGTGTTAGGATAGTCTCTGCTAGTATTGTCATAGTGAGATTTATCTTACTGTTTTTGAACTTAATGAAAGTTGTGGTTGCCTCTAAACTGATTATTCATGTTAGGTTTAGAAATAACACCAATCTGAAGATTTCTAAAGCGAGTATTTTACACTTTTCTTCCACAACATTCAGTATAATACAACGGTAGATTCTTCGTAATATTCATACAACTATTAATGACAATTACATTCAATATAATACAACGGTAGATCCTTCGTAATACTCATACAACCATTCGTCAGCAGCCCAAATTCATTACAGCCCAATCAACATCTCAGAGTTGGTTTAATACTCATCGCAACACAATAATATATCCACCTTAAACAGGACATTTCAGAACATTAACATTTTTCAACATCATTTCAAACTCGATCAACATTTCATAGTCGTTTCAACAATCATCAAGAATTCAATCAAACATTTCATCATCATTCATCAAGGATTCAATAATATATCATCATAAGTAAATCATTTCAAATCATAAACACCATACGAGAAAAATGTGAAAACCACCTACCTGTTCCACCTACGATTTGTCCTTATCCTGACGATGTTCTAATCCCAGCCGCACCACCTAAGACATCACTGCCACAAATCAGTATATTTGCATCCTCAAATCACATTCATCATCATACTTATTTCAAGAATCCATATGTCAACATTCAAGTGTTCCACATTTTACACCTTTATACAATGAAATTGTCACAAGCATTTAAGTCATTTATGACCAGGGAGTCTATTGTGGAAAATCAGCAGCGAAAACTGGTTCGCTGTTAGCCGCACAATTCGGCAACAAAAACTGATTCGCTACAGACCGCACAGTTCAACAGCGGAAACTGTTTCGCTGCAGAAACTTTAATTTCGACAATGAATGCTACTTCACTGCAGCTAACACTCTTTCAACAGCGAATGCAAATTCACTGCATGCAACTCAATTTCGACAGTGAATCGCAATTTCGCTGCATGCACTTGAATTTTGGCAGCGAATGCTACTTCGCTGCAACCAACACACTTTCAGCAGCGAACGATGATTCACTGCAGTACACCTCAACTTCAACAGCGAATGCTAATTTGCTGCAGCCAACACACTCTCGATAGGGAATGATAATTCACTGTAAACAACTCGATTTTGGCAACGAATCACAAATTTACTGCAGAACACACTTTTGGCAACGAACGCTGATTCGCTGCAGACAACACACTTTCAGCAGCGGACGCTGATTCTCTGCAGACAACACAATTTCAACAACGAATGCTAATTTACCGCATACAACACACTTTCGACAACGAACGCTGATTCGCTACAGACAACACAACTTCGGCAGCGAGTGCTAATTCACTACAGGGAACACAATTTTAGCAGCGAATCATAAATTCGCTGCAGAATACATAATTTCAGCAGTGAATGCTAATTCGCTGCAAATGACTCAATTTCGGCAGGGAATCACAAATTCGCTGAAGGACACACACTTTCGGCAGCGAATTAGCGTTACAGATGACTCAATTTCAGCAATGAATCACAAATTCGCTGCAGAACACACTTTTGGCAGCGAATCACAAATTCACTGCAGAACACACTTTCGACAGTGAACGCTAATTCGTTGCAAACAACTCAATTTTGACAACGAATCACAAATTCACGGTAGGACACATATTTTCGGCAGCAAACGCTAATTCGCTGCAAACGACTCAATTTTAGTAGCGAATCACAAATTCTCTACAGGACACACACTTTCGACAGTGAACGCTAATTCGCTGCAAACAACTCAATTTCGACAGCGAATCACAAATTCACTGTAGGACACACACTTTTAGCAGCGAACGCCAATTCACTACAGACATGCAATTTGTCATTAGGTTCCAACAATGTCACATGATCTTAGCATGAACACACATATACATTTTCAATTCTAACGCATAATCTGCCATCAAATCCCAGTAGAGTTACATGATCTTAACATGAATACACACATGCATTTTCAATTCCATCACCTATCTATCATCAAATCCTAGCAAAGTTACATGATCTTAACATGAACACGCATATGCATTTTCAATTCCACAATGCATTCTGGTCAACCCCATAACTATGGCCGACCCTCTACCATGTTTTGTTATTTCTATTTTATTCATTTTTTTTCTTTGTTAGATATTTTGGAAATTGGCTCATTTCATCTTTGTTTCCTTGTCCTCTTAGTTGATTTTGGTTTCTTTCACAACTAGCATAGGGGTCTTAGGTCAATTTTCTTATGGACTTCTTCATCATTTTTCATTTTGGGTCTCAAGAACAAGAGGGAAAATGAGACTACATGACCTTTACCTTTGGAATCAAGTGGGTCTAGACAGTTTAATAGTATTCCTTCTCTCCTTCTCCTGGTTATCCCCATTCTTCTTCCTCTCTCGGTTCTCTTTCTTCTATCAGTTTCTTCCTACCCATTACAGCCCCTTCTCCCTTCCTCTAAGCAGCTGTCCAGCCTTCACTCAAGGTCTTAACTCTCTCTCTCTCTCTCTCTCTCTCTCTCACACACACACACACACGCACGCACTCACACACGTTCAAAGGGACACTCTTTGCTGGTTTGGTTTAAGTTTCTGTTGGAAAGGAGGAAGAGAAGAGAGACATGCAACTGTTGCAGACAACTTTGGGAAGGGAAAGGGTCACCTTCTCTCTCTCTCCTTGCATTTATACTCCCCATTAAATGAGGTGGGGTGTTTGGGGTTGGTTTA
>Ga0325404_1000867_pt1 | contig 31095 bp, 11 predicted proteins | sample PopdelMetagenome_18_FD_205664 | JGI IMG/M metagenome (GOLD analysis project Ga0325404, IMG submission 205664) | Populus deltoides microbial communities from Bellville, Georgia, United States - Xylem-Control-R1 | ecosystem: Host-associated > Plants > Phyllosphere > Stem > Wood/Secondary xylem...
TACAATACAATACAATCATCTTTTTTATTGTTACACAGCACTAGCATCTTTTGTTGTTTGTCAATGATGGGCAGTAATAAGGTTCTTACTGGTGAGATGCATGTTAAACAAGCTTGCACATGGTTGAAACCGTTCAGGGGCTTCTGGTCTGTACTTATCTAGTTATCCTTGCCTTTTGTGTTCAGGTGTTTTTTCTGTTCGTTTTTTTTTTGGAAAGTTCATGTTTACCAGTTTTTTTTATATATATAAAAAATCCATTGAAATTTGTGATTGTTTTATGTGCTAATATTGTATAGCACCCTGTGAAGTTTCGCTATGCTTATGCATACAAATTGCAAATCCCAGATCAAATTCTCCTAGGCGTATGATGGAGCAGGGAATGGAAGGATAGTGCCAGTGTTGCTTAACATTAACTGAAGAAAGCAGATTCAAAATGTTACATCACCTAATATGCCACCCTTTTTGTTATAGCTTCCTGTAATGTATGTACTCAATTGATGTCACACACACACACTCTTCACACACAGATAAATTTGTTCATGTTGGTTCCGCTTTTATGATGAATTATACCTGTGTAATTGTATGTATGTGCAGATAGTCAGAGGGATTGAAGAGCCCTTCTATTTAGATTTTTGTTTGTCTTTGGAGTTTCCTGATCCTCCTATTTGTATATCCTCTCCATTTTTTATCTAATAAAATCCTTTTATTTTTTAAGTAAAAAAAGTTTTGTATGCCATGCACTCTCTTGCGTGCATTCTCACAGGCATCTGTGTAATACTAGAAGTTCTGTTGCTGCAGCCTATTGGAATTCTTTATTGATAAGACACCATTTTGATCATGGAAGAGAAATGAAAGTTATACAGGATTGATGTTTTCCTGCAAATTAAGTAGTTTTTTTTTTGGCTGATGATGCATATAAATGTTTAAGTGCATTTTCTGGTAAATAAATCCAAATTTTCTTTTTGAAGCAACTCATGATATGTATACATATTGTTTACAGTTAACAGGTGATATACATGAGGAAGTGGAGAGTCAAAACCGTTTGCTTGATCGAATGGTATATGGTTTATATTTTTTGATTGACAGTCCCAAATTTAGGGAAAACAATTTCAACTTCTTTATTCTGAGCGAAATCTGTTGTAAAATCAGGGCAACAACATGGACACATCGAGGGGTATAATGTCAGGAACCATGGATCGATTCAAGATGGTAATAAGCTAGAACTACTTTGCAGTTATTTTTTATTTACTTAGCTGCGTGGAAATAGCTGAGCATAATAAAGTTCTTGCTATGCAGGTATTTGAAAAGAAATCAAGTAGGAGAACATGTGCCCTTGCAGGGTTTTTCATCCTCTCCTTTTTAATTCTGTATTATCTCATTAGGTAAATGAATTAATGTTGGATCATTTGCAAAATAACTGTTTCATATCTGAAAGGGCCAAAGCTTTTCACGACCAGTTTCTTACTACTGTTAAACTGTTCATACAAAGTGAATTAAAGTTGTCTCCCTGCCAAATTTATAAAGTTTCAAAATCTTGGTCAGCTTCCATTGAGCTAAAAGTTTTCTACATTTTAGCATAGGAAACCAAAATTGAAGAGGAAGGTAAATTCTACTCAAGGGATGCATGGCCTGAACATATATCTTCCATTGATGCTGATTAACATTTTGTTTGCAGGGTCCTTGTATACTTGAAGCAAGGTTGAAGCAGAATTATGAGTACCTCACCTTTGAAGTCCTTGATTGACAATGGGATTTTGCAAGGGTGCTCCAAGTGCAATGACCATGTCCTTTCTTAAGTTGGAAGATAACTCATGGTTTACCGTATCCGCTATGAGATGGCCTGTGATTGAACGTATACTACGTGCTTTACCGTATTCTGGTGTTTTCAAGTAATCATGGAGTGGAAGCAATTGTTAGAACTTACAGAAAATGTCAAGGCATGTTAGCATGCAGTGTTTTTTAGTGTTGTACAAGGAAATCTCCAGACGAAGCGGTGGGGATTTCCACTGCACGAAACCAAATGTTGAAATCATTATTTTTTTCGCCATGATGCAATACGTTGACCCTCGGATTTTTACTCTGAGCATTTCTCTCCACTGAAACTACAGCACATGGAGAAATCCACTAAATTCTAAAACAAGCCTGGATTCAGAATTTCAGACCGTTGCTTTCACTCGCTTCTTCTTCAATGGATCTTAATCTTACAGTTTACATGGTTAACTTCCGCTGTAAATTTTGTGTAACTGATTAGGATCCTGTCGGTTGTGGTTCTATTAGATGTCTCTTTAACTGATTAATTTGTAGGGGTTTAGTTTTAAATGATTCAACTAAATCTGTCTATTTGTACTTTGAACTTAGTATGTTTCCTTGGGAAATTTTGTGAATTAACTGAGCGTGTTTCCTCGTCAATTTTTTTTTTTCCCATTCTTGCAGATCTTGGGCTTGGCGATTTGCATTAAGCTTAGATCACGAGAACAAAATTAATGGAAGGTGAAGGCCTTGTAATTAATGTTCATAAAAATTGCCGATCAAACTATTCTTCCCTATATCTTTTGGTTTCTGTTCTGGCTAATCCAGAAATGGTGAAATAGTTAAGATGTTCTGGAACTCACGCCGACCGGTCAGAAGGACTGTTGTTTTCTAGTTTCCTTAGCAATAGCCTATCCATTCTTGATCCTCCCACCTGTAGTTTCTCGCTGAATAAAGCTTAATAAAAGTCAAACGATACTCTGGTTCTAAAAAAAAAAAAAAAAAAACAGAGTAGGCTTCTACGTCCATTCATTTAACGTACAAAACTCAGCAATAGAATTCCTACGTGCAAAAGCTCACTGAACAGTTTCCATAGCTGGACAAACATTATTTGGCTTTACGATTTCTTCCGAATTTGGAAGAACACTCTTTCAACCTATCCTAGTCGTAGGCTTCTAGATGTCCAGTCGTTGATCCAGCATAATTAAAATAAATTAAATAAGGCAAATGCAGCCATCACTTCTGTCTCGTTGCCTCTACCGTAATTTCACAGTATTTGCATGAACTCTACACATCTACAGCACCACCAGGCAGCAGCAGCAGCAGCAGCAGCAGCAGCAGCAGCAGTATCATACCATAATAACAAAATTATTGCAACCTGCACTCTGAACATTTTACTGCCTGACAGTAATTGTACACCTAGATTTACATGCACCTTTTTTCTCGGCAGGTAATGGCAAGAACTATACGTCCGTGAGTCTTAATTACAAATGTACCGAAATGTGAGAGCAACAATGGAAGAGTCAGAGGATCAATAGCTCGATCAGTACTGGTGGCCATCCATATTCCTTGGTGATCAAGGGTTGCAAAGCTATTCGTTAAAGTAACAGTAGTGGTAGAATGATATAAATAAGCAACTCGCACCTCCATAACCAGTCCTCCTACAGATGTCACCCACCAGACATGGATGTGTTCGTTCATATGTAGGAGTAAAAATTCAAAGAAAAGACCCTAATGACTAGCGAGGTACGTACAAAGTAATGTGAAAAGACATTTCAGCATTAATTTTGTTTCGGTACAAGTAAATGCAACGTTGCTCAGGATAGGGGAAAAGGGAAAAATAAATAGAAGTAGTCCCAAGTATAATTTGGCCAATACATACACGTACGTACGTGACGCGTAAACATCCTGTCCTTTTCTTTTGTTTTATGGGCGGGGTTCAATTAAACATCAACATCTTAAAATTTGTTTTCCTTTATGTTCTTGTCTGGAAATTAATTAAGATTAGAAATTTGAGCACTCGACCTTTGGCATGCAACACAGATCTTATTACCATGCATATAGTTATTAATTTCATAATTAATTACTAGGATCTTACAACTCTTTTTTTTTATTTTTATGCTATATATGAAGTTAGAGAGAAGCGAAAGTGTGCATCCCAATCTTTAGAGCTTTTTATAACCATACAGTAATTATCAGGAAGCCAAAAGCTCTCCATCTACCTGGTAATTAATTATTATCAAATTTAATAATTAGTAAATATAACACTAATTGGAATTGTAATTAATTAAGTTGACGGGACTTTGTTTATGTAGCGAGAGAACGACTTGTGGCCGACCCATAAACATAGAGATTATTAGACTCAAAGATTATGAAGAGAGTGCAAAGGGAAAGGTTGCGAGCAACTGATCATAGCAGTCATACGTGCATCATCTTTATTATCATAATGCTTTTATATGATATATATTAAAATAATTTTTTTAATTTATTTTTAATACAAACACATCAAAACAATTTAAAAATATAAAAAAATTAATTTTAAAAAAAATTCAAATATTTACCAAGAAACATTTGAGCTTTGTTTCCAAATAGTAACTTAATAAACTAAGAGGTTGTTTTGTTTTTGCATTTTAAAAAATATATTATTTATATATTTTAAATTAATTTTTTTAATATTTTATATTATTTTAATCTGTTGATATTAAAAATAACTTTTAAAAAAATAAATAAAAATATTATTTTAATATATTTATAAAGAGAATCAAAACATATTAAAAATACTGTAATATTGGGGCACGAGAAAACGACGTGCTTCCCACCTGCCCACGCGCACAAGACCCCACGAAACCCTAATTTCAATGACCTCTAAAAGAAGATCTTATAATATATTGTTGATCACGTTACTATTAGCTAGTACTAGCTCGTAGTATTAATAAAGTACATGGTCGAGGAGAAAAAAACCCTTGCCTAGCTACCTTGCTGAATCACAACACAACGCAAAGGCACAGAAAAAACACAGAGCCAACATTCAAAGAAAGAAATTATACAAGCTCCATTGTTTTGTCTCTTGAGAGATCAGTTCATTTTCTTTGATGAACTTCCAATCTCTAACTAGTGAGCTTTAGTTTATAATTCTTTCTCTTTCTTCTCTCTTATTTGTGTGTTGATTGATTCTATGACGGGTTTTGCATCAGTTCTTTGTTCTTTCTCTTAAAATCACTGATCTTGAATCGATCGTGCCACGCTTTACTTGATTCGATGACCAATTGCATCTAATTCTCTCTTTTCACAAGCTCTCCCTAGCTATCTCCTTTTCTAATCTTAATTTCTTTCTTCCTCTCTCACATGCACCCTCATCAAAATCTGAGGAAGAAGATCATCAGCATAGGAGCTAGCTAGTCTGTAAAAGAACCCTATTGATTGTGGTATTCAACCTTTTTTCTTAAAAAAAAATGTTTCTTGCTAAACCTTGCTTTGACTTTCTGGTCTCGAACCTTTCCTAAATAAAACCAACTGAAATTCAATTAAGTGATCTTCTCCTTCCTTTCTCTTAATTCCTTTCTGTTCCCTTAATTAGCAATCCTGGCTAATCCTTGGTGGACGGGTCAAGTTGGCCTGCCTGGCCTTGACTCTTCATCCAATTCACCTTCGTTAGGAAAAATCAATCGTGAACTTTCCATTAATGAAACCAGCAACAGAAGCGGTGGAAGGGACGAAGATGATGATGATAGAGATACCGGAGATGAGGCTAAAGAGGGTGCTGTTGAGGTAGGTAACCGAAGACCTAGAGGCCGGCCTCCTGGGTCGAAAAACAAACCCAAACCACCAATTTTTGTGACTCGAGACAGCCCTAATGCCCTCCGTAGCCATGTCATGGAAATTGCTGGCGGTGCTGATGTAGCTGAGAGTGTGGCACAGTTCGCTCGGAGGCGTCAACGGGGTGTTTGTGTGCTTAGTGGCAGTGGCTCCGTGGCCAACGTAACCCTAAGACAACCGGCAGCACCGGGTGCTGTAGTCGCGCTCCACGGTAGGTTTGAGATTTTGTCCCTAACTGGGGCATTTTTGCCGGGACCGGCTCCTCCTGGCTCTACTGGACTGACTGTGTACCTTGCCGGCGGACAAGGGCAGGTTGTTGGAGGAAGTGTGGTTGGATCACTAATTGCAGCAGGGCCGGTCATGGTCATTGCTGCAACTTTTGCTAATGCCACTTATGAGAGGTTACCATTAGAGGATGATGAAGAAGCTGGAAGTGGTGGTCAGGGACACATCCAAAGCGGAGCTAATAATTCCCCACCAGCGATCGGAAGCAGTGGACAACAAGCTGGATTGCCTGATCCCTCATCTATGCCTGTCTATCTGCCACCAAATCTAATGCAAAGTGGAGCTCAGCAATTAGGGCATGACGCCTATGCTTGGGCACATGCTGCTAGACCGCCTTACTGATAGAGGAGCTAGCTAGAGAGGAGATTTTCATGATCAGTGTGATACTGTGTTGTACTAAGAGGTAGGCGTTTAAATTGGGAGGAAAAGAAGAATACTAGAATAGAGTTGTGAAGAGAAGAAATCATGCTAGCTTATCAACGTATATTAATTAAACTTCGCTTGGCTTTGCTTTGCTTTGCTTTCTGTTATGCAATAAAAGGATGATTTCTGGCTTTTTAATTCTTTCCCATCTTCAAGTTTTTAATATTTTGTTTCTACATCCATTGTTCCCCATTGAGATTTACCTTGGTTGGATATTGTCTGCTTATTTTATCCCAGTTTATAAATAATATATTTAGAGTGATGCTCTTCTGAATTAGAGTATATCTGATATGATGGATTAGACTTTGGAGATGTAGAAAAGTACTTGATATGGTTGGTAGACAGACAAAATCACCAAGTCTTGGGTTTTTGCTGTATAACCCTCACCTTTTGTTTCAGGCTCTTGCAATCTCACTTTACCATACAAATAAAAGTAAAGAAATGGTGGATTTCATCATATAACCTCATTTAGATTTATGGTTAAAAGACCGTTTGAGTTATAATATCTTGAACAAGGTTTAGTGGAGTGACTAACTTAGAATTGCGCGCATGGTGGCATTTTTAAAGCGTTGTTTCACAGAATAAACTGATACACAGAAGGATATCCTCTTTGGCTTGTGTGCAGAGAAACATTGGTGCATATGAAAGATTTATGTATAATATTTGAAAAATACACTTATCCTTTCAACATTAATATCGTATTACAACTATAACCGAAGAAAGAAAGAAAACGGAGAGAGCAGAAAGGATTAAAAATAAATAGAGAGGAGAGGATTCTATGATGATATCAGGGCTCCATGTAACAATATTTTACATATATTTGCTTTTTGTTGGTTTAGTAAAGTATGCGGCTCCATTTCGTTTCTTTATTCTTGCATTATAGAATGAAAATGCATAGCAGGAATTAGTTTATAGCTTTAACACACATACCAACACAATTTAGATAGAGAAACTTGCTGTGAGGGACTGAAACATGTAGGAGATGGTTTCTCAATCTTTTTTCAAGTTTGGGAGGAAATCTTATCCCTGGTGAAGCTCATATCCAAAGATATGGAAATCAAAAACATGGCCAAGAGATGTGTTGAATTGGGGCAAATTCAAAGACAAAAAAACCTTGAATGGATGAATTATTAAAGTTTAGAGGACTTTCTCTCTGTCAATTTCCCCTAATTAATGGTGCGCAATACAATGAATATAACTCTACGAGGGCATTCTATAGCCCCACATGTTTTCCCACTCACGTGTAATGGTGATACTCTATCTCCGTGAGCAAGATCTGTCCCATGAACACTTCCTGGAAGTTTTCCCTGGATGACAAATCTGGTGGCATGCAGAATGGGGCATTTTCTTGCATAATCAAGAAGAATAATCTTAATTATTTCGTTGTCTTGGCATTAAACGTTTTTCTTTTTTCCGTATTAAAAACGCATGAATGCAAAGGTTGGTAACAGAGCGCTACTTGTGTATCTTTTAATTAAACTTATATCAGATCGATCCATGTCGATGGTGAAGTAGTTTAGAGGTTCTTTACAGGTTTTAATTGTTTCAATATTCCTTCGAGGTTTCAATTTCAAAGCCACTAAGAAAAATTTTTAGTTCTTAAACTTTTTAAACTTAATCAAATAATACTTTTTATAAATAATTTGATGAGAAAAGTTTTTCTAATTTTAATTAAAAGGTTCAAATAATATAGCATACATCATTTATATATTTAAAAATATAAATAAGAAATCACAAGGATTGTAGCATATTTATCGAACTAAAAAATAAATGTAAAGAGAAAGTTTAAACTATGGATCAGCTCATTAAAAAGTAAAGTAAATAAATAAAATATTTTTTTTATGAGTCTAATCAGTGATGAATCATGTCCAAGTGTCAACAATAATTAATTTTATTAAATATATTATTTCATTGTTAGTTGATGGTTATATCCTTGTAATAAATACCAAAGTTTAAGAGTTATTTTTCTTTGGGGATTAGGCTTTTTAGTTTTAATCTTGTTCTTTTTAATTTAATATTTTTTTTAATTCTTAATATGTTTTAATTTTTTTTTAATGTAAACCATATTGAAAGAAAGATATATCTTGATTTTGTTGTTTATATTCTTCAATATAAATGATCTGTATGATATATATATAATTTAAATATCTTAATTGAAATAGAAGGTTCAATCTCTTCAAATTATTGATTAAATTTTAAAAGTCTAGAGATTGGAACAGCTTTTTTTATTAGTTTAGATATATATGATTGAATTAGTCTCAGGTAAATTAAAATCAATCAAATTTTAATTAAAGAATAATCTCAATAAATTAATTATTTATGTCAAAGGTGAAGTTGAGAATATCTTTATGAGGGAGATACTAAATTTAAAATTCACTTGATTGAAGGGGATTACTTCAAGAAAAACTCACTCGAAAGTATATATTGGCTTTTGGCGTCAGGCTTTAGGCAACCCCGGCCGATGAAAAAGATAAAGTAAGAAACCAAATCATTATTCCTGGTCATGAATATCATTTATATATATCAATAATTCTCGTATGAAGATCCAGTGCAAACTGACATGGCAACTGCGATAATTAATCTGACGCTTCTGATATAATTTCTGTGATAGCAGCAACATGCTTGTAATGGAGGCTTTGACTTACTAGATAGAATAAATAATTATTAAAGAAAATTAAAGGAAAGACATTTATATGTTCTTCCGAAACCATATTAATCATGGCGAATAATTTTTTCAGAAGCTCTGTTAACTTAGTAATGTCCGGCCAGTCTGGAAAAAAATAGAGTCAAAGCCCCATTTTAGATTCCTCAACTGCTATCCGATCGATTCACACAGGTTGACTTATTCTATCTTGAAATTATAATTATTTTGATCCGTCACTAATTTAATTACCCAGTCCCACGTGGGCTTATGGGAGAAAATATATAGAATATTTATTAGCAATTTGAATGATGCACAGGCGTAATATTTTAATCGAGAACAAGAATATCAAAGAACAATCTGAAATAGGTATGCCATGAATATGAAAATAATATATCTTCTGTTTTTATTCAAAAATATGAAGAATATATATTGCTATTTGCTTACAAACAATTTTATTTTAAAAAAATAATTATAATAAAACTGGTTGTGCGAGTTCCGAGCAATAACTCGATTAATCGATTAGTTAGTATATAAAAAAAATATAGTAGAAAAATCATTTTCTCTTAAGGATTTGAATTATGATTTTTGATATATGAAAAGTTGCAGTATTATTATTGCTCAGAGATCCTGTAGGGTTGGTTAGAACCAAGAACAATCAATTATTTGGATATTAGCATGCATGGGTCAAACAAAGATCAATAAATGAACACCAGAATATTTCTTTCACTATCGAAACAGAGCCAGAAACTTTAATGGCAGAAAAAAAGGGGGAGAAATCCATTCAAGTATTTTCACTTAACCCCATCCACTACTTTTTCCTTTCATCATGCCCAAGAGATGCAATTCAAGAAGGATCTCTACTTTCTTCTCGCCACTTAATGTCATTGTAAAAGGGATGTGAGAAGTATGAAAAATATATTTTGTCTCGATATAATTTGTAGTCCAGATTCTACATGTATAATTTTGTTGCTTTATGATGCTTCCCTGAGTTAGCTTCCAATCATTTTGGCCTACCAAAAGAGATAATTTCCCCTTATTGTATGTAATAAAATTGACCTTATATGAAGAACAAATACCAACATTTTCTAAAACGCAACAAAAGTACTGCCGTATTGGTTCCAACTGTGCTTGGCTTAAAATAGAGTATTTCTATATATATTACTCGTAATTAAATAATAATCGCGAATACTTCAGTGCTGATCTACTGAATATTAGTATAAGAAAACACTATTAACAAGAATATCAAATACTGAATGTTAGTGTTTTCTTCCCCTTAATGTTTCTTATATACGTTGCATATATGTTAGGTTTAAAATTATAGAATAAAGAAAATCATGCATGAAATCAAATTCAAAAGAGTTATTTTCCACACCAGAGGGTTATTTAACTGAAATGATCCGTGCTTCTATGATTAAATGCCTTATATCCAGGGCTACACCAGAGATTTCAAGGGCTACATAAAGCTGAGCAGAAGAGAACTTTAACATGCATTCTATCAGGTTGATCAATCCCTAGCTTTAAGATCATTTTCTTCTCCTCACACTCAAAGGATCTTATTGAGTTGTAGAAACATGGAGGACCCTCTTCACATGGATTCACGTGTCCTCCTTAATTAATATTGATTTAAAAATCATCAGCAAATTGTATCAATACAACATTCCAAAGCTAAAGTTGAAGCAATATTGATGGACCCTCATCTGTTCAATAATTACTATCGCACTAATTAAACTAATCCTTCATCTTATTACACCAATAAAAACAAATATGCTCTCCTTTTGTTTCAATTGCCTTTCCAAGTGTTGGGACTCCACAACTTGCATTTGCAACTAGCGAGACTGAGCTATCATCGAGACAGTGAGAAGCCATTTGATCTAACATTAGTTTGAAAGGGAATCCACTGACTCAACATTAATGAAATGTAAACCACCCATTAATTGACCAAATTATATATTAAAGAGAGCGAGAAATTATTATGAATAAACTATACAGTGGGGTAGCAGCGGACATCATCCAAGAGAAATCCAGGAACATGTTGGCTTTCCTTTCAAGTCCATGTTGATGCTGAAATTCAATCGCGCCGTTCCCTTGTCGTGGAGTACGCATCATCATCTTGTATCCAACGAAACAGACTTTAACCTAATCTTTCAAAAACCAATCAATCTCATTAGCCTCCCTTTCTTGAGAGAGAAAAGCCAACTTCGCTGCAAAGAGATGAGTGGGTTGAAATAAGGGTCTTTGCTAGCCATGGCAGCTTTGAACTAAGTTTATGACATGGTGGACATCTCTTGGTGCGTTTCTAAATCACTAGATAATATACTATTTGAATAGCCTCACATGATTTTTGGAAAATTTTAAAAGAAGGCATAACAATTCTTATCTTTTGGTACTGCTTGGAGTACTTGGCTAGTTCAAAATGATTTAGTTTTAAATAAGGTTTAATCCAATATGAAAAGATGATTTTATATAATTTTGTTTCATTTTTCTTCTCGGTTACAGGCCAACGAAAAGCGTTTCACTCATACAGGTTATGATTTAGAGATAAATTCAGCTTGTATTAGTAAATGGTCTAATAATATTAAGGGAGTATTTAACACTGCCACCAAAATGTTATTTGCTTAAAATTTAAATTTTTCTTTGTAGTTTAAGATTATTATTTTTAAAATATTTTTGGATGATTTTGATATATAATATTAAAAATAAATTTTAAAAAATAATAATAAAAATATTATTTTAATATATTTTAAAGCGTAAAAAACTTTAAAATATAAACTGTGTTTCCAAATCCGTAGTCAAAGTAATTAAGGAAATAACAATCTTCTGTATTTTGTTTTTTTATTATTTGTTTTGTAATAATTCTTACTATAAGTTGTTTAATCATTTATTAAATGATCAACAACTACTGATATATATATATATATATATATATATCTTTGTTCGTGCGCTGGTCGACAGATGTTATTGATTACTAGGGCAAGCTAGGTTAATTTGTGGCCTTAGCTATATGTGACATAGATATCAACCCCGGTTTGAATGATCCGGTTAAGAAATTGAATACGGGTTATATTTGTTGATTTGAATTAATTTAAGAAAGTAAAAAAAAAATATTTGAAATTTTAATATTTTTTTAAAAAAATTAAGAAACAATTCATGTGGAAATATGTTAAAAGATTATTTCAATTTTTTTTTATTCCATATTAAAAAGATATTATCTTATCTTTTTAAATTGAAGTATTTACACTAATTTTTTTTTATTCCACATTGAAAAAACATAATTTTTTTTTTGTGAATATAAAATATATATATTGATGGATTTCAAATCTCACATTGAAAAAATAAAATATTCTTCTAATATTTATGTAGTAAAATATGATATAAGTTAGTAACCAACTGAAAAAGATGAAAAAAAAAGGTCTCTAGCTAGGGGAAAAACATATTTTTTTTAAAAAGAGTCTCTATCGGGTTATGCCAGGTCACTCGAGTTCCAAGTTGACTCAACAGGTCAAATAGTTTTCTTCGTGTCAATTATAGGCCCGAGTTTTGAATGAAACAAACTCAAACAGGACCTCGAGTCACCCGAGACCTTAACCGGGTTTGATAACTATGATATGTGACTCAATTCATGGATATGGAAATAACCAAGCTATTTTCAAACATTTAATTAAAAAGATATGCCTAGCTGATCATGTGGTGACTTAATCTTGCAAGGTGAACCACTAATTCAAAATTAATGTTTCAAAATTAATAGTTTCATCCATGTGTTAAGGGAAAGGAATGAAGTAGCTGACCATTTAGCTAAACAAATTAAGTTTAAGTAGACCTGATGGATTTATAGCTTAATTAATTGGTTGTAGAAGAGTTCATCTTTTGTTTGTCTTAGCCTTTAACTTATTAATTGAGCAATATTAAAATCAATCATTATAAAATTAAAAGAAGTACTGAACGCCATGATTTTTCTAACGAATTTCAAGATCGATGAAATATTCCTCTAATGACTAAAAAATCTTTGTTTTATGTTTCTGCCACAGTTTTCATAAGATCCCACAGGAGGGAGCGAGCGAGCAAGTTTAATACAAGTTAAAAAGGTGAGTTTCCGAGGCCAAAAGATTTCAAAATTGGATGACAAATTTAAATAATAATATTATTGAACTCTGGTATATATTCTTTTTAATTATTCTGTCATCCATCCATCCATCTTAATGCACCCACCCACACATACATCCTATTTTAGAACTGCTCCATTTGTTCTTGTCTAGAAAAGCTCAATGCACAATTCAACTATTAAACTTACACTTTTATTTTCACCCCTTCTTTTCCCTTGAATGATTAGCATGTCCTATTATTGTGCCGTGTGTTATGATTGATATTTTTCTAGTTGCAAAGACTATATAAAACCATATTAAAACAGAATGCAGCACGTTCTGCAACCTTTTATTATTATGTCTAGTAAATAACTCGATTTCTTTAAGCGATGGGTCACAACAAGAAAATTGAAGAATGCCGATGGATTATTCCGTTGGTATTTAGACAAAACTATGTTGATGTTTTTTTTAAAAAAAAACATCATTGTCGTTGGAAAGTCGATTTTCAACAATTTTATTTCGTCAGCAATTTTTAATATTAATAACAAAATATTTCATTTTTAGAATAAACTTTTACCGTCTATTTTCCGCCAGACAATCCATCAACAATGAAAAGTACCGACATAATAAACATTGACAGAATCACCAATTTAAAGAATATTCTGTTGGTTTCTTCATCGATATTTTCAATTATTTTGCTGGCATCTTACAATCAACACAAAAAAAAATTATGTTTTTTTCATAAATTAACATCTCACAATCAGCGTAAACAAAAAATAATCAGACAAATAAAACTTGCAATAAAGTTAATATTTGGGAAGATTTTATATTTTTTACAAGACTTTAAATTGTTCAATGGTAAACGTCCAAAAGAATGATAAACAAAAATTTGGAACACTAAGCATGTTTGCTGCTTGAAAATGTTAAGCTTACTGCTTGCATAACGCAGTGACAAGACACAATTCACCGAAGAATGCTTGAAAAACTTCCAAAGTCTCTTCATCATGAGTCTACATCACTCCATTTTGCAAGCAAACGCCCTTTCAACATTAGAATAAGAATCTTAAATCTCAATTGAACCAACAATAACTAAATTATAGAATCACTTACACCAAAATTGCAGAAATGTACTTTTTAATAAATTTACCATATTCAAATTATATATCAAATCCACCATTCATCCAAAAAGAAGGAAAAAAAATCCGCCACGCCCCCTAAATAAACATGAAAAGCCATTTGAACTACGAGCAATTAACGTCCGGTGTACGTCAAATGTCCAATTTAAGCAAGAATATGTTAAAGAACCATCTCAACCTAAAAGTTTAAGTTGTTAGGTGAGGTCCCCAAGATATGATATATATTATTCTCTAACACACCCCCTCAAGTAAAAGCCCTTTGGGCTTGAAACTTACACAGGCACACACTAGCTTGTGCTTAATTTTTATCAAATAAATGGGGATGGTGAGATTCGAACTCATAACCACTTGGTTATTAAGGTTCTGATATCATGTCAAAGAACCATCTCAACCCAAAAGCTTAAACTGTTAGGTGAGGTCCCAAGATATGATTTATATTATTCTCTAACAGAATCCAGTAGGCACAAAGAGTACATTGATCTGTTAATTTGCTTCCCATTAACAGCTCTGTTATGAAACAATCAATTACAAACCACAATCAAAGAATCAAAGAATATAAGACCCACCAGTGACTCATGCTTATGGGAGTTTGAATAATGCTCATCGAGTTAGCTAAATCATCCTCGTTGCATAAATCCCAAAAAATCATGACACTCACACACACTGGTTACAAAAATTTAGAATTGAAATAAACAAAAACTACTAATAACTTACTAGTACCCATATGTAAGAACATTGAACTTCTTTTGATCGATGTATCCCAGTAATAGAATCTAATTTTTCCACAATTAGTGAAGAAATCTTGAGGGTGAACTTCCACACCAATAGTTGTTGTATTCGCCAAAACTACAAAAATAAATCAATAACTTCAACACCACAAAACCAACTCAAACAAGCATACAAGATTCAGTTAAAACAACAAAAGTTAAAACTTGTGCTCATATTTCATCTTGAACTCGCCAGTCAAATGCCTTTTCAAAAATGTTATTTTCCCTGCATTGAGGAAACACCTAGAAGCCAAAAAATCAAAACCCCTATTATAAAATTAAAAAATATATATAACACCCTAAATCCAAAAACCAATACCCTGAATACATTCCCACAAAATAAACATTGTTTTTCTTTTTCAAATACCCATATTCTTTATAAAAAATATCAAAAACGAAGATTCTCCCTATTATAGAATGTATATATATAGGAGATACTATAGGATTATTCTAGTGTTGTAATTTTTTCTTTTACTATTATATATTGCCCTAGAGATATAAATAGAAAAGGTTGGCTAACTCATAGGTTAAGCCTCTTACTTCTTCTCAACTTGGTATCGGAGCCTTAACACATCAGAACACCTCTCTCCCTCTCCCTCTCCCTCCACCAAACCGGCATTGCAACTCAGCCGACCAGCCACTCAGAGGCTGCTGTCGGTGGTGCCTTCCCACAACAACAACCTTCTTCACTTGCAGAGTAGAACAATGGCTCTTCTTCTCATGTTTTCGTCGCCCCTCTTTACATTATGGGGGCATCAACTCCAGCTATGGTTGCTTTGTCCAACACTTAGCAAGTTGTTTCGTTGAAGCTTACGAACACCAATTATCTCTATTGGTGATTGCATATGAAGTCAAATCTTCTTAGTCAGGGTGTCTTCCACTTTGTTGATGGCTCGGTGTCGTGTCTTTCCTCTCATGTTTCTAATAGTTTTGCTGGTTCTTCTTTGACAATCAACCTCTCTTTTCTTCGTTAGAAGCAACAAGATTAACTTATTTTGAGCGCATTACTCTCCTCTCTTTTCATGGATGTAATGCACCTTGTGGTAGATTGTCAAACCTCTTATTGTGTTTGGCACACTTTTGAGAAAGCTCTCGTCTCTCCGTCTAACTCTTGCATTATGCAACTCCATGGGTCTTCACAAGATCTTTGACAAAGTGATGCTTCAGTTGTTTTATATATGCAATAAGAAAAATTATTATTTGATGAATTAGCTGCTGCTAGCCGGCCTATTTTCCTTGAAGACTTCAACCTCCATGTATTTCGTGGCCTTCGTGGCGAGTTCAAAGACTTGGTAACCAGCCTCACGACCAAGGCACAACTGTTGTAATATGTCGACCTCCATAGCCAACCTTTTCTATTTATATGTGTAGGGCAATATACAATAGTAAAGTTAGAGATTACAACACTAGAGTAGTCCTATAGTATTTTCTATACACACACACACACACACACACACACACACACACATTCTATAATACGAGATTGTCATTTTGTACGAGACAAGGTTGTGAAAAAGAAGATTCAGATTCGTTTTATCTCTTATCAAGATCAACTTGTAGATGTCTTTACTAAACCGCTTCCTACAACTTTTTTTACTGTTTTTCAATTCAAGCTTCGAGTCGATCCTCCTCATCAGCTTGAGGGGACATATATATATATATGTGTGTGTGTGTGTGTGTGTGTGTGTGTGTGTGTGTGTGTGTGTGTGTGTGTGTGTGTGTGTGTGTGCAAGGGCGGAGACAAGGGGAGGCTGGTAGGGTCCCAGGCCCTGCAAGGAAATTTTTTTTTCAACCCCTTTTGAGTTCATTCTTAGTATTCTTATAAGACACTGCACAAATCACAGCATTTTGCCCCTTTAATTTTATTTTTTAGCTCCGCCCCTGATTATAGGACTACTTTAGTGTTATAATCTCTATCTTTACTATTGTATATTGCCTTACATATATAAATAGAAAAGTTGGTTAATTAATAGGTTAAGCCTTTTATTTTTTCTCAACTTTCTCTTTACACAAAAGAACCAAACCCAGTTTGTTGATTCGACAAAGCCTACACAAATTACAAAAAAATAAAATAAAATAAAATAAAAACTAAATCTTGAGATTATTCCAATATGAAAATGAAAATGAACTACTGGAGGGAGGTTGCATATGCCGAAAGAGAGTTAGGTGGCTGGATTATTTAGGCGGGTGTCAGAAATTTGAAGTGCATGGGAGAGAGACCAGATTTAGAGTTTGAATTGAAATCAAAGAATTAAGAAGAAGAAATGGGGAAGAAGAGATGATTGTCAATTTTTATTTTATTTTTTAAATTATTGATGGGATTTTTATCTGCAATTTGATATGTTAGGAACACTAATGAAAATATTAATAGTATATTTTTAATTTTATTATTGTTTCCACCAGAAATTACTAGTGAAATATGGGCATCGCATTTCTCATCGGTAAAGTCATGATGAAATATTTTTTTGTCAGCTTTTTCGTTGCTTTTTTCAATTTTTGGATATCCGCAATCCAAAATAACGGAGAAACGAAAAGAAGATCAAGGTATGATCAACATCATAATTATTATATCAAGTTAGAAATAATAGGGATTACGTGCTTCTTCCAAAAAAAGTACATCATAATTGATATGTTTAATTAGTAACTGCACACTTATTACTTAATTTTCTCCTTGAAATTGTTGAAGAACAAGCATGGATTGAAACACAACCTCACCACTGCCAGTAGAATGCACAGTAATGCCATGAACAGAGATTCTCTAAAGTAATAACCATCAAAATTGTGCAATTTACGTGAAATTAAGGGTGGAGGAATATTAAAAGTGACTCGTGCAACCTTAAAAAGTAGTCCTAAGTAATTCTCCAAATCCAGTCATGCTGCTCTACCTATTAACTAGCTAGGCCAAGAATTGATCATATATCCAGCTGGCAAGATCATCGATCTACGAAAATGCATGCTTGATCTTAACAAAATCACAAAGGAGTAGGAAAAAGCTAATCACAATATTTCCCGTTTTTCAATGTAATTAAACGCTATTTTTTTAACCATAGTTTGTCAAGTTGTAGTGAAGTTTTTTAGGCAAATGATGACAAATTAACGCCATAGGAATGCCTTTCTTTAATAAGTCAGAATCCATTTAAGTAATGGTACTCACCATCCTGAATCTTGGTTCATCCTTTTTCATGCAACATCTTCTTGTAAAAAGAAATATAATTTAAGCCAGTTAGTTTGGAGCCGCCATTCATATTATATATATATATATATATATATATATTTTTGTCTCAATGAAAAATATATTTTTAATTAGTTTTTATCAAATAATCATCTCAACCCAATAACTTAATCTGTTAGGTGAGATTCCAAGATATAATTTATATTATTCTCTAATACACCAAACACAAAAATTTCACCAGCCCCTCAAGTGAAAGCTCTTTGTGCTTGAAACTTATACGGATTCACATTATCTTGTGTTTAATTTTTTATCAAATAAATGGGGATGGTGAAATTCAAACTCATGATCGCTTGGTCATTAAGGTTCTGATACCATGTCAAATAATCATCTCAACCCAATAGCTTAAGCTGTTAGATGAGGTTTTAAGATATAATTTATATTATTCTCCAATACACCCCCTCAAGTGAAAGCTCTTTGTGCTTGAAACTTACACGGACTCACATTATCTTGTGTTTAATTTTTTATCAAATAAATGGGGATGGTGAAATTCAAACTCATGACCGCTTGGTCATTAAGGTTTTGATACTATGTCAAATAATCATCTCAACCCAATAGCTTAAGCTGTTAGGTGAGGTTTCAAAATATAACTTATATTATTCTCCAATAGTTTTCGTGCATGAAGATTAAGTTCTTTAATTTCTAGTTAAGTTAACTTTAAATAAATTATTCGCAGCCGGATTGTTGTGCTGGGATTAATTTTGTAAATTATACGTGGTTAATTGATATATTTAAGGTCAAATTTAAAATAAAATATACTTGTTAATTTCTTTATTAAATAACAAGTAAAAGACCAGATTTTGTTATGATTTCAACATAAGAAAAGAAAATTAAGTTGGATAAAATACAATATGTAGTGCCATCCCTTGCCAATATGTAAGCTTTTCTACGGTGAGCAACCGATAAATAGCATTACACTCGCAACTTCTTATGCCTTTGGCTTTAACAAGAAAGTAAAAAAGAAGAAGAAATTGCCAAAAATAATATGCCGACCCTTCGAAACAACGATGGGTAGTGTATGAATTAGCTTTTCTGGAAAGTAGTGGGTCCCAAATCAAACCTTTACCTTTCCAAAAACGGATCTGTTGACCAGTCTTACCCTTCCTCAGATTCCTCCACGTGGCATTGTAAGCTTTATCACTCTCTGACAGTCCCTACAAATTAGCGGTTTTCCTTCGATCCCGTCAAACGCGGGAGACATATATTTTGTCGTTTAATTTTTTTTTTTTTAAGGTACCTTTTATAGTTATAATTTTTAAAAATATATAATTAGACATGGTTAATTAGATTTAGATAAATGTTTGGTAAACATTATAATTAAAACTTATGTATAGCAAAAAAAAAATGTATAAAATGTTTGGTTTAAGTGTAGTTGTGGTTTTTTTTCAAATTGCTTTTTACTTGTAAATACATTAAAATAATATTTTTTATTTTAAAAAAAATATTTTTGATACCAGCATATTAAAATAATCTGAAAATACCAAAAAATATTAATTTGAAGCAAAGAAAAAAATAATAAAAATTTTAAATTTTTTCAGAAGCGCTTTTGAAACGCAAAAACAAACATGATAAACTTAGTTAAAAAAACATGTAAAAACTATTGCACAAAAACTACGTTTCAAATTCAATTTTTTATTGGGCTTCGTAGCATAAAACACAGTTTGATTTGTTACCAAACACCTTACTGTATTTATTTCACCGCAAAAGCTAAAGCTAGCGGAAAACAAAAGTAGCCTAAGCCTAGTGTGTTTTTAAAATATTTTTTAATTAAAAATACACTAAAATAATTTTTAAATTTTTTTTATATTAATATATGTTACAATTATAAAAAAAATCACTTAAATACCATCAATTTAATATATTCATAGATAAAAAGTACTTTAAAAAGGTAAAAGCAAACACAATAATAAACAGGCAATATAAATTTGTTAGTTTTCATATATAAATCGTCTACATTTAATAAAATAAGGATATAAAACAAATTTATTTTTATAATAATTTAAGAATAAATTTTTATATTTTAAAACATGAAATAAAAAAAAAGTATCTCTTATATCTTATGTAACATAACATAATTAAGTGGTCCTCAAGGGACGCGGCGTGATGATAAAGGGCTTAAGATCTGCACAGCAGGTTTCGAGTTCGAGTCAGGGCATGCAACTCTTGTAAGAGCCTGAGACAACCAGAGTTTTACTCGTTCACATGAATCCACAAAGTACGCTTTCTAGAAAATCAACCTTCCTCGAATTCAAAAAAAAATTACTCAAGCACTTAAATAAGATCTTTAAATTTTAGCTTGCAATAAGAATAGAAGTGTATAACTGCAAATTTAATGTATAAAATTAATTTTATAGATAGACATGATGGTAAGACAATTATTACGTTCACTGACTATTTTAAAATCGAATGCCTTATGGTGATTGCAATTTTCGTTTTATTTGCATTTGAAAATGAGATTTTATCGTGAAGTGGGACCTACGTGTGGCTAGCTTGTTTGGCCTTTCTTGGAGGGATTTGACGACAATCAATAAGCCTTCCATGTTTAAAAGCAGACGCATGATGACAAGTGAGCCTCTTCGTTGCTGGCTGGGGGGGAAAAAAACAAAAGAAATTACGTGTTAAGATTCTTTAAAAAGCCTTTGTTTTTATGCCTATCTACACAGCTATTTGGATCTTTAGTGAAATTATAAAACAGTAGTTGTCCATTGACTCTAATTACTAAATTGATTATGCGTGACGCTACTTGCAATGAGATGCACTGATTCTCTAGTCTAAAAGTTAATGATACTTGAATATTATTACATTTTTTAAGGTTTATCATGATTTGTAAGGAGGTTGCAATCCATGCATATTATACATAATTTGAATTTGAATTTTATATTAAGAAAAAATAAAATATTTTTTATATATAAGTACACCAATCTAAAAGAGTCCAATATCATTAGAATTAGGTTTTATGATTTGTTCTGGTTTGCTTTTTATTTGATTATCTCGACCCCGTGACCCCTAAAATAGTACTTAATAGGTTAACCTGAGTTCAGTTGACTCATTTTTTATGTCATTTTCTTAATTAAGATTCTTACAGATTTCATCGTTCAATATTGGGTTAGACAGGGACGATTGAGAATTGAACTTCATAATTAATTTTGATTTGCTTTTTATGGATTGCATTGTTTGATTGTCTGATATATGCTAAGGTGCTGTCATGTTTTCTAATTGTTGGTCTATCTAAGGTTTAAGAAAACTTCTCCTCAGTATAGAGATCCTCATCTTATCGGTTAAAAACCTAACCATTCTAACATCAACAAAAAAAAATTACCTTTTATTTAATATTGAAAATACATCTTATTTATAAGTCCATAATCTCAGATATTAAAAGAAAACAAGATATTTTTTTTGGTATTTTTTGAAATACATGTCTAGTTCTCATGGCTTTAATAAATTGGTTATTAAAGTTCAAAATGCATGCTAACATAAAATTATTATATTATAATAATATTACAATGGGCCTGACCCAATTATATAGGCAGAGCCCATCCTGGTTGGGCTGAAGTCCACCTAGAATAAATTGGGCCAAGGTCTACCCAAATGAATTAGGCCAACATTAGCCCAAGAAGAGGGTTAGGCCGATCTCGGCCCAAAAGAGTGTTGGGTTGATATTGACCCAATATATATTCTTTCTTTCTTTTTTATAGATCGGGTCGGACCCGGCCCAGTCATTTTGATCCGGCTCAGTAAACAGTGGAGAGTGAATTAATTCACTCTCCACTGTTCACTTGTAGAACAGTGGAGGAGGCATAAAGAAAGAGAAGAAGAAAGGAGGGTGAAGTTGCCTGGCAACGGTGGTGGTGTTGTTAACGATGGCTCACGATGGCATTGTGCGCCGGCAGCCGGTGGTTCTAGGCATTGCATTTTTTTTCCTTTTCTATGCATAGGCACAAATTTCTTCTTTTTCTTTCTTGTAGTTTTTGTTTTTGCTTCTCTTTTTTTTTGTTCTTCCTCCTCTTGTTCTCTCTTTCATTTCTGTTTTTCTATTTTTTTCCTCTTTTCCTCTCTGTTTCCTTCCTTTTTCTTTCATTTGTCCTCTCTGTTTTTTTTCTTTCCTTTATTTTTTTTCTTCCTTCTTGTTCTCTCTGTATTTCTTCGTCCTCTACGTTCGTCCCCCGTTATCCTCTAGTATTTATAAAGGGTAGGGGGAGAGGGAGCTACCCCACCCATGTCCAGTCATGGCGCAGCGGTAATGTGGCTAAGGCGGCCTCTGTGCAGCTGCCCGCAGGGCATGTCCACTCTGCCTCTTTCATCATAGTGGAAGGTCATGAGGGGGTATGGGTTGTGTCAGGATTTTTGGGCAAGTAGGAGGGAGAGATAGACATTGCAAAGGAGGGGAAGAAAAACTTTCTTCCCCTGCCTTTGTGCATCCAGGGGAAGAAGATGGCAAACAGTGCCACCAAAACGGCACTGTTGGCGACTCTTTTTTTTTTTAATGAACAGTGGATGAAATATTGTTGTTTTGTACAAAACATATCGTTTCATTTAAAAGAAAAATGGCGCCAAAAAGTCTATTTCCAAATCAGTCTTTAATTTTTTATTTGTTCAATCTAGTCCTCAATTAAGATTTTGATTTTAAGAATTAATTCAATTGCATCATTGCCAAATTCAAATGTCAGCCCTGATATTGGTCGCCTTTTTCTCTTTAGACCTTGGTTTTGAATTTGTGTATTTTAACCCTTAATTGATCAACAAACCTCTAATTTCTTCAATTTAGCCTATGATCTGGTCATTTCCAGCCCTTATATTCGCTCGCCTTTTCCAGTTTGGTCATTGGTTTTTGATTTCTTCAATCAAGTCCCTAATTATCCATCAAACTTTAATATTTATACAATTAAGCCCTTAATTTAACCAAATTAAGTGTTAAAAATTATAATTTGACCCTCAAACTTTAATCTCTTTCAATTAAAGCCTAAATTGACCTAAAAATTATTTTTTCTTGCAATCAAACCCTTTTTCGCACCGTCGCAGCGGAGCGGTGACCTTCGATTGATTTCAGGGTTTTAGTTTATTGTGTAAAAGGGAGTCACCACCTAGTATTATGGTCACTAAGAACCCTAACTGTTCTTTTAGAGATTCTAAGGCAAGTGACTAGTTGCGTAAAGGGAAGATATTAGCACCTCTAGTGCGCCCTACCTAAGGTAAGCTGTTTGGTTTGGTTTGCCTTATAATTGCTATGGTGTTGGTGTTTTCTAATCGCATCAGTTTTTCTAGGTTTGATTCAAACTAAATTTATTAAGATAGAAATCCAAGGAGATTTCATGTGCTATAAAAGCTCATTTCTCCCTTAGTATTTCAAGAGTTTGCGACTCGTAAATTGCAAGGAGGAGGGACAAAAATCTAAGGAAATTCAAGGCACTTTAAAAACCTATTTTTCCCTTAGTGTTTCATACTCTCACGACTCGTAAACCATGGAGAAAAAAATTGAAATGTCCTCGATTATAATCAAGGCTTCTTTCAAGGATGTGTAATGACTTATTATTCCTAGAAAATTATTTTGGATATTTACCACTCAGGGTTTCTTTATCCAAATATTAATAGTGAATAATAACAAGTTATTCCCAATAATATTTTGGATACTCATCACTTTGGGATTTCTTTCTCCAATTAATAGTGAATAATAGATGAATTCCCCCCCCAAGATAAGATTTTTTATTTTTTTGAAATTTTGGCCAATACCCTTTGGAGTTTTACAAACATGTTGTACAATCCAGAAATACAAGAAAATAATTTTTGTTATGTTGAAGAAATCCATGCCAAAACAAATTTTTTAAACTTTCAATATTTTTTATATAAGAAAAAGCATTCAAAACATGTTAGGGTATTGGCCGTATGCAACACACAAGAAAATATTTTTTTGATATATATGTATATTTGTCACATTTCGTCGAAAACCAGGTATTCTAAATACGAGATTGATATTTTTTTAACGACATAAAAAAATTCAGACCTTAAAATAAATATGCCAGAAAATCATAAATCTCTTTCTCTTTCTTTTATTTTTTTGAAAGAAAAAAAACAGTAGGTTTGGCAGGGCACTTGCCTTAGCAAGGGACCAGGTTGGACACAAAATTTCAACAACTATTCAATTGTATTATAATTCACTTGAACAGTAACCACAAAAGGATGCACAGTAACATATATAATTAAAATGCAAAGCGAAGAGAATGCATGGACTTCCATGGCGCTGAAACAGGCGAAAGAGATGGCACTGCAGTTGCTGCACCCGGCTGGTGGCTACTGGTTCTAGCGGAAAAAAAAACAATGGCCACGCTGGTTATAGCCTCGTTTCCTTGCTTCTTCCTGTTTTCTTCTCTTCTCTTTCCCTCCTTCTCTGTTCTGCTTTCTTTTTCCTTTTTTTTTCTTTTCATAGTAACGAATAGAAACTCCTTCTATTCTCTGCATTTTATCTACTGCTCCCTCCGTTCTTTTTTTGTTTTTTTTGCTGCTCCCTCTTTTCCTTCTCCTATCGCCTGCCTCTCGGTGGAGATGATGATGAGAACATGTTATGCTGGTTAAGTTCACGCCCCTGCCTCTATGTTTTTTCTGCTTTCAACAGTGTTGTTGCCGGCTCTCTCTCTCGTTACTCCTCCTTCCTTTCTCCTCTTTTTTGTCCTCCTCTCTTTTTTTCATCCTCCTTTTTTCCTGCCCCCTTCCGCTAGGTTAGTAGAGGGTTTTTATAGCCTAATCACATCTCTTTATTAAGAAAAATTCAATGCACTAATTTTTGGATGCAAATCCCTACTGATCTGCAGTAAAAAAACACAAAAAAAAAACTAAAATATCTTGATTCCTATTCTGATTTCAGCAATTAGTTTCCATTGATCAAATGGTGGTACAACTCTTTTTTTTCCTTCCATAGCTGGGACCATAAGGCACCAGCTGCTCCCTTTGAAATGAGGCAATAAAAACATGATCTACAACTCTCCAATCTAGCAAGAGAAACGTGGAAACCAGAAGAAAATTTGCAAAGAAAAAAGGAAAGAAATCAGATAGATAAGGGTGCATGCTGCAAAGTCTTATTTTCTTTATTCTTATCTTCTTTATTCGGTGTGGTAGAAATCCCGTCATTTATGATGATCCAGCCCCCCTATCCAGCTTTCAATATCCTTCTTTAATTAAATCCCTCATTTTAGCACTTTTCAATTCAGTCCTTGGTCCAAAAACAATCCTTCGAATCAGGCCCGTGAACTTGGGCTAAACCCTTCTCGCGGCAAGATTCTCTGCTTTCACATTAGATATTAAATGGAAATATCTTGAGTTTTTGATATTAAAATCAAGTGATTCAAAAGAAGAAATTCATCTACACGTCTAGGACTACAACTTTGATGAAGGATTCGAAGTGAGATAAAATTATTTTAGAGAACAGAATATGGCAGTAATCTGGTTGGTCAAAAAGGGTCTCCCGATCTAATTCAAAAACTGACAATGCCGAGCATCCCGATATGACTGAGAGTATGACCTAAAAACAAATCAACAAAATTTGTGACGGAAATAGAGTCTTTAGTGCAAAACTCGGGTCAGGATCCTTCTCGCGATAGAATTCTCTGCTTTCACGTTAGATATTCAAATAGAAATATTATGAGCTTTTGATATTGAAATTAAGCAGTTCAAAAGCCCCAAATTCATTTACATTTGTATAGCTACAACTTTCATGAAGGATAAAAACTGAGATAAATTCGTTTGAATAACAGAATTGCAACCAACCTCAGCTGGAAACCTTCTCGCGGCAGAATTCTATGTTTTCACACTATATTTCAAACAGGAATATCTTGAGCTTATGATATCGAAATCAAGCAATTCAAAAGCTCAAATTCATCTATGTGTCCCGGACTACAACTTTGATGAAGTATTCGAAATGAGATAAAATCGTTTTAGATAATAGAATCTGGCAGGAATCTGGTTGGTCAAAAAGGTTTTCTTGATCTGACAATGCCGAGCATCCAAATCTGATTGAGAGTCTGCCCTAAGAACAGTGATCCCTAGGACCCAATAAAGGTGTAGGTCAATTTTTCAACATGTCATGAGTAACAAAATATAGCTAGGATGGTAAGATATCGTACGAAACCAAGTCAGAATCAGAGCCTAAGTTTGAACAAAAAATTACGATAGCAGCAGAATCAGTTTTTTTAAAAATGTAAATTCTAAGGGATTTATATGAAGACTCCTTATCAGCCTAAGAAACCTGACGCTTTTGGCAGCAAAGGGGAGGATAAAAAGAGAGAGTAGAAAACAGCTCAAACAGGGTTCAAAAAAATATTTCTTTCTCCTCTGTTTTTGTCAATTTTTCAGCAAACATGGGCTACACTCCTGGACTTGGTTCAAAAGAGGTACACATCATCTTCAGCATATGGGGTCCAAAAATGAGTAACAACACCCTTCATAAACTCAATTAATCTTTCAACAAAATCTAATTGAGTCTTTAAACATCTTGTTTTGGACTTTTCTTCCTCAAATTGAATTTTATTTATCAATAGAGCTTTTACCAGTTAAAAATATATTGTCAAATTTCAATCTTTGTATTTTCAACTTCCTCATCCAATCTTTGACTAATTTTTAGGCTCACCTATGTCTTCATCTAACTGCTATATATATATATATATTTTTTTTTTTTGTTTTTTCTGATATTTTTTTTTTATAGAAACCCAAAAATAGATAACAATAAATCTTATACGGTAAAAATGGGGGGAGTTTTGGAGATAAATCCAATGACATCCTCAGCAAACTCTCTTAAAAAGAATGAAATTCAATAATTAAACTAATATATATATATATATATATATATATATATATATATATATATATATATTTGTGTTCAGGGGTTGTTTGGACCCTGCCTAAATGACCAAGCTTAACCCCGGCTAGAATCTCTCTCTCTCTTTTTATTTTTCCACCAACTCCAATAATTTTCATCCAAAGAAAGTAAGTGCAAAAATATACAAATTTCAATACAAATATTAACACGCTCTCTCTTTTTTATTGGATAATAACATGCACGGCTAACCAGACCGTTGTTTTCTATAGCCAATCAGGATTAAAATTTCCGTTCAATAGGTAGTTTCACAAGTTAAGCAACTTTACAAGCTTAGGCTCTCATCATCCTTGCAGACATCTTATTAGCCCATCTTACATGTGAGCTACACTAATTACGATGGTGAGCTGCACTTCATCGATCTTCGAAGATTAGTTAAATGTACCCTTAATTATTGCTCACCTATACAAGTATAATTACCCAACTCTACACTAATCATAAATACAATTTGCATATAAATAGTTAATTTCTAGTTTATGTATCATTAAATTCCTCTTCTAAAGTTGATTTAAATATCAAAGGGTACTTTAAAAAACATAAAAAAAAAATTAGTTTACACGTGAGAACAACCCAGCTCATTGTCAATCGTGAGAAACAAGGAAATCTTCTGAAAATCTCCATTGACTCTCCATCATCGCACATTTGAAATGAGTCTGGATGAGAATTTATAAAATAGGAAATGTTATTACCAGTACATAGCTATAATTCTGATGCACATTGTAATAAACAAAAGAAGATTAATAATTAATAACTGCGCGTGTCTTGTCATGAAACAACACATTTTTCTCATTTCTGCGTTTCAATTAATCGTGAAAAATCACAACAAACGCGGTCAAGGTGTAAATTAATGGTCGACCTAAGACTGATGCCGGCTTTACAATAAAATATATGCGTGGCTTGGGACTTTGGCTAAGAGAAACGTCAATTATAAATATATTAATGTGATTGATTTCCATGTTTTATATTATGATAATCACCGTATTGGGAACTTGGAGAAATCTGATTGTTCTTCCTAAATTATTTAATGCAAGTATTACCATCCCTAGATGACAACTTTATTGGTTAAAATCTGTCGGTGACTTGCTTGTAATCACACGTACCGGCTGCTTTCAATAAGAGGATAAAAAGTCTACATTTTTTTTCTCTGGATTGACCCTCGCATGCTTGCAATCTCCGGCGAAGTTGCTTGCAGTCTACAAGATGAAATCATTCGCTTTAATGTTCATACAGAAATTCACTCTAACTTAACCTATTTTGAAATTTAACTTTAAAGTTTTTTTATTCTGTTTCACATTTTTAAAAAAAAGTATGTTAATTTGAATGCATCGGCATAGTTAGTGGCAACGTGTAAAAACAGGTCTAATGACATCCTTACCGTATTAAATAAAAATTATATATTTCAAGACATGGCTGTAATTTTTATTTAATTGAAGTGTTTGTACGTATAATGTTTTGTCCATTGAGACTTGGAAATTATACTCCTAGGACTATGTTCAATTTCTAGAAGACGAAGGGTGAGGTGAAATATAGGGACTTAGGGATGGAGGAGTATTATCTTTATTTTTGCAAGTTTTATTTGGAGTGTAGGAACCCCAGTTCAATACACACAAACTAGCCCAAGATTCTCTACATATAAAAAAAGGAAAGGAAGAAGAAGAAGAAGAGTGTTATCTCCACTACACAGTCCAAAACCTACCGATCAAAATACAGTATTTTAACAATTACGTAGACTACAACTTTCACAAAGCTCAAGGATTTATGCTGCAGCCTGCGAGTAATTTTTCTTTAGTCAATCTTGTATGTGGAGGCACAAGAACAGATTTTGCGAAATTCCAATCATCCAAAATTCTTGAACCAGAATCATCTGCATACATATAAAGATAACCCTCCATCCTACGTACAATGTATGTTTATGCCTTAGATACTGTTTTTACTCTTGTAATTGTGGTTTTATGCATTTTAAAAACGTGTTTGGATTTAATGCTTTAATAGTTTTAATAGTTTTACGTGCTAATATAAAAAAATTTATTTAAATATATTTTTAATTAAAAAATATTCTATACCATAGTATCAAACACACAATTATTATCACCCTCTTACATGGAAGAAGCATGTGTCCAGAAAGAATGACTAAATCATTAAATTTTATTCCTCGAAAACTATACAAGCCCAGTGTTGCAAGCCTAGTATGATTTAGCTATGAGAAGCTAGGCCTGGTTGACCTTGCTAGCCTTGGACCTTAAGGGCTTAGATACACCACCAACTCTGTTTATGAGTTATGAACTTGTTGACTGGGCTCTCTTAACAATCTAACTTCCAAGGCTCAAGTTTCAACGGCAACTGGAGAAATTGATGTCCCCAGACCCATTCAAAGCATTCTTTCTTCGCCCATTGTAACAGTAAGACTTATAGCTTTGAAAGACTCTAATGGACGTGTCTCCGCATCTGTTTGCAAAAAGGCCGAAACCATGTAAGGAATGGAAATATATCGTGGTCAAAATACAAGTTATTTGAGTTGAAAATAGAAAATTCAAGTGAGTTTTATTTTTCAAAACTGGTATACAAGGAAGCACACTCCCTCAAATTTATTGAAAATACAGCCACCATTCTCATGAAAACTGCATATGGGATTGGTAAGAAATCAAATTAATTCCAAACAAATCATATCAGAAAGCGTGAACGATCTTAAAACTGAAGCATGAGCACTCAATCAGAGGCTGAGAATTGAAGCAAGGAAAGAAAGACTTGTCTTGAGACAGTTATACAGTAGGGTAATTGAAAATACAGCCACCATGCGTTCTTTTTTTCCCCTTTTCTTTTTCCTCGTTGCACTATATTTCACTACACTTTAATTATTTTTGCTTTCTTCCTCCTGATAATAAGAAACGGTGCAGTATACACACACATGCATGCATACACACACAATTCAATACCTAAAGAATAACACTGGCCGAGTCTGATTTCAAGATCCAATCAATCTAAGAAACATTTGGAAATGTATTAATGATGAGTTCATTAGCTCTCTGATGCCAGTAAAAGCTGAGGAAATACATAACGAACATAGAAATATAGATAAACAACACTAGTTTTATATAAATGTGGGGGGGGGGGGGGGGGATGCGTGCATACTGCATACAGGTATTAATAAATAAAATTATGCATTTGTAGGGTGGGCAGATTGCATGTGGACTCCTAATGAAGCTCTTGGAAAGCAAACAAAAAGCAAGTCATTATCTATCGTAAATTTTTTGTTATGTACATCTACCCATAGAACCAAACAGTCAATACCACTTGGGGAGGAGCGATGTAGCTAGAAGCAAATGGTCACCATGGTTGTAATCCTCATCTGTAATCCATTTCCCAGCAGCCATGACCTATTTCCACTAGTGAAGTAGCGATCATCGTGTTGGTTAAAGGAGGTAGTAATTAATTTATTATGCCAGAATCTATATAGACAGCAAAGTCCAAATTAATTACTCAATTGGGCAACTTTACTTGTAAATATTTCATAGCCAAAAGTTTAGTGGATCAATGCATTGGGGCTAGAGCTGCCTGTCTATTTATGATTTCCTCGAGTACATTATTATAATGCTGGTTTGTGACTTTCTAGTTTATAATTTAGGTGTATTTAGTCTTGCGTACAGAGAGCGAGATCTGTGACGAACAGCATTTTCTCTCCCTCTGGAGAGAATCAAAAATACCCCCATGTTGGCTTTGAGTATAATAAACTCATCTGTCTTTCTCAAGCGAAATATATATTTATCTTCAAGTTGCCAATGACTCTTATTAGATTAACTTTAAGCAATCTAAAAGCATGGAAGACAATCCTTTGTGATATTTTATTTGGGATACAGAGCCCCTTCCACAGGCGCATTTACCAGAACAAAACACATTCCAAGTAGCTAGTGAAGAACATGTTCCGGCATCCAAAATTTTAAGCCAAGTTGCGTTTATAAGAAGATTCGAGGCCCATGATCCTTTCTGACTCCAGCTTCTTTGATCCTAAAATCCTAGTGTTTTAGTATTCAAGAAGCGATATATTGAGGGCTTGTCTGCCGCTCTTCGTGAGACACAAACAACACTGACAAAGTATATATATATATATAT
>Ga0325404_1000870_pt1 | contig 30987 bp, 16 predicted proteins | sample PopdelMetagenome_18_FD_205664 | JGI IMG/M metagenome (GOLD analysis project Ga0325404, IMG submission 205664) | Populus deltoides microbial communities from Bellville, Georgia, United States - Xylem-Control-R1 | ecosystem: Host-associated > Plants > Phyllosphere > Stem > Wood/Secondary xylem...
AGTGGTCTAATTGTTCCAGGCGACCTGCCCGATAGGAAGAGTAAAACGCGAAAAGGGTTTCGCGCGTGGTCTAATTGTTTCAGGCGGCCTGCCCGATAGGTAGAGTAAAATGTGAAAAGGGTTTCGCGCATGGTCTAATTATTCCAGGCGACCTGCCCAATAGGAAGAATAAAACGCGAAAAGGGTTTCGCGAGTGGTCTAATTGTTCCAGGCGACCTGCCTGATGAAGAGTAAAACGTGAAAAGGGGTTTACGAGTGGTCTAATTGTTCCAGGCGACCTGCCCGATGAAGAATAAGATGAGGAATTTTTTTTGACAAATACAAAAAAAGGATCTCATTGTAATGGGTGACCTACCCAAGTAAAAAAAGAAAAAGAAAGGGTCTCATTGTGATGGGTGACCTGCCCAAGTAAAAAGAGAAAGGAAAATGAGGGCTCGAAGGCGCACTTAAAAGGATGGTCGAGGGCTCGAAGGCGCGCTCGAAAGGAAGTGAGGGCTCAAAGGCACGCTTGAAATAAAGCGAGGGCTCAAAAGCGCACTCAAGAAAAAGCGAGGGCTCAAAATTGCATTCGACAGGAAGCGAGAGCTCAAAGGCGCGTTCGAAAGAGGTGAGGGCTCGAAGGCGCACTCTAAAGAGAGGTAGGGTTAGGAAACGCACTACCTTGGATGGTCAAGGACTCAAAGGCGCACTTGAAAGAAGATGAGGGCTCGAAGGCGTGCTAAAAATGATGATTGAAGGCTCGAAGGCGCATTTGAAAGAGATAAGGCTTGAAGGTGCACTTGAAAGGAGATAAGGGCTTGAAAGCGCCCTAAAAATGATGATCAAACACTCGAAGGCGCATTTAAAAGAGATAAGGCTCGAAGGCGCACTTGAAAGGAGATAAGGGCTTGAAAGCGCCTTAAAAAATGATGATCGAAGGCTCAAAGGCCCATTTGAAGGAGGTAGAGAAACACATAGATTTTTTAGGTGGCCTAATTCTCATGGGCGGCCTGCCCAGGTTGAAGAATTCTCAAAAATGATAAATTTTCAAAAGCAATTTCAATCTTTGGCCATTTCAAGTTGGCCTTCCACTTGATGGATTCCGCTAGAATTTTCTCTAATGAAATTAGCAAAACTCATTGTCCAATGTCTCAAAGTTTAGATGATATGCATGCATTTTTACCTGTTTTGAAATATAGGCCCCCATTTCTTCTTAGTCTTCTTGTTGCTTGATTGATGAGGACTTGCTACCTTTGATTTGGGTCCTCATTATCGCTTGTCTTCTAACCCACTCGAATAGAAAGAGGACATGACGACACTTTCAATGACAAGATAGGAGGTGTCACACATGCCTCTAGGTGTATACACACGCCCACCTTTTTTTTAGTTAGTCAAATACAAAATTTTTCTTGAGCTGACTTTATAGTTATAAAAAGAAAAAAAACCAATATGAAAAAAAGAAATGTCACTTGATCTTATGCTTAAGTTTTTTTTTTAAGGGTATTTTCATCTTTTTTATTATGTATTTTAATTGTTTATTATTTTTTATATTTGATCAAATACCAAATTACCTCTTATCTTAAAATATATTAACGAAAAAACCATTGAAAAACATAATACCGTTAATTTAAATTGAAAATGAAATTGAAAACTATTAAAACTTTTACAAAAGAACTAAGAAAAGAAATTAGAAATCCAAAGCATGATGATCAAATTGGAGAATATAATATTTGGTAAATTGGGATTGAATAATTAAATCAAAAACAAATAAAATTTCTACAAAAAAGACAAGACCAAAAATTAAAAATCATAAGAATGAGAACTAAAGTTAAAATACTACCAATAAAGAGGATTAAATTGTAATTTTCAGGGAGGAGAGAGAAAAGAAAGAAAAAAAATAAAGGGAGGGTCATTGGCTACAAAATGAACCACCAACGCCAACACACATCACACAAATAGGAAGAGGATACGACGACACTTTCAATGATAAGATAGGAAGGCATATTTGGATGTCGGAAGGTGCCATACACGCTTTTAGGTGTTGTATACACACACCCACCTTCTTTTTAGTTAGTTAAATACAAAATTTTTCTTGAGCTGACTTTATAGTTATAAAAAGAAAAAAAACCATTGTGAAAAACAGAAATGTTACTTGATCTCATGCTTAAATTTTTTTTAAGGGTATTTTCATCTTTTTTTATTATGTATTTTAATTGTTTTTATTTTTTATATTTGATTAAATACCAAATTATCTCTTAGCTTAAATTATATTAACGAAAAAACCATTGTGAAAATAAAAAAATATATTTCGACACCAAGTTTAGATTTTTTGTTTCTAAATATATTTTAGTTGTTTAACTATGCAATCAAGATGAAAGAAATACTTGTTGTCTTCAATTAAATCTTTTAGCTATTATGCCTATGCCCACAAAAATTTCCTACACAAGAATAGGATAAGTCACTGATTTTGTACACTAAGGGGATAGTTCTAAGGAAATGTAGCCTGTAGTATTCAAACCCTTAATAGGAAAGAGAGTATAGCTTTTAAATCCAAGACATTTATCATTAGGTCAACCCTTTGAGCTTCATTTCACTATTCTAATAAATAATATTTTTATTATTATATAGCTACAGTGATTTTGTAAAAGGTTTTAGTTTTTTTAATTAATAATTAATATTTTTATTTTTTATAAGAATTTATTTGAAGTATGATAAATATTGTATTTTAAAGTATAATTTTTTTAGAAATACATTAATATAATATTATTTTTTATTTTTTTAAAATTATTTTTAACATCAACCTATTATAATAAACTAAAATTATAAAAAAAATTAAAAACATGCTTGACAATCTCACTTTTAATCTTTATATTTCATGGCCTTAAATTTTTCTTGTTACAAAGATTTCACTTTGGTTTCTTGAAAAGTTTTGGGTTGTGAGTGAAAAAAATTAATCTTGTTTATTTTTGTATTTGAAAAATATTTTTTAAAAAAATTTAATTTAATTTTAATTTTTTTAAAATAAATTAATATTTTTTTAGTATTTTTAAATAATTTTAATATACTAATATTAAAAATAATTTTAAAAAATAAAAAATATATTTTTAAATAATTCTAACATGTTTTTTTTGTTATGTTTCTAACGAGGATAGTTTTTTATGTAAATATTTTTTAAAAAAAAATAGAGAAAATGAGGATTTTTTAACTCAAAATGTTTGGTTTTTCTTCATGTTAGAATTTGAAGTTGTTGGTTCTTGACAATATTCTTGGTGATGGGATTTCAGTTCCTACTCGAATTTCAAAATCTGGGTTGTTCTGCAAGTTTTCTATCGAAGTCCTTTTTACTTCGGTGCTGTTCTTGGTTTTTGCGTTGATTATATCTCAAATGGCACAAACAGAGAAACTTCAGAACATTGAAACCCAACAGCAACATAATAACATCTCTATGTTCAACAATTTTCCCAAGGATTTGTTGCCAAGGTTCATATCTGGGAATCATTGTAATCACAAACTCAACGGAGAAGAAGATGTTGAGCTAAGTCTTGGACTTTCATTGAATGGTAGATTCGGTGTGGACCCCAAAGCCAAGAAGATTACTAGATCTAGGCCATCTTCTATAGCAACAGATTTTGTTAACCCGTTAAGAGAAAATGGAAATGGAAGTTCTTTTGTGGTACCTAATATGGAAAGTAATAATCTTTAAAGGACTTGTTCTTTGCCAACAGAGACAGAGGAGGAGTGGAGGAAGAGGAAAGAGATGCAGACACTTAGGAGAATGGAGGCTAAAAGGAAGAGATCAGAGAAGCAAAAGAATTTCAAAACAGTGAAGGATAAAAATAGGGGTGAGGAAGATGATCAGAGAGAAAATGGCACAACTGGTAATCACCATCAAAAAGAGTTTCTTAAGAGCTTCACAGGTTTGTTTGGTGTTGCTATAGAAGGGCTGTTAACACAAGCCGAAGTAGCACCACCACCATTATTACTAACATCACAAGGGATTGCATCTTCATTCTTCTGGGATCACAGAATTTGAAAGCCAGCCAGTTAAAGGTAACAAACATTCTTTTTTTATTTTCTTTCCTTTCCTTAAAACATTTGGTGCATGTGTGGTTGCTTTGATTCTTATTTGAAATTTGATTGCTATTATTTTTATTAAGATGCTGTGCCAATGGTTGGATGCTATTTTAGCCTGATACTGGCGTGTTCCGATTTTTCGCTAGGTTATAATCTATGGAAGTAGACCAATTGGAAACTTTTTGGCATCTTTTTAGTGATTATTTTGTCTACGTTGTTGAAAAAAATTATATTATTTATGTTTTTGTGGTTATTTTCTTTAGCTTTTCCATCATGCAACAAGCTGGGCTTTTTGGACCATGTGTTTCTCTGTATATCATTCAAGCTTGATCCAAGTTCAGTAGTCTGTGAATGTTTTAATATTGGCTGTCTAGTTCCGTGAGAAATCTATGAATGCTTTGTTGTTCGATGTGGGGATGTTTTGCAGTGGGAAATCTGTTCTGAAGTGTTAGAACTCGTAAAGGCCTTTGCATTTACAAACCTTTTTCCAATGGATCTTTTCTGTATTTCTTATCCGTTTTCTATTTTCAATTTTAGTTGAGGTTAGAATAGGTTTCTTTTCACATTTTTCTCAGTCGTATTCAAGCATGCATAAGATGTTTCTATGTTTCGTTGTCTCCAAACTTTGGTCAGTGCAAAACAGTATAGCGAAAGGTATGAGAGCTCCATTTTGTTAATTTCACTTGGCCATATTTTTATGATATAAATATGCAGATGAATTACTAGGAATCTTTTGGTTTGTGGTGATAGCATAGGTAATAGTAAAGCGACCAATTTCTTGGCTTCTTCTGTTGCTGATTGTTCTCTTCTCAATTTATTTTGGTGGTATAAATCATTTCCTGAAAGGAGTGCACAACAGAGTGAGCCTGAAATGTATGTGCTGAAATTTTGTATGCAATTTATATGGTAGCTTCTCGTGAGGCTTCTCTCAATACATAGCATTTGTGTTAATTTTTGGATGACTTCAAAGGCGTAAGTTTCCTGGCTACCTGGCTACCTTATTCCGGATGCACAAAAAAAAGACTCCAGCAATCTTAAATTGATTAGATTTCTGGAAACAAAAAAACAAATCGTTGACTCTCTAAAGCACATGCTTCTGGTTCATTTCGAGTTCCTCAGCATGGTTATTTTAGCTTCTTTTTTGTTCTCTTGTTTGTAATATAATATTTTTCTTAAAACTCACTGTGGCTGGGATCTTCATGCTCAAAGTACTTGGGCAAGATACTCATTTAATGCAAGCTTGCATAACTTCTCCCGGCATAGCGACACCCCGGGCTAAAGCAGAACTCTCTTTGAAGCTATGCATGGAGGATGCATTTGGCTAGTCTTCTTTAGAGAGGATTCCCAATGTTGCTTCCTATGTATTCCATTCTCGTGGAGTGTATTAACTTTCCATAATTTCTGGTTGTATTTGAACTACTTATTTTCCTTAATCCAACTTCTTATTCCTATATTCTGTTTGTTTCAATATAGGAATGAACAAATGTGTTGAGTCAAGAAGTCCTGTCAGTGTGCAGTCTTTGTCAGAGTGTGAGCAGAAATCGATCATAGCGCCTAGATTAGCACTAGCTGAAAAATTAGGTTTCCCTGCAGGAGTTGCAATGGAAAAGAACAGATCTAACAAACTTATAGTCGCTGAGAATGGAACTAAGGAGGCAGTGAGAAATGTGTTGGAGGATATGCCATGTGTGTCCACAAAAGGAGATGGTCCCAATGGGAAACGAATAGAAGGTTTTCTCTACCAGTATCGTAAAGGAGAGGAGCTGAGGATTGTATGTGTTTGCCATGGAAGCTCTCTCTCAGCAGCTGAGTTTGTCAAGCATGCTGGTGATGGTGATGGTGATGTAGAGCAACCCCTTAAGCATATAGTTGTTAACCCTCCCCCCCTTTTGTAATGTTAATCTCGTGCAAAACAGACAGCGAGAAAAAAGAACCAAAAAGGTTTAAGGCTAATGAAATTTTTGTCTTGTTTTCAGTTTCAATTTGTTCTTAATTATCATTCCTGATGGCTGTTGCTGCAAAGCTAAATCAGTTGCTCTATTTCGGCCTTATAGCAGGATGCACGATTGTTTTTCCTGATGTAAAGCAGGCCAGCTGATGAAGGGTGTGTCTATGCTGGCTTGCCTATTTCTTTCAATTTTTACAAGCAGGTGAATGCGTCCAAGCCCAATCGAGCACTAACAAAATATGGGACTATTGCTGACTGCTTAAGAACTGGGGCATTGGAGAAGTGAAAACCACGTTCCACTCTTTGCAAGCTTCAACCTAATTTGAAGGGCCTAAAACCTAATCCTTTTTGGTTCAGGAATTAGATGCGCAGAATAAAATTTAAAAGAGAAAATGCAGCCGAGATCCAAGTCTTGATTTCAGAAAACCAGCAAGTAGTCGAACAGTTGGTCTTCCTGGGATAGACATTAACAAAATGGCATGCAAAGGAGGTAAACCACGAATTCGCATTTGTCCTCTTTAAAATATACCAAATTTGGTTGCAGGTAAGTTGGAAAGAAGTAAAATTGGATATCATGATCGTTGCTGTTGCTCGTGAACCAACAGAAGTGAAATGACGAGGAAAAGAGAACCACCCAAAAAACATGATTGCGAAGGGAAACAACCCCACGATAGCCACTTGCAGAACTACCTCGTCACTGCAGAGCTTATGTCATGATTTGATCAAGAATGTATGGCGAGGATCTCCTTTTGCTGCTCTAGGACTTTATGGCCGCAGTCCCTGTTTAACTGAACTTCACATGCGACCTGCAAGCAACTAAACCAAGACTATCCTACGATTTATTTGAAGAGCAAAATAGCCATTTGTACAGCTCACTTGTAAAAAATGGCATGATCTTAGTAGACGCACGAACATATTCCCAGAAATATCTCGATTCGATGGCTTTATTGAGCAAATGGAAACTGAGATTCATTTATACACCGTGGTAAATGAATATCTGCATTCTTTTGCAGATTCATCAATGAGACCCCCAAGCGGGGGAACAGCTTAGAAAAATGGGGGCAAAACTATATTACCATTTACAAGTGGGCAAATAACTAAAAGTTTAGCTCCTATGGGCAGCCCGTAACGAGGACCAAGAAAGCATAAATTAAATGGGCTTACCCACCACTACAAATCACTATGTTAAATCAAGCATGACCCTATCAAGCAACTAGCATGATGGCGGTTGCAGTTGTTTCAACCGTCGTACAACCTGCTTCATCGTAGGCCTGGTCGATAGTGTGTCCACCGTACACACAACTGCCAGGTGTAAGATTTCTACCAAATCATCATGTGGCCCAGCATCCCATAACCCTCCTGTGAAGAACTCCTTAGCTCTGCCCTGCCGAAGGAGCATGCATGCCCAAGCAACAATGTTAAAGCCATTTCCATACGGGGAAAATGAAGGATCCAGAGCTTTCTTGTCTGAAAGTAACTCAAGAAGCACAACCCCGTAACTATAAACATCAGCCTTATCTGATACACGGCATGTCATTGCATACTCTGGGGCAACATACCCAAAAGTTCCAGCCACTCCAGTAGTAGCATGGGTTTCCGAAGTTCCCAAGAGCCTGGCCAAACCAAAGTCGGATAAATAGGCATTGAAATCATCATCTAAAAGAATGTTGCTGGGCTTAACATCCCGATGGAGTACACGTGGTACACACTGATCGTGCAGGTAGGCAAGTGCACGAGCTATGTCCAGAGCAATTTTGTGAAGTATCCTCCAATCCACTGCCCTTGTGGACCTCTCCTGAATAAACTTTTCCAAATTACCACCTGGCAAATAATTATATATGAGAAACATTTCTGTTTCACTTGCATGATAACCAATCAAAGTGACAAGATTTGGATGGTGGAGCCTTCCAAGGGTTTTGATCTCTGCATGAAACTGTTGAATGCCCTGGAACCGTCCAACTGCAAGCCTTTTAATTGCCACCAGAACTCCTGGAGAGATCTCTGCCTTGTAAGTGGCCCCAAAACCTCCATTGCCAATGCAATTGCTCGCATTGAAACTCCCAGTGGCCCGCACCACATTCTCAAATGTCAGGGTAACCCCAATGTCTGTGAAGATTGTTACTTCCTTTCTGGCAGATCCCATTATTTTGGACTTTGGACTCCACTTTCTGGTGTAGATGAATAGGAAAATCAGAGCTAGGAGAACTGAAAAAATGGCTGATGCAGAGGCTATTGATGCTATCTCAATTGAAGTGAAGCCACCACCCTGCCTCTTCTGGGTTTGACCTGAGAGAGAAGCATAACCTTGTGCCTCAGAAGACCTTCCTTGAGAATCCGGAGATGGCACTGCTAGGGAGAAAACACGGCAAGGGTGTAGATATGGGTTTCCAAGAACACTGCTACATTGCATCAAATTGTTACTTGATGGCAGTGGCCCAGACAAGTTATTGAAGGAGACATTAAACATTGAGAGCAAAGTCATACTTGCTAAACCAGAGGGTATCTGCCCAGAGAGTTTATTGTTATTGAGAAGAAGAGCAGTCAGGTTTCTCAACTTCACAAGATGTTCTGGTATCTCTCCTGAAAGCAAGTTCGAAGAGAGATCCAGAACCTCTAAAGTTTGCAGCTTCCCTAAGCTAGAAGGAATGGAACCATTTATTCCATTACCAGCCAAAGACAGGTACTTCAAACCCCTTATGTGGCTCAAACTAGATGGTATCGGGCCATGCAAAAGGTTCCAGCTCATGTCAAGAGAAACGAGAGAAACCAAATCACCAACACTTGGGGGAATGGTCCCCATAATCTGATTCTTAGATACATCCAGAAGCTTGAGAGATCTGCACATTGGACCCATATTTGCCGGAATCTGACCAGACATTCTATTGCTACTAACATTAACAATCATCGTGTTCAATCCATGACACTTCTCAAACAGAATACCTGGGAATGGCCCGCTGAGCTTGTTATCTCCAGCCAAGAATGTGTAAGCAGTTTGCTTTCCTGATCTTACAGGTGCAATAGGAATGGACTGGAGAGTACCAGTAAAGTTATTGCTCCCAAAGTTATGAAAAACTGTGATTCCACCACTTCCTCCAAGTGACATAGCAGGACTTCCAGTCTGAGCTTTATATGCAAAAAATGATACATAGGCAGATGATGGATCATAAGCATTCAAGGGATTATCATTCACGGAAGGAACACGAGGGCAACTGCTGCTATAAAAACTGGGGATGGAACCTGACAATGCATTTTCACTAACATCAAAAACAGTCATGCAAGGAACTGGAAACTCCGCAAGAAGTTCCCCATTAAGCTTATTGAAGCTCAAATCCAGATACCACAGCTTATTGCAGTGATTAATCCCATGAGGGATTTCTCCTGTGAGGAAGTTATGAGACAAATTGATCATTTCCAAGCTATCACAGGGATCCCAGTTGCTCACCAACATGCCCTCAAGCATTGCACTTGGTGCCCACAACATCCTCAGTTTTGGAAGAGTCAGAACAGCTGCAGGCATATCCCCTTGAAAAAAGTTGAAATCTTCATTCACAGAAATTGAATGATCCAACAAACTGTCCCCTCTCGTACCATTAAAATCCTGATATGGATCAAACATATTCGAAAGCACAAGCACAGACAATGCAGAGCAATTTCCAAGCTCAGGTGGCACTGGCCCACTAAGACTATTCCTTGACACATCCAACACTTCTAGCTTCCCAAGCTTACCGAGTTCATGTGGAATAATTTCTTCAAACAGATTTGAATACAACAATAGTGTCCTCAGATTCCCACATTTCCCTAAATTAGTAGGAATCCCTCCAACCAAAAAATTCCCAGACAAATCCAAATGCTCAAGTTTCTCACAATTATCACCAAACTCAGGCAGAGAACCACCAAGCTGATTCAATGACAGATACACACCCTTTAACCTGCCAACAAACCCCGGAATTGTCCCATTGATACGATTTCCAGCTAAATTCAAGATCTCCAAACCTTCACAGTAAGAAAGTGAACCCGGTATCTCTCCTTCTATCCTGTTAAACCCAAAATTCAAAACCCTCAAGTTCCTTAACCCGGAAAATGAAACCGGCAACGACCCAGACACCAAATTACCCTCAAGATCAAGAACCTCTAACTTCTCCATGCACCATATTTCACTAGGTATCAAACCCTGAAAGCCATTAAAGGGCAATGATAAAACCCTAAGTTCACTTAACTTGGCAATAAAAGGCAACAACTTTCCCACTAAAACCCCCTTACTACCCTTACAATCTCTCCTAATCCCAAACCCATACAGTGAAAGCTCAATAGAATCACCAGAACACAAAAAAGCACTTCCATTTCCACTGTCCTTACCTCTATAGTTGCCATTTCCAGTGATATTAAGCGAAACAACGCGCGAATTAGCATCACACGAGACGCCGTTCCAGTGACAATGGTTGGTGTTGATCAGATTCCAGCCAGAGAGAAGCCCTGAAGGGTCAGAGACTGAGTTCTTGAACTGTAACAGCACAGATTTGTCAGAATCAAAAGAAGCGGCACAGTTTAGTGACAGCGAGAAGGCGCAGAAGAGAGAGAAAAGTTTCAGTTTTGTGAAGGATTGCCACTTGATAACTGAAGAAGGAAAACAAGAGGAACCCATTTCAGAACCCTCAAAAGGGTCTCTATAACACTGAAAACCCCTCTCTTTCAGTTGTTGTAGTGAATGAATGGAGAGGGTTTTCTTTTTTCTGTTTTTGAAAACCCTAACCCTAATTTAGGGTCTTTTTCAATGAGAGAGAGGGAGAGAGAGAGAGAGCGCGAGATAGAGAGAAGATTCAACAGTGTTTGTGATCTTTAGAGTACGCGTTTTTCTTTTCTTTTCTTTTCACTTTCCTTAACAGTTATTTGAAGCTAATTCTACTTCTGATGACTGAATTCATTTTATTTTATATATTATTTTTATTCCCTTCACCTTGTTAAAAAAGATGTAGATAAATATTTTAAAAAATATTTTTAATATTAATTTTTTTCTTAAAAAAAAACAATTTATTTTTGTAATAGCACCACGCTTGATAAAAATATCTAAAAAAAAACACTATCATAATATTAAATACTACATAAATCAAGGTTTGACCTTCAATTTACTTTGATAGCATTTTAAGAATAAAATTTAATTTTTAACTCTAAAGAAAATTATAAATATAAAATTTTATTAAAAAATCTTAATTAAATTCGATTTAGAGGTTTTGAAAAACGGTGGATTTCCTTCCTTCTTGTATCATATATTTCTTTCCTTTTCTTCTTCTTTGGGCCAAACCCAATATAGTCCCCCAATTATCAAGTAATTATCAACTTAGTTTCCTAGCGAACTAGTTTCTCAATTAAACCCTCTATTTCATAGAATCTTTATCAAGTTAGCTCCTCCATCTCACTTTTCACTCATTTTTTTTAATTGTTTTTGCCTAATAAACTCCAAATAAATAGATTCTTGAAAACAACTCTAAACCAGTGAAAACATGTCCATGAGGTTGAAATTTTCACTGAACTTTGATGGATTCTTTAATTCTATTGGCAGCGGAACTTCTTTGGGAAATTTATTGAAGACCTAATTGAAGAAATAAATTTCTTTAGGGACCATATAAAGAATTAATAGATGATTAGAGGACTGAATTGAGGCTCTTCTTCTTGCTTGATTTGTTAAAAACAATTTTATTGGATTTTGCTTACGAATGGAGGGAGGTTTGTCGTGAGGTGGAGGAATGGGGTCCACAGACGGTCAATAAATGCGTCAGCCCTGTCAATTTATTGTTGGATTGGGCTCTCACATACATGTATTATTAGTGGGGTTATTAAAAAAGAAATACCATGAAATCATAAAATAATAATAATAATAAAAAATAATCCTTACAGTTGAGAGCGTGGCTGAGGATAAAGGACTCCACGTGGGGTGTCCTTCCAGAAGGTAAGGATGGGGCCACCTTCCCCTTTTCTTGTTCAGTTCAAGTTCATGGGGTCCTCAATAACCATGATTAGTCGTTTAATAAGATACGATTGGTACTGTGGATTCAACCTGTTTTTAAATAATTTTAAATTTTTTTAGTTTAAAATTAGTTTTTTTTTATTTTTAGATTTTTTTGATATGTTTATATCATAAATAAATTTTAAAAAATAAAAATATATTATTTCAACATATTTTTAAATAACAAATATTTTAAAAAATAATTTTTAAAGATATTAAATCCACTGTTATTGGAATCAAACCTCAACAAATTCCTTTACTTGAAAAATTAATGACTCGAGTTATATTTTTGATCAATTAAATAAGATGGTTTTATTTAAATAAAATGAAAAAAATAAATTCAACGATACTTACAAAAAAATTTTAAAAAAAACCAACAACAATAACTTATAAAAAAATAATTAATTTTCAGCCAATTAAATATATAATGATAAAATTGGATAAAAATAAAAGATAAAAAACCAGTGTGAGTCAACCAAAGCTAGCATGATAGACATGTAATTAAGTAATAAGAGGTGAGTCAGTCCGGGTTAACCCTTCAAACTCGCATCTTAGGTCACGAGGTCAAGACAACCTGACAAAAAAGAAATTCAAGAAAATCACAGAACCAATTTTCTTTTTAAAAAAAACTTGTTGAACAACGAAATTGAAAGAGAAAAAAAAAGAAAAAAAAGAGGATGTCGACCCCTATTAACTTTTCAAACTTGTGACCTAAATTATAAAACTAAAAATACCATATATGGAAAAATCATAAAAGCTCAATTATCAACAAATCAAACATTGAGCAAAAAAAATTACACAAAATGATTCAAAATAAAAAATAAATTAGGCAACCACAAATATTTTATTTTAGAGTTAAATTGAAAAGAAAAATTATTTTAATAAAAGGATAGAAGAATAAAAGAATTAGAACCAAATTAATATATACACACACCATAAATTTGGATTGAATGATGAAATTAAAAACTAATAAAATTAAATAAAAAAATTAAAAATTAAAAATATAAAGATCAAATCAGAAAAAATAACATATGATAAATTGAAATTAAAAAATAAAATTAAAAATAAATTTTAATTTTGTAAAGAATCAAGAATAAAAATTAAAAATTAAAAAAATAAGAAATAAAAAAAACTAACCAATAATTTCCAAGAAAGAGAGAAAAAAACCATCCCACTTCCATAATCATACGCTGCATCATCAAGAAAAAAAACTCATCCACGCATCGGCAGAAGAGCTTTTTTTTCCCCCCGCTAAAGAGGAGCCTCACCTCCACTGATAAATTGCTCACCCTTCAACTTTAGCTTTTTATATATATATATATATATATATATATATATATATATATATATATATGCAGTATTTAAAAAAATATAAATGAAAAATGTGGTATTTGTTTCTTAACTATTTTATTTTTCAAAATCTTTTTTTTTTGTGCTAGAGTTTGTGAAAATAATTTTAAGACTGTGTTAATTTGTTTTTTAAATCACCAACCACTACTTCTTTTATTTATTAGATACTTACCAAACCAATGGATTTTCAATTAAATTCTTCTATTAATTTCAACTAACAAAATTATTAATAAATACTGTGAAACTCACATAATTTCTCTCTTTTTTCCAGCAATTTGCTTAAGTTATATTTGGGAACGGGATGCAACTATGTTTTTTTAAATTTTAAATTTTATTTTTATTTGAAATTAATTTTTTATGTTTTTATTCAAAAATAATATTAAAAAAATAAAAATAAATTAATTTAATATATTTCTAAAAAAAATACTTTAAAGTATAATTATTCTTACAATCTAAAAAAAACACTTAAAATTAACTGTCGTTAAAGTGTAGTGGGGGGACCCACCCGGAGTACAGTTTTCTTTCTATACTACACGAGCCTGCCTCACTGCTAAAAAAGGTTTGAAGCAAAGGCAACAACTATCTTTATTGTGCTAACAAGAAACATCCTTTATTAGAAAAGCTTACTATTATTATTATAATAGTACCCAACCCACCCGGTATGATGTTTTCGTAATTTTTTTAAAATATTTTTTTATATTAACATATTTTAAGAATTAAAAAAAAAACAATCAATTTAATATTTTTTCAAATAAAATACATATAAAACAAAAGTTATTAATTACATAGGCTATTTTACCTAGGGATGAGCAAAAAAATCAAGAAACCAAGAAAACCGAAAAAAAAATAACCAAAAAATCGAACCGTGAAAAAAACCGATTAAAATTTTGAAAAAACCGACCGGTTCAGTTCGGTTCCGGTTTTATAAGCCTAAAACTGAACCAAACCGAACCCAAATAGGAAAAAAACCAAGTCAAACCGGAAAAAACCGAGTCAAACCGGTTTGAACCGGTTTTTGTCCTAAAAAACTAAACCTAACCGAAACCAATCGATTTGAACCAGTTTCAGTTTTTTTTTAATTTCAGTTTGATTATCTTTTTTTTGATAAAAATTAAACCAAACAAAAAATAATCACCCCTTATTTTAACCTAAAAGTAATAAACCTTATCTCTTTCCATAATTTTCAATTACACAAATCTTTTGTCAAGCAATGACGACAAAGCGATGAAGGAGTGACCTCACCATGCTTAATTAACGGTGCTTCCTCCATACAAGTATGTATATGTATATTTAATTATTTAATGTCAGTATTTTTTATTCAATGATGAGCAGAAGATTGGATTAATTTTGTCAACAAGTGGTTCTAAACTTGGTTCCGGTTTTTTTTTTTTTTTTAATATTTAACAGTATTCACAAGAATGATTTTGGTGTTCATCCTCTGTCTTCCATGTGAATATGAGCAGAGGATTGCCACTTCTGCAAATTATTTACAACTCAAGTTAACAATTGCACGATAATATTTTATATGTTTCTTCTTCCTCACTAGTTATAGTATTTTTTGGGGTTTATTTAATTGTATTTTTTTTTTAAGTATATACAAGTTCTATTCATTTTTTTCTAAGAAAAAAATTCAAATTAAATAATAATATGATAAGATGTTGGGTTTGACTAGGTCAAACCAAAGGGGATCTAGCTAAAACAAAAATTACAGGCTTGGTTCAAAGATGTTGAGCTTGTTTGACCACGGTCAAACCAAACCCATAAACTCTTCTTGGGTTCAGTTTGGCCAGGTCATACCAAACTTATTTTCAGGTTTAGTGTTTTGCTTCTGAGTTTATTTGATCAGATTAAACCTAATCGAACTCATTTTGAGTTTGGGTTAACATTTTTCATGTTAAATTTAACCTCGATCAAACTAAACCTAAATAAGCCTACTTAAGCTTGTTTCTTTTTAACAATCTCCTTCTCTTTTTCATCTTTCTTTAAAATTTATTATTATTCATGTCCATATTATACACTACATGACATTTTTAGTCTATACAATATGGCTACATCTAAGAAGTTACTCCTATTTTCAAAGGCTACTCCTTGTTTATTTATGAAAAGGGAAAGTAAGAAGAAGGATGTCTTGAATCATCTCTCTCTCATTTATTACATGCAATCATGTTTTCTCTCCACAAGAAAATACACTTAAAACACTATACTGACTTAGCATTTGAAGTATTTTTTTTTATTGATAATCCTGCACAAGATTATTCATCAAGAAAGCTCAGGTTAGTTAAATTTATTTAAAGTTTTTCCATAGCTTCATCATCATTTTAGATTTTTTTTTAAAAAAGAAAAGTTAATTGATAAGCTATCTATAATTTTGGAGACAAAAAATCAAATCTACATATAAAGAGTATTTTTGGTTGTTTTTTATAATAAAGGTGGGTGAAAATAGATAAAAGACAAGATTTTCAGTTATAAATTAATAGAACCTATATATAAAAGGAAGTTTACGATAAAAAATTTCCCAAACCTTTAGTTATTAGGTTGGTCCATCATTAAGTATGTGTTTGGAAAGACAATTTACAATGTTTTTTGCAATAATACTTTTCAATTGAAAATTTATTAAAATAATTTTTTTTAATTTTTGATATTAGCACATCAAAATCATCAAAACATTACTTAAAATATATTAATTTAATTGAAAAAAAATTTTAAAAAATAAATTTAACCATGATATTGAAAAATTTAGTAGTTTGCTCGGCATAATATTGTGAGTGAAACCTATAAAGCTTGGTGATCTGTTTTTTTTTATTAAAAAAAATTCTTAGGGATAAAATTGAAATAATTTAAGACACAGAGAATGTGTTTAGAATTTCTATGTAAGACTAATTTGTAAAAAAATTTGTTTACCTAAACAACTTGTTGGGTTCTTCAGTTAAAACATTATTCAAAGTATTTTTTACCCCAAGTGAAAGATAAAGTAATTCTAATGCTTTTATTTTTCTCCTTTAACTTTTTTTATAGCCCCCTATATTTAATTTCTTTTCACCATGTCTCATATTTGGCAGGATAATGCTAAATAATTTAATCAGCTAAGTTAACTTGCTTTTAGTTTAATAATTATTAAAACAACAACAACAACAACAACAATAATAATTATTACTACTACTACTAAAATAGATCTTAATTGAGGATGAGAAATTTTATGCAGTTTAATTTTGTGATTTGGATTTTTTTTAGGTTTATTAGGTTGATAAATTGGTTTCTAGATGTTCTAAGAATGTTTATAGAATGTTTTTAAGTTAAAATGAGTTTTTTAGGTAAAAAACAGTGCCTCAATTTTTCGGCCAACATTATGGTGGCTGGAATCTAGGCTGACAAATGATATTTTGTCTGTCACAACGAGTGATATGTTATTTGCCTAAAAATAGAGGTGGATAATCTTTAAAAGAAAAAAAAACATGCCTAGACACACATGTCTACATTCTTTATTTCTAAGGCCCAAGGGTCATGGGCTATAGGCATGAGTGCCTAGGCTTTTTTTATTATTCTTATTAATTTTATATTTAAGTTAAATATATATTTATAAAAAAATTATTAAACCCAACTGAGTCCATAATTAACTTGAATTGTGGGTTTAATAAGTTATGCCACAACATCCTGACTATTATTTTTTTTATTTAATGCATTTGTGTCCCTCAATTCTTGTAAAAACAAATACAATTTCACCTTTTATTATTGATGATATATTTTTTTTATTTAACTTAAAAATAAAAAAAATACAATTTCACCATTTGTTATCAATTATTCACTTTTATTATCTTAATCCCATGCGCCGATTATTTTTTTATATTATAAATCTCATGCGTTTTATTGTCGTATAAATCTATGAAATGAAAACTAATGTCCGGGATTAAAAATTTATTGAATTTGATAACGTGCATGGCTTGCATTGTGAGTTTGATTGGTTTTCTAAAGTTCACTTGATTTTTTTAATTGAGTCTTGTTTTTTTACCAATTTTATCCTTGACTTAACTGGAGATTGAACTTTCTAATTTATTTTTTCAAGGTTATCACCGCAAGTTTTGCATGTCAACCCGAGTTGTAATCCTTGAGAAATTATGATAAAAAAAGTTTTATTTTTTTTAAATTATAATGAATAGATGAATAAGACATCAGGAAGATTTTATTTTGGTAAAAATATACAAATGAATAATAATTAGAGGAATTGTCTTGAAAATAAAAAAGAAAAATGGGCCAAGTTAATAAAAGAAGGGTATTAAATGTTAGAATAAGTTTAGAAAATAACCAAAAAAAGAATTAAAGGAATTGTGGGGAAAAATTTTAAATTAAAAAAAAAACTCTCATCCTCTCCTTTTATCCCTCAAAGTCGAAAACTAGAACAAAGAAAAAAAACAGAGGAGAACATGAAAAATTTGAAAGAAATTCTTATGCAAATGCTTATGGAAAAGAGAGATTAAGGGTTAGGGAGGGTTCAGAGAAGGATTAAACACAAGAAAAACACTAAATTTGGGTAAGATTTGTGAATAGAAAGAGAGTGATTGGAGAAGAAAGTGAAGAGAAAAGGAGGGAAAGAAAAAGACTTGAAGAAAATCTAAACTAGTTAGTGTTCAAAGTTCAAATTATGATCCGGTAGGATGTTTAGAGTATCTTTATGTCAATTAGAATGAGGATTTCTTGATATTCATTAGAATTCTTGCATAATTGAACTAGGTTTTAAGTGAAAATTTAGAGAAAATGTAAATTATCTTGAAATTGGGTCCTTAGGATCAATATAGGTTATGAAATGAATGAAATTATGATGAAACGATGAAAAAATATTAGGGGATTGGTAGGTCTTGAGTGGCCAGCCATGTGTAGATGGGTGAATAGTGATTTTTCTTGCTAGTTTGTGTAAATTATGTTAAAATTGTATTATAAATGATGTGAATGATGATTATTTAGGTATTTGGTGTTATTTTACATATTGATAATAAGAGGGTAAAATAAGTCATGTTTATATTAGTATGGAAATTATATCAAATATGATTATGAAGTAGTTAAAATATAAACGAATATGAGTAGATAGAGATGAAAGTATGACGAAAGAGTTATGTATGTTTTTGTAACCTTTATGAAAAATAGTTAATAAGAAATTTGAATGACGAAGTTATATGAAAAATATAACTAACTCTATTAGAGAACGAAGCAAAACATTGATAAGGGAAAGTTAAATATAATAGTGACTTTTATTTTGAGTCCGTTAAGGATAATGCTAATCAATGAGAGAATTGATTTGCAGGAGATACTTTAACAACCGTGCCACTAACTCGAGCCGGATAAGAAGCTTCTAACACAACAGGTTTGTGCTTCGCACTTATAATTTTGTTACATTAAGTTAATATTGTTAAAGTAAAAATTCAATCATTTGTTCCGATATTAATGTGAAAGTAAGCAAATAAGTGAATTATAGAAGAAAAGGGAGTAAATCAGTGAAAATTTTGATTAGCTGCTCCTAAAGGGAGGCTAATGATGTCAAGAGTTTTCTTGATGTCAACAAGTGGTTCAACTCTATTTTGATGCTTAATTATAAACAAACAAAATCATTAATGTGATGTTATTATAACTCATATACGCATGTTTTGAATTGTATTCTTACTTAGATTATATTGTGAATTTTGGACATTACTATAAATGCTTGGTTTGGAATGGTGAGCATAATTGATTTGTGGTGAGATCTAGGATGATTGGATCGGAATTGAAAATATGTATAAAAGTGAATTTGGAGTATAATCGACAACTTGGAATCTCTCGATATAAAGAGAAACTCTGCTGAAATTTCATTACATTAAAAAAAAATAGTGTGCATAAACATGAATATATGTATTGGGTCTGTTACATTTGGTCTAATAAACATGGATATGTGTTTTTATTCGATTAAATTGGGACTGTTACACGGGTTGACCTCGATAATTCCAATGCGTTCTTTTTCTCAATATTAGATAAAAACATCGTTCAATATGCATCTAGTTTTGAATTCATGGTTAAAATCTATATTTTTAGGAGACATATTAACAATGCTTATATATTTTTGTTATATGTTTGAAACTTGTTTTGCTCCGATCCATGACACAGCACAAGCCAATGTGCTAGTAATTTAACCAAGTGGAATAGCAAATGATGCCTATAATAAGAAATTACATTGTTAAAAGATTTAAAATTTTCTAAAAAACTTTTATAGCTAGGATATCCTGAAATATGTTTCTATTTATGATTTAAAATGAAAGTAATTATCTTTTTATAAAGGAAGGATCCACTAAGAGATGTATAAAAATAAGATTTAATGGTTGATAGAATACAAAAATATTTTTAATTTGCTAATATTTCCTTCCTTTATTAGGTAAGATTTGCTATCTTCTTCTTCTATCCACGATTTGCTCTCTAATTATGGTCGTTAAATCATTATAAATTTTTTTTCGCTTCCTCTTCAAACGTTCTTTCCTTATTTTCTTTATTCTTCAATGAATTTTCATGGAAAAGCATTGACTATGTTTCGTGCAGTCAAATTCGAATTTCTTCCTCTCAAATGTTTTTATTTTTTTTATTTTACTGTTTTCTTTAATATTTTTTAATGGAAAAGCATCGACTGATGTTTTGAGTTGATTTTATTTAAAACAATTATTATATAATTTATTTGGATTTTTTTATTATACCGTTAGTCACCCATTATTAATAAATAAATCTCAATATTGCTAACATTTTTTATGGAGTAAAATAAATATGGTAGCTACTTAGGTATCGTTAATATTGTCATGAATTATTTTTTTTTTCTTGTCAGATAAATTTTCGAGTTGATTTTATTTTAAGCTATTTACCATCATTACTTAATTCTCTCTCTCTTTTTTTAAATATATTTTTTCTTTTTTAAATGTGATTCTTCCTATTCTACAACCTTTAATAAATGGAAATAGATTTGTTATCAACCAATAAGCAAAAAATAATAATAAATCACACTTATTGAATTGTTTATATTTCAAACTATTATACCAGTACATTTTATTTATGTGAAGATAAAATAAAAGCTACAAATTTTTAAAGTTATTTAAAAATCTATTATTATAAAATTAAATACTCATGTGTCTTTCTATTACTAGGATTTTAGAAGACAAGGAAAAAAATTTAAATAGCTCATTGATTTTAGAGACAAGTTGCTACATATAATATTTGCTTGAAAATTACCAAAAAAAAAATAATAAGAGTGCTTGGTAAAACACTACACTGTTAATTGTTACAATATAATGAATTCCTTTAATAATATAACCAAAAAAAGTATAAATTTGAGGGGTTCAATTGGCATTAACAAATTGAATGAAGGTAAATTGGTCTCTTCACTTTTTTGTTTCACATTGAAATTACTAATTTACCCTTAGGATAAAAAACAACCTGGTTTACAGGGGCTTCTTGGTTTTCACTTTTTTTCAAAACAATTAAAAGATTAACTTACCCATTAAAGAAAAAAAATACTAAACTTGTTGTGAAGGGGGTTTATAGTATTTCCATCATGTGTTTTTTTTCCGTTATACTCAATTTGAATGACAGGCAAACCAGTCTTTTAACAAATAAAAAATATTATAAAAAATAAAAAGTGGTTTCATTCACCAATGAGTGGACATCGCCTGCGCCCTTTAGACGATGTGTGCAGGAGTGTTTAATGGCAAAAAATCAACCATTGTGTCATCCAAAACATCTAGTGGCGACGCATCTTACGTGGTAGGCATGTGGTGAGATTCGTGATGGTATGACGGTTAATTTTTTTTCTCTCCTTTTCTCTCTCTCTCTCCTGACCTTGGGATTCACATCGAACCTTCTAAAATTTAATTATGTCCTCCAACTTGTATTTAATTCAATTTTGGTCCTTATTATTTCAACTGCTATTTGTGTTGATTTTAATGATTTTTGATTTTTTTTTCAATTTCACCTATGAGCATTTTATTTCATTTAATATTTGCATCAAACTTGCTCCTCATTCTTTAGATTGCTTTTTTTTATATTATTTTCTTAATTTATTTTGTTTTTCAATTAAGTCCTAATTATTTTCTTTCATTTAATTATTATACTAGATTTGGTTCTCATTGTTTTGATTGCTATTTGTTTTGTTTTTTAAATTTTTATGATTGAGAATTTTGGTTCGTTATTCTTACATGTCTTCCTTCTAGAGGGTAACCCTAATCTCATGACTTAAGTCATTAGTTTTGAATATTAGCTTGGTTTAAGTTTGATTTTATTATGGCCTTTTTACAAATTGATATTTTTTTTTAATTTCATCATTCGACATTAGGTTATTGGCCCTTTAGCTTGGTGAATTATCCTACTTTGTTTTATGAGATTATCCCGATCTTATATCCGGGTAGCGGGTTAGTCGAGTTAACCCAAGTTGACTTAGTTTTTCTTTTCTCGATGTTTTTTCATGAAATTGATTTTTTTTTCACTTTCATCCAATTGCATTAAATTACTGCCCCTTGAACTTTGTGATTTAGCCACTTTCCTTTTTATGGGGTTATTTCAAGTGCAGGTTAGTCAAGTTAATCCGAGTTGACTTGGGCTTTTTCCAGTTTTTTTTTATTAATATAACTTTGGTCTTTTTTTCTTTTTTCTTTTTTCTTTTTTCTTTTTAAATTATTTTTTTCATCTCGATCTTATATTCTGGGTCACATGATTGTTAAGTTATCCTAGGTTAACTAGAGTTATCATTATCTGTACATCCTTTTTTATGTTAGAAAAAGTTTGACCCAATCTACAACATAGCGCGAGCCACCTATCTAGTAATGACTATGATGAATGTTGATTTGATAGTGATTAAGCCTTGAAAACTTCAGGCTGAATTAGGCTTTCCACGATTGTAATATTGGTTAGGTGGAATGGTTGGGCTTAACCACTGATCCATGAGTTTTCCTGCAAAAGAATTTATTTATTGGAATATGAGATTTTTTGATGCTTAAGTTAATAAAAAAATATGAGGTAAATAAAGCACAAAAGAGTAGAGAACGAACTTGTGAGAGTATATTTATGAATGTTGGGTGTTCTTTGTGAACATATTGGATTGCTAAATGACTGTTGGTGATTCTTGGAATTGTTGTATTGTTGCTTATTGTTATTGGAATTGTTGTATTGTTTCTTGTAGTTATTGGAAGTGTTGGACCATTGCTTGTAGTTACTATAAGTGTTGGATAAAATTTTATATATTCTTACCTGACAACTAAATGTTTTTATAAACCTTGATCACTTGTTATAAGTATCTTGTGTTGTACAACTTGGCACAAGTAGAGCAATAATAGAGAGGCTTGTAGTAAGTGGAGAATACCATTAGTGGTGCTTGTTTCGTGGAGAGTGATACTACATCCTGTCGTTGTGAGAGCAGAGTAAAGTTGTAACTGTCTCGTGGTGAGTGGAGTTGTACGTGCTTCATGATGAATAGTGTCACAGTACCTTAGTCATTGTGATTCTCATGCCATTGGTAAAAAAAATGGTAATTGAGTTTTGAAGATGGAAATTTAAGCTCAATGGTATAGTTGCCCTCAGTTGATGAATTTGTTCAAATAGATCATATTCTGATTAAACTTTGTCAAATCAAATAAGGTGCAATTCAAAAACAGGGACTCTTTTTTTTTTGTGTGGAGGGTAATTAACAAGGTTTGGCATCAAGGAATGATGTAGAACCAGTTGCAGCCGGTTCTACAGATGGCAGAAAGGAGAACTAACTGCAGCAGAACCAGCAAACAACAGCTTATTACAGGGACAATAACGAAGAGACAAATCAGGAGCTGCAGCTGGCCTTTTCCAACCTATTTTAGGACTTTTAATTTATGCTTTAAATATCAGAATTTATTTCCCGTCAGGACTCTAGTATTCTTTTCCTATTTCAGTTATTTCTTGCCTAAACGGTTTAGTCCTAGTTGAACTAGGATGTGCAGTCTATATAAAGGCTGTTTATTTTCATTGTAAGGCACTTTGGAATTTGCATAATAAACTTTCTCTTTGAGAATCTTGTTCTCTAGCTCGTGGAATCGAGCATTTCTTGTGTTCGTGGATTCGAACAATTATTATTTTTGAAAGCAGACGGTGAACTGCTTTCTCAAGAGCTCTCCGCTACGCCAGTTGGTATCAGAGCAAGCTTAATCCTGATCGGATGGCAAATGCACGGAATGAAAGCGAAATCCTCGGCGGCGGTGAACGTGAGGATAGTCTAGTTACAGGAGCAGAATTCAGAAATTTCCAGCAGGAAACACAACAAGCATTACGAGAAATCCAGGTAGCTCTTGCTAGGTTAACAGCAGGAAATCATCAGAGGGGCAATGATCCTCCGGGTCGTCACCCCTACCGAGACAGAACTGACGTTCTGTTTAAACGCCATCCAGGGACGCCACAAAAGCAACCAACCTATGAGGATAACCTGAGTGAGGACGAAGAAGATGCTGAAATCATGCTTCAGGGTAACCGAAGGGGAGGCCAAAGAGAGCCAGATCGGCAAACGTTTCGCATGAAGATGGACCTACCCAGCTTTAATGGCCAACTTCAGATTGAAGGATTCCTTGATTGGCTAGTATTAGTTGAACAATTTTTCGATTATATGGACATCCCTGAAGACAAAAAGGTCAAGTTAGTCGCATACATACTCCTGGGAGGGGCTTCTGTATGGTGGGAGCAGCTACAAATCACACGGTTGTGACAAGGAAAGGGAATGGTTCAGACATGGGCCAAAATGAAACGACTGCTATGATCCCGATATCTACCCCCAGATTATGAACAACTTCTATTTAAACAATATCAAGATTGCAGGCAGGGAAGTAGAACTGTCGAGACTTTCCTAGAAGAATTCCATAGGCTATCATCTCGAAATAACCTGATGGAAACAGAGGCACAATAAGTGGCCAGGTTTGTTGGGGGACTACGTTGGACTATACAAGATCGGGTGGCAATGCAAACAGTATATACCTTAACTGAAGCTGTAGCACTAGTTATTAAAGTGGAAACTCAGTTAGACAGATCAAAGACAGCAGTCGGAGCCAGAAGTTTTGTGGACAATAATCGGGCTACAGTAAACAAAGGAAAAGCTCCAATGGCACAACCATCCTTTTGTAACGCTGGAGGCAGCAGTGGAATGCCCGCAAAACCAATCCCTATTACGCCACCAGAAATAGCACCTCGTAATCCTTATGCTCCTCCAGGACCTGACAAATGTTATAGGTGCGGAATGCCAGGGCATCGTTCCAACCAGTGTCCAAGAAGGGGCACTGTAAACTTAGTAGAACCAGAAAGAGACGGCAGACGTGAGGTAGATGAGAATGAAGCAGTCTATGCATATGAAGAAGAAGAAATAACAGGTGGCGACGAGGGAGAGCTTTTGTCACATTCTCTTATGGTCCAGCGGCTATTGTTTACGCCAAAGCAAGAAGAGCTATCCCAGCGACACAAAATATTCCGAACTAAATGCACTGTAAACAAAATGGTTTGTGATATTATCTTTGATAGTGGCAGTAGTGAGAATATAGTATCAAAGGTCATGGTTACCAAACTGGGGTTGTAAACTAGAAAGCACCCCTCCTCGTATAAAATTGGCTAGATCAAACGAGGTAATGAAGTAAAGATAACTGAAATCTGTCACATTAAATTCTCAATTAGGAAGAACTACGTAGATGAGGTTACGTGTGATATAGTGGAAATGGATGCCTGCCACATAATTTTGGGATGCCCTTGGCAGTATGATGTGGATGCTACTTACAGGGGCCGTGATAACGTGTATGTTTTCATGAAGGGCAACCTAAAAGTCATGCTAGGACCCATAAAAGAAGAGCTCACCAGCAGCGCACCAAAGTCAAAGAACAATCCAATACTACTAATGGATGGGGGAAAATTCATAGAAGAAACTAAGGAAGCCTGTGAGATTTTCGCAATAGTAGTTGGAGGAGAAGTCGGCAAGGAATCTAATGACATCCCACCAGCACTGTTACCTTTACTAGAAGAATTTCAGGAAATTATACCCTTAGAGCTGCCTAATGGATTGCCTCCCATACGGGATATACAATATCAGATTGATTTCATGCCAAGAGCCAGTTTGCCTAATCGTCCATATTACCGGATGAATCCCAAAGAAAGTCAAGTGCTTCAGGAACAGGTTGAAAAACTGATCAAGAAGGGTTTAGTACAAGAGAGCATGAGCCCTTGAGCGGTTCTAGCATTGTTAGTCCCGAAAAAGGATGGTAGTTGGCGCATGTGCATTGATAGCCGAGCAATCAACAAAATCACTATTAAATATAGATTCCCTATCCCTCGCTTAGAAGACATGTTAGACATGTTATATGGATCCAAAGTCTTTTCAAAAATTGACTTGCGCAACTAATACCATCAAATTCGAATCAGGCCAGGAGACGAGTGGAAGACTGCATTTAAAACGAAGGAGGGATTATACGAATGGTTAGTGATGCCGTTTGGACTATCCAATGCACCCAGTACCTTCATGCGTTTCATGAACCAGGTATTAAAACCTATCACAGGAAAATTTGTGGTGGTGTACTTTGACGATATATTAATATATAGTCAAACCAAATCTGACCATGTTGCACACCTGAGGGAAGTACTTAAAATCCTGTAGCAAAATAAGTTGTATGTTAATTTGAAGAAGTGCAGCTTTATGACCAGTAGCTTGTTATTTTTGGGATTCATAGTGAGCGCAGATGGAATCAAGGTGGATGAGGAAAAAATTCGTGCCATTAGAGAATGGCTAACTCCACAAACTATAAGTGAGGTCCGCAGTTTTCATGCTCTGGCAACGTTTTACAGGCGATTCGTGAGGGACTTTAGTTGAATTGTCGCGCCCATTATTGAATGCATGAAGAAGGGAAAATTCCATTGGGGAGAAAAAGCAGAACAGAGTTTCACGTTGATTAAAAAGAAATTATCTTCTGCCCAGTCTTGACACTACCAGATTTTGATAAACTATTCCAAATTGAGTGCGATGCTTCTATTATTGGCATTGGTGCTGTGCTATCTCAAGACGGCAGACCAATCGCATTTTACAGTGAAAAACTCAGCGAAGCTCGCCAAATATGGTCTACCTATGAGCTGGAATTATATGCTGTATTTCGTGCCTTGAAAATCTGGGAGCGCTATCTGGTGCAGCGGGAATTTGTATTATTCAGCGACCATCAAGCATTAAAATTTCTCAACAGCAAGAATAATGTCAACCGGATGCATGCCCGCTGGATTTCCTTCATACAACGCTTCAGCTTCTCCTTGAAACACAAGGCAGGTCGCTTGAATCGGGCAGCTGATGCCCTAAGCCGGAGGGCACTGCTGCTGGTCACACTACAAACTGAAGCAACAGGGTTTGATTGCCTCAAAGAATTATATGCAGCCGATGAAGATTTTCAAGATATTTGGGCAAAGTGTCAAGCAGGGGCCTCTGTAGCTGGGTTCCACATTCAGGAGGGATATCTCTTTCGTGGCAACCAACTGTGCATCCCCAGGAGCTCACTGCGAGCTCAGATCACCCACGAATTACACGGTGGAGGCTTGAGCGGACATTTAGGACGAGACAAAACCATAGCTCTTGTTGAAGAGCGATATTATTGGTCACAATTGAAACGTGACATTGGCAGTCATGTGAAGAGATGCCCCATCTGTCAAGCTGCTAAGGGCCAGTCTCAAAATACTGGTTTATACATGCCTCTGCCCATTCCAGCAGCACCGTGGGAGGACCTTTCCATGGACTTTGTCTTAGGCCTCCCGCGCACCCAACGCGGATTTGATTCCGTATTTGTGGTAGTTGACAGGTATTCTAAAATGGCTCACTTTATTGCTTGCAAAAAAACCGCGGATGCAGTTCACGTCGCAAATTTGTTTTTCAAAGAAATTGTTCGTCTACATGGGGTTCCCAAATCCATCACTTCCGATAGAGACACCGAATTCTTAAGCTATTTTTGGAGAACTTTATGGCGGCGATTTGACACATCCCTAAACTTCAGCAGCACCAGCCATCCTCAGTCCGATGGCCAGACAGAAGTAGTAAACCGCACTCGTGGGAACTTAATTCGTTGTCTTTCTGGTACAAAACCAAAACAGTGGGATATTACTCTTGCACAAGCTGAATTTGCCTATAATAGCATGCTCAACCGGTCTATAGGGAAGACACCATTCCAAATTATTTATTGTCGTCCACCCCACCATGCGTTAGACCTGGTTCCTCTGCCTAAACTACCTGGTTTAAGTATTGCAGCAGACAATATGGTCGAACGGATAACAGCTATTCAAGACCAAGTGCGGCAAAATCTAGAGACATCTAAAGCCAAATATAAAGAAGCAGCTGATAAGAAGAGAAGGGTTTATATATTTCAAGCAGGCGACCTCGTAATGGTTTACTTGCGCAAGGGACGACTGCCTGTAGGTACATACAATAAGTTAAAAGACAAGAAATATAGCCCTTTCCATATTCTACGAAAAATCAATGATAATGCATACATCGTCGACCTTCTTGCCGATATGGCCATTTCTACTACTTTCAATGTCGCAGATTTGTATGAATATCATCCTCCTGATGTGGCATCATCACACATATCTCACTCGAGGTCGAGTTCTTTTCATGCAGGGGAGACTGATGTAGAACCAGTTGCAACCGGTTTTACAGATGGCAGAAAGGAGAACTAACTGCAGCAGAACCAGCAAACAACAGCTTATTACAGGGACAATAACGAAGAGACAAATCAGGAGCTGCAGCTGGCCTTTTCCAACCTATTTTAGGACTTTTAATTTATGCTTTAAATATCAGAATTTATTTCCCGTCAGGACTCTAGTATTCTTTTCCTATTTCAGTTATTTCTTGCCTAAACGGTTTAGTCCTAGTTGAACTAGGATGTGCAGTCTATATAAAAGTTGTTTATTTTCGTTGTAAGGCACTTTAGAATTTGCATAATAAACTTTCTCTTTGAGAATCTTGTTCTCTGGCTCGTGGAATCGAGCGTTTCTTGTGTTCGTGGATTTGAACAATTATTATTTTTGAAAGCAGATGGTGAACTGCTTTCTCAAGAGCTTTCCGCTACGTCAAGGAACTGCATGGACAATCGGCAATGAGAGACCGGTAAAATCTTAGACTGATGAGTGGATTGAGGGTTATGGCCCATTAATCAATCATCTAATCACGTGATTCCAGAGGAGACTCGCATGGAGACAGTTGCTGATATGGTGGATGAGAACAAGCAATGGAAATGGGAAGAGTTTGCCCATCTGTTGCCAGGAGGACACCTGGTCATGGTTGTTAGAAATAATGTTCAGGACTGCTGAGCTGGTATTTTATTCTTTCTTTAATTTTTGATTTAGTCAATTCTGTTCCTATTCTCTTGTTCTTGCTGCTACTTCGCAACTCTGTTATTTCCATTATCAATTGATCATGGCTTGAATGTAAGACCATGATCGTAGGAGTTTGTTATGTATCAGCTCTATAAATTGAGCTGCAGTTATGAATAAAGTATTCAAGCTTTTCATTCATCAATCTCTTCTTAAACACAAGCATTATCCTTTGTTATTTTTGTTGTTCAGAATCACTGCAACAATGACAATTGGTATCAGAGCTTCTTGATTTAAAGGGATCTGTGTTGTAACCTATGGAGACAAAAGTAAGCTTCTCATCAATTGCTCCACCAGTGTTCAATGGTGACAATTACCAGTTTTGGGCAGTACGGATGGAGACATACTTAGAGGCTCTGGATTTGTGGGAGGCAGTGGAAGAAGATTATGAAATCCCTGCACTTCCAAACAATCCCACCATGGCGCAGGTCAAATCACAGAAGGAGAGGAAAACAAAAAAATCAAAGGCAAAGGCGTGCTTGTTTGCTGCAGTAGCATCCACCATTTTCACTCGAATCATGTCTCTGAAAACAGCAAAGGAGATATGGGAGTTTCTCAAGACTGAGTATGAAGGGGATGAAAGAATTCAAGGTATGCAAGTGTTGAACTTGATGCGTGATTTCGAGTTGCAGAAGATGAAGAAGACTGAATCCATCAAAGAGTACTCTGACAGGTTGCTTAATATTGCAAGCCGAATCAGTTTACTTGGCTCGTCCCTGCCTGAGTCAAGAATTGTTCAAAAAATTCTTGTAACAATTCCTGAAATCTTTGAGGCTGCAATTACATCCTTGGAAAATACCAAGGATATGTCAAAAATTACTTTGACAGAAATGCTAAATGCATTACAAGCTCAGGAGCAAAGGAGGATCATGAGACAGGAAGATGAGATTGAAGGAGCTCTATTCGTCAAGCATAGAGAAAAAGGAAAGAATTACAAGAAGAATGGAAGCAGTCAAGCATCATCAGGTGATTCCAGGAATTTCAACAGGAGCAACACTGGAAACAAAAAAGGACCTTTTCCTCCATGCCAGCATTGTAAAAGGAGATCACATCCACATTTTAAGTGTTGGAGAAGACCAGAAGCTAAGTGCAACAAATGCAATCAAATGGGGCACGAGGCTGTTATCTGCAAAAACAAAATTCAACAGCATGGTGAAGAAGCTCAAATTGCTGATCAAGAAGAAGAAGATCAATTGTTTGTGGCCACTTGCATTTCCAGAAATGACTCAAGTGAAAACTGGCTCATTGATAGTGGTTGCACTAACCACATGACACATGACAGAAACATATTCAAGGAGCTGAAATAAACAACTTCAAAGGTTCGAATTGGAAATGGAGAATACCTTGTTGTTGAAGGAAAGGGAACCGTGGCAATCTTGACTTGCTCAGGTACTAAGTTCATCTCTGATGTATTGTATGTCCCTGGTATAAATCAAAATTTATTCAGTGTTGGTCAACTTATTGAGAAGGGTTATAAAGTAGTGTTTGAAAACAATTGCTGCTTGATCAAAGATGTGAATGGTCATAATATTTTCAAAATAATCATGAAAGGGAAGAGTTTTGCTCTAAATCCATTGGAGGAGGAGCATACTGCTTTCCCAATTAAAAAAAATATCACAGATATTTGGCACAAGAGGCTCGGGCACTATCATCATAGAGGGCTGATGCTTATGAAATCCAAGATGATGGCTAAGGATTTCCCAGCATTTGATGATCACATATCCAGCTGCAGAACTTGTCACACTAGCAAGCTAAACAGGAAGCCCTTTCCAGAAGCCACATGGAGAGCAACAAGGAAGCTGCAATTGATTCATATTGACATTGCAGGACCACAAAGGACACCCTCTCTAAATGGGAGTCTGTATTATGCTGTCTTCATTGACGATTACAGCCGAATGTGCTGGATTTTCTTCTTGAAGCACAAGTCAGAGGTAGCACAGGTGTTCTGGAATTTCAAGGCCAAAGTTGAAAATGAAAGTGGCTGCAAAATTCAAGCCCTCAGATCAGACAATGGCAAGGAATACACTTCCAATGCCTTCAACGTTTTTTGAGAGGAGGCGGACATTCATCATCAGCTAACAACTCCGTATACTCCTCAGCAAAACAAAGTTAGTGAGAGGTGAAACAAGTTCATATTGGAAATGACAAGATGCTTGCTACATGAGAAGAATTTACCAAAGAAATTCTGGGCAGAGGCTGCAAACACTGCTGTGTTCTTGCAAAACCGACTGCCTACAAGAGCCTTGAA
>Ga0325404_1000873_pt1 | contig 30893 bp, 12 predicted proteins | sample PopdelMetagenome_18_FD_205664 | JGI IMG/M metagenome (GOLD analysis project Ga0325404, IMG submission 205664) | Populus deltoides microbial communities from Bellville, Georgia, United States - Xylem-Control-R1 | ecosystem: Host-associated > Plants > Phyllosphere > Stem > Wood/Secondary xylem...
CTTGAAATTTAATTTTGTAAAATTGGTTTTGAATATAACATTGGAATATTTAATGACATATTGGGCATGCAAGACAATGTAAATCAAAATTGATAACAAACTATCTAAGTGGTGGCTCAGTAATAAGAGTTTGAGACCAAGAGGTTTGCTCTCTCTGTGGTCTCAGGTTCAAGCCCTGTGATTGCTCATATGATTGCCACTGGAAGTTTACATGGTCGTTAATGTCAGGGCCCGTGGGATTAGTCGAGGTACGCGCAAGCTGGCACGGACACCCATGTTAAACTAAAAAAAAAATTGATAACAACAAATAGATTTATATCAACATAGTCCGTAAGGATATAATTGAAAATAAATAAGTTAACTGATCAAAACAGGAGAAGGCCAAAATCTCAGAGACTAAGAATGAAGAGATTGGCTATAAACAATGGCATTAATTAACAATAAGATGAGAGAAAGAATGATGAACAGTAGAAAAGCCAATCTCTTTGTTTCTTTTATATTTGTTAATTTTCTTTAGTTTTTAGTTCTGGCCATCAGAATATTTTCAACCAGTTTCTCGCATGTTGATATTAATTAATATTTTACGTTTTCAATTAAGTTTTAAACAAATCATGTTATATTAGGATTATTATCTTTATAAATAAATAAATAAATAAATAAATTTCTTGCAAATCCATCTCTGAAATTTAATGAATATGAAAAACAAATCCACTTTGAATAGTCAATGTTACGACTTTTCATGACCCGACAACTTGGTATTCTTGTCGGGTTAGATCTTATTTCGGGTCTATTTATTAACTGTAGGTTGATTAGAGTTTTATACTAAAAACAATGCAGCTGGACGGTGTCGTTCATGGAGCTTGTATCTGTGAAAAGAATCCCTTGGCAGAATTCAGTTTGCTTCGGGAATTGAATTATACCAAACCATATATTTACCTTTGGACTTTCTCAGGGAAATGCGACAGTGGAATCTCGTTATCTGAACAATTCGCTTCTCAAAATTCTTACACATTAATCGACAAACGAGGCTAGTAACACCCTTCAATAACCTTCGATATTACCTCTTTCAATATTATATGGTTTTGAAAATTGTATTTGAGATTTTTTTATTAATTTATATTTTTTTATTTTCAATCTTCAATATTAGATTGATAGAAGTGATATTTTATAATTTTTAATTTTTAATTTTCTATGAATTTATTATAATCTGACGATCTAAATTGCATGTTTAATAAGTTAACTCAAGTTAATTTAATTTTTTAGAGTTTTTTTTATTTGATTTTTCCTTCGATTTCATCTTTTAATAATATGTTGGTTGGAAATTAAAATTTATATTGTTTTGATTTACTATTTATAGGATTATCCTAATTAATCTCATGACCCAAGTCATGTATTTGACTAGTTAACCTAGATTGACTTTATTTATTTTTTAGTATTTTTTTAATTGAACTTTGTAATTTCTTTCGATTTGATTTCTATGGGATTATCTCAATCTCATTGATCCAGATTATTTTTTAGATAATTTTTTAATTAAATAATTATTTTTTCAATTTCATCTTCAATTCATTTTTTTTTCAGATACATCATTGAATATTAGGTTCTTCGAGAATTAAACCTTGTAATTCTTTTTAATTTTATTTATATGCAAGAACAATGATGTTTTGGTCAAATAATTAATGACAACCGACTCGAATCTGTATTTTATTCTATTTATATGAAAAATTAAATAATTAATAATTTAAATAATAATAAAAAAAATTGCTTTGATTTGAATCGATTCCAAGTTGACAAGAGGATCGAATATTTATTGATCAGATCATTCACCTCAGAGTCTGTTGATTAATTGGACAAGAGTTTTAGAAAATCTTATGTTTTTTTGTTAAATGTTACAAGGATTTCCCATTTGATAATTTAAGAAAGCTGTAAAGATTTCAATTGAGAAAAAAAAAATTAAGAACTTAATTGAGATTTGGGTTATTGTTTAATTTAAGGTTCACTCTCTTATTTATTTATGACAAAAAACTACAAAATATTTTAGAACACTACTATTCCTATAACTTGCAGATTTCAAATTAATTCTTAACATAAAAGAAGGTGTTGGTGTTATAGATATATTTTCAGGTATTATTAGATTTTTAATTAAGAAACAAAAAAATAGTATTTACACTAAATAAAATAAATAAAAAGATATATAAATTGATAAATAAATAAAAATTAACACTAATTAAATACTAACTTGGAAAGTTGATTCTCCTGCTAAAAGAAAAGGATAGATATTGTCCATACAAACATTTTACTCATATGTCTATTTTATAGGTTTTGATTTATTCTATCTTAGAGGTAGATTCTGTTTGCTATGAACAAATAATTTTCATTTCTATAATATACCATGCGAATAAAAGTTATTTATATAAATTATAAGATGAAAAATCTATTGATTTATTACAATAATCTCTTTGAAGTATAATGAGATTATAAAAATAATTTAATATATTAATTACTAATTAAAAAAAAGTTAACTAAACCATTTAAGAAATAAAAGAGAGGGTATTAATTGAAATTTAAATAAATAAAAAGAAAAAAAAGAAAAAGAAGTCATGCTCGCGCGCTTAGGCAAGCATGAAAAAGCTGAAGTACATCGAAGGCCTGGAAGTCTAGACTTGCATGTCTAATTGATTTTTTTTTTAAAATTTTTGAAAGAGTGAATATTCATGGGACATTATTTAACTTGTTTCTGCATTATGATTAAATAAATATAATAAAATTCCAATGATATTATCTCATTGGATGTCATTGAATTTGATATTTATTTTCGAAAAAGACTTTACCATTTTTTTATAATATTAGCAATTATTTTGTTAATTATTATATTTAAACCTAATATTTAGATTTTTTTTATGTTTGTGTTCTTGAATATTCTATAAAAATAAAGTTCAAGTTATTATATTTATTGTTTTTTTTATTGCTCTCACTTTTTATTCAATCATACCATGCTTTTTTTTTTAAAAAAATAATTTTTGTAAAAAACTTACATGAATAAAAAAGAACGTTTCCATGAAAAATAAATTTTCTTCCATAAATCTATTTATCTTCTTTCATCCAAAAATAATTTTTTATTATTGTATAATTAATTATGAAATAGGTTATGAAAACTTTTCTGTTACATCACACACACAATATTTTTTATTTATTTCTGTAATACATCAGCGTCAAAATTGCTAGAGCATGTTTTTTTTTATTAAAACTTTTTTAATGATTTTGATAAGTTGTTATTTAAAAAATAATTATTCTAGTATAAATTTTTTTAAAAAAGCGAGCACATTAATAAAATCAAGGGTTTGTAATTAAAAGGATACCTTCGTATTTTTATTTCAAATAATTCAATTTTTTTTATATTAATTATAACTGCTTTATGTTTTTATTGGATGAACAAAATTGCTCAAAAAACTATATATTTTTTTTTATAAAAACATACACTAATAAGAAAGAAGGAATTAGACTAGAAAGTTATTTTGATCAAATAGAATTCAAATTATTATTTTTCTTGAAAAAACAAAAAAGATATCATATAATTAATTAGATAAAAAAATTAAAAAACTCCCCACAGTACAATATGGTCAAATGATTAAAGTTTTTTTTCTTGTAAATATATTCAAATAATATAACTTAAAAAACATTAAAATAAATTAATTTAAAATAAAAAATAATAATTTCAAAAAAATAACAAAATTATGGTTCAACGCAGCTATAATTTTAGTGCGCTGTTTTGAAAAAGGTTAAAAAAACAAATTTTGTTAACTTCAAAGTTAGACTAATAGGGTGTTTTAAAAGTGTAATAGTGATTATTTTTCAAAATATTTTTTACTTGGAAATATATCAAAATCATGTTTTTTTTATTTTTTAAAAAATTATTTTTGATATTAGTACATTAAAATAATATAAAAATATAAAAAAAATATTAATTTAAAGTAAAAAAATAATAAAAAATTAAATTTTTTAAAAAATATTTTTAAAATATAAAATCAAACCATTGTTAAATAGATAATTAAAGTACCATAGAGGCAGCCAAATTTTCTTCAAGTACATCATGTGAGTCAGTGCTTCACTTAGACTCTTGTCACATGGAACATGCTGTCACAAGTTTACAACATCGTGGTGCAGACGTGGGATTACCTGGATATGCATCGGCCTAGCTAGAACAAGATTTTTTTTTTTTTTTTTTGTCCTCTCAAGCAAAAACTAGGGTAAGATTTAGTGGGTTATTCTATACTATTTAATAGTTTATTTAACGACAATGCACTTCAAGTTCACAATTATTAACAATTTAATATTTTTTTATTTGATATTGCGTTTCAAACATGATTGAATAAATTTTAATTTTTTTTTATTTTTTTATATTTTTTCAGATCATTTTGATGTGCTGATATCAAAAATAATTTTTTAAAAACAATTTATTTTAATATATTTTCAAGTAAAAAAACACTTTTAAAAAAAATATTACCGTAATATAACTACTCTTATCAAAGATAAAATATCCATTAAATTTTTGGATAATTTATGCATGATGCCTATTTTCATTGTCAATTCTTTTTATATATATATAATTTTTTTTTGATTTTTATTGAGAATTTTAACTGTATATTTTTAAATATATCTTTATTTTTAGAAATTAAATTTACCTTGTGGGAAGCTGTCCATGACCTTCTTGTGTCATTAAACTTTCTTGAACGAGAATGGATAAAGGCAGCTGTCACAGAGACGAATCATCCATGGTAGCGAAAGGGGGAAGAGAGGGTGAGAAAATCAATTGTATTTAATTGAATGAGATTGACAAAACCAGGGACTAAAATGACAAATTATTCTTTTTTCTATGGGGAAAGATGCTATTTTTAGACTCGGTCCAAAGTTTATTTAAGTGGGCCCAAAATAACGATAATTAGTTCACAGGACGAGGATGACGACGGCGAACCAAATCCATGGTTTCTTTCCACGAGACGATAAAAGGCCCAAACTTTAACGAAGATAAGAATCCTTTCAGCTCCACACGGGCTCCCGTAGCAACAAAAAGCTCACAAGAACCCAACACCGTTTGATCAAAACTTAATCATGCTCCTTTGATCGAGTAGTAATCACGCGCTGCAGACAAGAAGCTTTGTAAACATCTGCATTTGCTGAACTCAAAAGCTTACCTTCCCTCCTAAACAGCAAAGCACAATCCCTTGCTTCTCTTCGACGAACCTCATTGCTTATATCCTGTTACTACCCATTCTGTCTGAATTGATGTATAAATATTTGAGACATTAAAAGGGAACCTTATATCAATATCGGGTTGCTGGTTTTTACTTTTGGCCTGTCGAAAAAGTTATATACTTCGTTTTGTCTTGGGTTTGTTTTCATGGCTGGAAAAGTTGTAGATGCTGAGTACTCAAAGGAGATTGAGAAGGCTCGTCGAGACCTTCGCGCTCTCATTGCTAGCAAAAGTTGTGCTCCCATCATGCTTCGTTTAGCGTAAGTACAATCTCTGCATTTATCTGTTTATAACAAAAGTCCTGTGTACATTAAATTGGTATTTGCGTGTACAAATATTTTGTTTGGATGGTTGATATTGGATAGTAAGGACTGCGTAGCAATAGCTTTCTCTCGAAATTTTTTAATGGTGTTTTTTGGAATGTTTATTGCAGGTGGCATGATGCAGGGACTTATGATGCAAAAACAAAGACAGGAGGGCCCAATGGTTCCATCAGGAATGAGAAAGAGCTGGCACATGCTGCAAACAATGGTATCAAAATTGCTATTGATTTTTGTGGTGAGTTTCTTACCCCCTTTTGTGAATCATTTTATCTGATATTATTAGTAATTTAGTGAAGATTCAAAGAAACTGTAAGGAAAAAAACAGATTTTTTTTTCCTGCTAATGGCCTACTTGGTTATGTTTTCGTTTCAGAGGGAATCAAGGCCAAACACCCCAAAATTACATATGCTGACTTGTATCAGGTGATTATCTTTTTCTTAACGATTTCTTATAGTCAAAGAACCATCTCTATTCTCATTATGTTAATTAGCTTCACTGTAGAGAATACTTGATCAGATAGGCTAACAACACTTTTGAAATCACAGTGGTTAGTTGTTTATGATAGGAAAACTATGGTGTTATGATTCCATCTTTAACTTATTCTCAATCATTCTCGAATGTTTAGCTTGCTGGGGTTGTTGCAGTTGAGGTAACCGGAGGCCCTACTATTGACTTTGTTCCAGGAAGAAAGGTAATGTTCATGGTAGAACTTCATTAACTTTTTCTTACTACCGTGAAGTAAAATTTTGTTTTTCAATTAGGATTCGCCGGAATCTCCTGAAGAAGGGCGTCTTCCTGATGCAAAACAAGGTTTTTCTCTATAATGACTCGGCTCAATTCATTCCTTTATAGCTTTTCTATGATATGGAAATTATTCTATTCTGATTCATTCTGGTTGCAGGAGCATCACATTTAAGGGATGTGTTCTATCGCATGGGTCTATCGGACAAGGACATTGTGGCACTGTCTGGAGGCCACACATTGGTACTTTTTGACCGATGCAGTTCTTTTCTGGGTCATCAAAACATACCTAAAGTTGATGTTTCTTTGGGTTTTGTAGGGAAGGGCTCATCGAGATAGATCAGGCTTTGATGGCCCTTGGACAAAGGAGCCTTTGAAGTTTGACAACTCTTACTTCCAGTAAGGACATATTTAATTTTGAGCTCATTCCATATGCCAGCTAACTAGCATAATTTGCAAAGTCATGGTGAAAGCAGATGTAAATAATCTCTTTTTTATTGCAATCAGGGAGCTCTTGAAAGGGGATTCAGAGGGACTGTTAAAACTGCAGACAGACAGGGTTCTAGTTGAAGATCCCAAGTTCTGCAAATATGTCTCGCTGTACGCAGCGGTAATATTCTCTTGAACTTTGAAAGATTACATATTCTCCATGTTGTGTTGCCTTGCTGTGACATATTTTAGCAGCCAACTTAAGGTTTTCTTCAGTTTCTGTTGCATGTCGTTCGTCATTAATATGTCGGGCAATTCCAGAGGTAGTTTCCATTTGATGTGTTCTTGTTAGATGGAGATTAATTTAGGAAAGTTCCGAATCAGCTGCTGATTAGAAAGTAAATTGAGAAAGTTGTTGGTTAAATGGCAGGATGAGGATGCATTCTTTTCAGATTATGCAGTATCACACAAGAAGTTATCAGAGCTGGGCTTTACAAAGAACCGTACCTTGCTAGCTCAAAGTGCTGTGGGAGTCGCCGTTGCTGCAACTGTAATAATCCTAAGTTACTTCTATGAAATCAACAGAAGAGTGTAGTGAACTTGAAGAGTCATGTTTGGACTTCTTAAAGATCAGCAGAACAAGTGACTTTGCAAAACACATAGATTATATGAACTATGTGCCCAGTGCAAGAATTATTATCTCTTGTTTCTACACTCCACGCCTGCCTCTAGCCCGCTTCCAATCCAATCTCTGCATATGCAATTTCTGGACAAATATCCCCATAAACATTAGATTCATATTACGAAATCAATTAGATGTTTTGTCATAGTCATAGACATGGTCGATTAATGCTGGTCAATTTCATCTTCCAAATTCGGACATGACAGACTCTGAAGCAATCCATTTTGTGTTGGAAAAAGTAGCGGTTGTTTAGATTAAACAAGTGATGCCTAAACCTATCATCACATGCAAGTTTATAAAACATAAAGCATATATTTTGTATCTCTGAAACATAATTAGAACTAATCCCTAACATACGTACTAAGAAATTACAGAATAATGATATTCAAAGTAGTAATATAAACAAAACAAATCCTAGCATTTATATTGACAAATATTTAATTAAAAATATTGTCAAAATGAGTTATTTATTGAAGATATTTTCACAAGAAATTAATGATGTTATTTTTAAGGATTAAACTATTTGTTTTTAAAACTAAATTTCTCGTTCATTGGTACAAACAATCTTTGTTGCAAATGGTCCAATAACTTAACTTTTGGATTTACTTTCTTTTAATATAAATTCAATCTCCTTTCCAAAAGACTGAAGCCTAAACTCTAGAATAAAGGAAAAAAGACAACAAAAAACTAATAGAAATTGGAGGCAATATAAGTTCGAAAACAAAGATGAAGACTACATATATGTTTCAAAGTCTTTAGAACTCCTCCACTTCCACCTATATTTATACTGATTTTTTAGAACCAAAACTGATGAAGAATCACTACTTGAAAATCACATATCATCAACAAAATATTTTGTAGGTATCTAAATAAAAATTCAATCGAAAATAAGATTATTGACAGAATCACAAACATAATAATATAGTAAAAAAAACATATTGTCAACGACTTATATTTTTTCTATCAATCCATTGGTCATAATCCTGGCCACGCCGTTGCCAGCCTCCTAATAAAATTTTTCCTTGCATGTCAATTTCATAAAATAATTAGTTTATTAAAATTAAAAAAACTAACCAAATTAAATATAAAAAACTATTTATATATGTACTAATCTTGAACTCTTTGAACTAAACATCAATCATAGGCTTCTATTAAGGATTTTTTGAAACCTGACTCCACTTAAACAAAGGTATTTCCATCGATGATTTCATTGCCAATGTTATCATGCGAGCAACCTTCATATTTGTAAACTTAAAATCTCATTTGTTTATTGAAATTAATCATTTAAAAAATTATCAATTGTTGTTTATTTTTTTATCGTGCATGAAAGGAAAACAAACTTAGCAAAAATATCGTCTAAGTCGATAGACAAAGTAACTCAATAAGGGTCACCTAACTCATCAAGTTAAAGACATCATTTCTTATAGTTACTTCATCGTTACCATCTTGAATAACTTGGACACGACTCCTAAGTTTGGTTTTCACAATGGATATAACCAATTAACCTAGAACGAACTTTTCTAAAAGAAGGAGTGTATGTGTAATAAACTTGTTGGCATTACTTGAAAAAAACAAAAACATTGTTGACATTGTAAAGTTTAGCCTTTGTATTAATTTCAACCAAACCATGGTGAAGATTTACTCTAATTTCTATATTGGTGGTATCATACCAATAAAATTTGAATAAAAAAACTCTATTATGCTCGTTGTGATATTACAATTAAATCATCTCTTTTAACTTCCTGTAATATTCAATTTAAACTTATTAAAAGTTGATCCCTTAACACAAACTCCACTATTATAGGTCTTTCTACCCTAACTATACTCTTTAGAATGAAAGACATCCATTGATGAAATATCTGTTATAACACTTGACCTTTCTTTCATGACTCAAACATAGTAAATTCAAACTAACACTAGCATTCCCTTTCATTTGATAAACCTGATACAAGATTACAACCATTAATAGTTAAAGAGAAAGGTGTAATGAAATTAAATATTACAAGAGTTAAGAATTATTAATAGGGGTGATCATTTCGGTTTTTACCTATAAAAACAACAAAACCAAAATTTTGAAAAAAAACCAAAACTGAACCGAACCGAACTTGATTCTAACCGATTGGTTTTGGTTCGGTTCGGTTTGATTTTCCATGTCAAAAACTGAAAAAACCTATATTGTTTTTTAACATCCAAAAGCCACAAAATCAAACTCATCTTCATCACCAGCAGCCCCCACAACAGTGTTGAATTCATACTAGCCTTTTCTCAAGCAAATGACCTCCAACAGAACAACAAAAACACATCGCGCCCTCTCACAGTAATCAATCACTCCTCGCTATCACAAACTCAAAAACCTACATCACCAAAAACCATACTCTCAAACACAAACCATCACCACTACAATAAACACTGCCCAATGCCTATTGCCATTTTCTTTACCCATTTTCCTTTCATAAAAAAACTCAGCAACTGCCAATAACCCAAACCACATAATTAAGCCCACCCCCACCCTTACTTTCTGTCAATAAATTTTGTTGGATTTTTATTTTTGTGGCATGGCCAGAATGGTGCCAAAGTAAGAAACAAAAATTGTTAGGCAAAAACAAACAGAGAGAAATCTTACTGCTACTAAGGCTTATAGGTGTTTCTGGGACGATAGATCTATAGATGCAAATTGAAGAATGAAGATTGGAAGGTTAGGTGTGGCGTGTGGGAGCTTGGGTGGTTGGTTTGCAAGATATGATGATGACTAATAAAGATTATGAAATGAAATTAATGAAGAATGAAGAATTAATTGGGTGTGGACTTGTGAGTTATGAGTGGCTGAGTGCTGTGTGTGGGAGGTTGTGAGGATTGAGAAGGTGTGGTATGGGTTGTGTGGTGTATTTGTGTGAGGGGTATTTATAGAACCTTTTTTTTTTAATTTGAACCGGTTCGGTTCGGGTTGCTTGGTTTAAGCATTACAAAACCGAAACCGAACAGAACCAAAATTTTTTCTAAATATTCTAATCGATTTAATCAGTTTTTATTCATGGTTTGGTTTTTTTGGTTAATTGTTTTTCGGTTTTCTTGATTAAATCAGTTTTTTTGCTCACCTTTAATTTTTAAGTGCTACTTACATATTTTTTAAACCACATGATAAATTGTTCATTTTGTAATTGAAAAATTTGAGATTCAGTCAAATGTAAAGTTTGAACATGTGTCAATTTTTTGGTATCCTAGGTTAAGGGATTTTATCATGGATTTAATAGCATATAAGTTCTCTTCTAGCCTATTTCCTTCAAGTAAAATACTTCTTATCCATTTGACGATTCTGTCGTAACTGGCCTCACTCAGCCGATGACATGACTTGATGGTGAACACCTGCGTAATGATCAATAATTTACTGTAATTTGTGCACCTATCTCATAATGGTTTGTCATAATTTCTCAAAAGTTTAAAAAACCTAACTGCGCATGCATTTAGTTCTTTATCTATAATTGAATATTCACCTGCATAACCCTGATTCATTACTATTATTGCATCAATCACCATACTCCTATAATAATTATTATTATCATCTACAACTTCATACATATTGCTAGAACTAGAAGTTGACTCAACCATCCTTTCTATCATGGTCTCGTAAGGAACATAGGGTTCTTCATGTGCATACCAACATAAATATTTTTCTATGAACCCTTTTTGTAGAAGATGTATCGCAACAATATCTGGATTAATAAACTTTTTATTTTTACACCTCTTACAAAGACAACTAATACCATTTTCACTAATATTTTTTAGATTAGATAGTGCGTAATTAATAAAACCCATAACCCTATTACAATAATTCATCATACGCAACCCTTCAGGTGAAACCCGATACACCTAAGAGCGATCATCCATTACTTATATAAAACCTATAAAGAATATTGATGACAACAAGTATTAATGAATAATGTGAACTAAATAAATTATTGGTACTTGATTAATTAGCTATCATTGATTTAATTCAAACTTATTTAATTTATTTTAATAGTACCCTTTAATGGCTATCAATTTCCTTTAAAAAATTTAAATTCCCCCAAATTTACCTAAATTCTCAACTTAACAATAAAATTGACAAAAAATAAATCATACCCATTAAATATCCAATTATTCATTTCATTATAAAACACCTAAATTATAAATCAAACTCAATCTCATAAAATGACAAACAAATAATTTTTTTTCAAAATCCTAAACAAACCCTAACATGTACAAATCATACATTCGTACAACATATTTCTATAGAAAAAAGCTATAAAACAAGTAAATACACAAACAAACTATATATACTACATAAGAATGCCAAAAGAATAACATAAAACAATGGGTAACATAAAACAATGGGTTACATAAAAAAATAGGTAGGTTTACTTACTTGATGTGGCAAATCTTCAAAAATAAACTAAACTAGAACAAGGATATTGATAGATAGGGTGTTAAGGTGGTTGAATTTGTGATAATGTGCTTAATTTGTGACAAAATAAAGGGAGAGGGTGATGTTTTTTTTCAAAAAAAAGGAAGAAAAAAAAAAGAAATAAGGGAGGAAGGAGAGGGGAGGGGTCATGTGACAGGTTATTGCTTAAATATTACCGATGGATTCTCTGATAGAAATTAAAAATGATTTTTTCTCATTGGTAATTCTGTTGGCAATATTGACACATCATATTTTCTGACGAAAATAACGAGGGAATACTTGCCTAATTTTTTTCATTCATTGAATTTCATCTATAATTCCTTCAATATTTACTAATGGAAATAATGATGTCATGTTCCTTCAGTAATTATCATCGTAATGTAAAAATGATATTCTTTTCATCAATATTTTCGTTTGTACTTTATAATTTTCTAGTGGTGAATTACTTACTTATCCTAAAAAGAATAAAAACCTCATAGTTTTAGCCTTACAAATAAGATGTTTTTTCTTTGAAAAAAAAATGTCCAACAAGATGAAAAAAACTAATTGCAAGTCCAAAATAGGTTAGCAAAACCCAAACTTGTGGCCAAGGATTGAGGCCTGAACCAAGCGTGCTCACAGGTTAAACACATACTACTTTGTTGGGGCTCATTTATAAGCTTTCAACTTTCTGTTATATAAATTATAAGAAAATCTCATTTCTTTTTCATATGGACTAAAGGGTTTTGGGTTTCATAAAAGATGCCAACTTAAGGCTATTTGGGATCAATTTTTCATTCACTTACAATTTGTTTTAATCATATTAATGTTTCATGTTAAAGAACTTTTGTTAGAGAGCAATTTTCAACAATACTTTAACCCTAAATGTGAGTGGATCCCATTTAAATTTGGCCTTAAATATGAACTCAAATATGAACTTATGAACCATGTTTTATTAAGACAATGCTAATATTTTTGTTCTCTCATGTCTTTTTTAGCAAATCAAAAGAAAATTACAAAATGAAAATCACATTTTCTTTTTCATAGATGGATTGTTGTGAAAAAAACTACTGGATTTTTTTTAAAAATATGTTTAATAAATACATTTGAGGCCAAATTAAAAGTAAAGTCTACTTACTTTTGGGGTTAAAACATTGTTGAAATTTAGTCTCCAAGCTATTTATCATGGAACATTAACATGATTTAAGAAAATATAGGTGCATGAGAAATTAATCTAAAAAATCTTTGGTTTTCATGTTTTAGAGGAATCCAAAACCCTATAAAAGCTTTTATTTAGTGGGAATGTGAACGTTAAAATTAGATCCAAAGAGCACCCAAGTTTTTAAAAGGAAAATAACCCAAGTAAAGTGAGGTTTTGGCTTAAACCTTCAAACATCCACGCAAACAGTTCAACCTGGCTTGGTTTGAGACTGAGCTTGAGTTTATTATAAAATAGTTTTTTAGGTTACAAAAAATTATTTTTTGTCAATTTAATTTGGACTTGAGTCTAGTCTATGAAGAATTATTTATTTCAGCCTATTGTTTTGTTCAGCTAATGAATATCAGATTTGAAAAGGTTTTCCAAAATAGTTTCTATAAAGCATAAAAATTTTTCTTTTACTAAAAATACATCAGATTTAAAGCTATAATGTTGAAGTTTGATTGGAAATCAAAGTTAATAACAAGAGGAATTTATTATTGTAATTACCAAAATTAATTTTATATTAGTTTTGATCTCAAAATCATGTATAAAAGAGGCTGAAGATGAGTGTTTTAGGTTTTTTTGGCACAAATTATGCAAAATCTTTCAACACTTCTTCTCCTAGTTTTCCGGCTTAGTTTCTTCATTTTAAAATTTGGTTTTCTTTTTTATTTTGGAATAATTATAAAAAACCTTTCTATAATTTAATTATGATTTCACTTTCTCGTTATAATTTGATAAATTATATTTTAACATCCTGCATCAAACAAAATTTTTAAAAAGGATCAAAAAAATAAAATCGTCCTCATGTATAATTACACATTATTCACTCTCGACCTCGCTCCACCAAGCAATCCAACATTCAAAGGTGCCAAATCCTTTGTTGTCACCTTCAAAACCTCATCTGGCAGCTCCCCATCAAGGGCCTAAATTAAACAAGCACAAAACCCTCTTGTAATTGTTGAATCACTATCAGCCCAAGACATCATTTTACCATATTTATCTAATTGTGCCTCCAACATAAACCATGGCCTGATTTGAATTGACTCGGAATGAGTTTGGCAATGGAGAGAGGAGGGTTGTACTGTGGGGAAGGCATCTAACGAGAGAGTGACCAAATAAGATGATTAAATGGTGGAGCTTACCTGGGACAAACTCAATTGTCCGTGCGGCAGAGAAGATGATTGCTTTACAGGTGAAAGGCGAGGAATTTGAGGGTTTTGGATATGAAGGTGGTGAGTGAATGTGTTTAAGAGATTTAGAGGTAGAGAAAGAAGGTAGTTCTTGCTTATACTCCTAAATTTCCTTTCTTTTTTTCTAAATTCCTCCTCTATTTTCATGGCCTGCTATAAATCATCTCATTTTAATTTTTCTTCTCTCTCCTTCTTTTTTCTATAATACAATTCCATCATCTTATTTATTTATTTTTTTTACTTTCAAAAACTTATTTGAGAAAATTCTTCCAATTTTCAATTCTCTCAATTTTTTTAATTGTTTTTTGAAAGCCTCATCTCAAACTCTAATTTCTCAAATATTTATTTATTTCAGCCTATTGTTTTGTTCAGCTAATGAATATCAGATTTGAAAAGGTTTTCCAAAATAGTTTCTATAAAGCATAAAAATTTTTCTTTTACTAAAAATACATCAAATTTAAAGCTATAATGTTGAAGTTTGATTGGAAATCAAAGTTAATAACAAGAGGAATTTATTATTGTAATTACCAAAATTAATTTTATATTAGTTTTGATCTCAAAATCATGTATAAAAGACGCTGAAGATGAGTGTATTAGGTTTTTTTTGGCACAAATTATGCAAAATCTTTTAACACTTCTTCTCCTAGTTTTCCGGCTTAGTTTCTTCATTTTAAAACTCCTAAATTTCCTTTCTTTTTTTCTAAATTCCTCCTCCATTTTCATGGCCTGCTATAAATCATCTCATTTTAATTTTTCTTCTCTCTCCTTCTTTTTTCTATAATACAATTCCGTCATCTTATATTTTTTTTTTTACTTTCAAAAACTTATTTGAGAAAATTCTTCCAATTTTCAATTCTCTTAATTTTTTTAATTGTTTTTTGAAAGCCTCATCTCAAACTCTAATTTCTCAAATAAATAAGCAATAAAGAAAAAAATTCTAAAAACCCTTAAGTTGACAGTATCTCAACCCTTCAATTGAAATCTTATCTTGTATTATTGTGGATCTTGAATAAATACAAATTATTAGAGTATGATTTTTTTATTTTTATTTTTTCGTGTTAGATTGGTAGGATAAAATTCGTACTCTAATAAAATTCAGTAGGTTTAATAAAGTCAATCTTTTTATACAAAAATAAAATTTTAAAAATAAAAAATTGATTATTGACGATAATAATATTTATTTCAGATTGATAGTTTCAATAGTAAATGATTTTCATTATACATATTGAAGAGGCTTAATTAAATAATTGAAATAAATAGATAACAACATGCGTGTAGTGGAAAACCCACAAAAGATCTAGCTTGCTACTACTTCTACTGCCACCGTGCTGCGCCGTTCCTTCCCTCTGAAGCGGAGCGGGTTCAAGGAGAACAAGTTTATCTCCATTCTAGAATTAAAATTATTGACTCTTGAAATCGAAATTAGTTAAGGGTAATTGTAATTAATTAAACTAAGTTCAGTCAGGCTCTTGGGCTGAGAGATAGAGTGATGTCCTGAAAAACCTTAAGTCGCTTTTCAATCTTCTTCTGCTGAAAGATCCCAGAGGAGGCAGTGTCAACTACCTTCACTGCTGTCTTTCTTGAATTGCTTGCAGGACCTAGAATCGCTGCAAGAATGGCCTCGTCAAAGTCATCATTATCTGGCAACAATTGTGACAACTTGTCTTCTGTTTCATCAGATAGCCTCCTCGTCTTTGGTTTGGGTTTTCCTGGTTCCACAGATTGTGTGGTGAACAACCCCATTTCAATCTTTCTGTTTGAAGTAGCAGTTTTTCCCGACCTTGTCCTCTTAAGGGTCTCATGGAATTCATGACTTGGTTCCTTAATTGGCTCCTTTACCAATTTGGAGGAATAGAATGGAGGTGCATCAACATTCCATAAATTCCCAAAAGGAGCAAACTGTTTGACACTATTCTGTTGAGGAAACAACATCTGGTTTTGGTTCGACACTATATTGGAGTCAACATTCTCATTGGCGAAATCATCATGATGAGATTTTGTACTGGTTGCTTGCAGGTGATCCTTGCAAGGCTGAGGCTGCCAAATTGATGAAGAACCAAGGAAGGCATCAAAGAGCCTCCTTTGTTCAACCCGATCGCCTCCTTTGCTCATCATCTCAGATTCAAGGTCCTTGAGCATTTGCTGTGCCCTTTCATAGGCTTTGAGATGCGAATCTACACCTCTTGGCCCGTCGGCCACTGCTGGTTTCACTCGCCGCAATGTCTCTTTAGCCTCACCAATTCTTCCCTGCTTCATCAAACAAATCCCAAGATTGCACATCTTGTTGTTGTCCGGTGCTGTAACAAGTGCCCTTCTATAGGCATCTTCTGCTTCAATGTAGTTGTTTTGTTGCATCAATGCCCATCCCAAGTTCCCCTAAAGCAAAAAAATCAAACCTAATAAGTAACAATTACATAATATTTCAGAGATTACATAGAGGTACAGAAAAAAAGAATTCAGTTTAAGTACCAGTAATCTGGTTGCTTCTTGTTCCACAGAAACCTGAAATTTCTTCCCTTGAGACCTTGCAGTCTTTGTTCGTTTTCCATTGAAAGCAAGCCCTTGTTGAATTAAGAACAGCTTGTGCTTCAGCAATGCTATTTGGTCATCCAATCTTCCACATCTCTATATGTCAGGGAATCAAACTTAATAAGTATTTTCTATGTTACAGAAAAATCAAATTGACCACAGTGTAGGACACAACGTCGAATCAGTTACCAGTGACAAACCTTGTAAAGATCTAAAAGAATATTATCAATAGATTCTTGGGCTTGATCAGAACATCGATGTCGCAATGATTTGATAGCCTCAATGGCTTCCTCGGCCCTATTTTGTTGCTTCATAACGATAGCCATATCTTTCAATGCACTATCCACTCTATCCCCAGCATTTATTGCTGCCCAAAACAAAGGTACTGCCTTTTCTGGATCTTTATCAACCAACTAATCAGAACAAAACAATCAAAACCCATTAATAAAATCAGTCATCGTACCTATCAATACCAAAAGAAGAACAAATCTCAATCAATTTGAAGATGACTCAATAATGAGTAACTAATTTACCTGAACATTCTTGGCTCTAACATAAGGAGAGTCACCAACAGGGACTTTGTGGATAGCTTGAAATGACTCAGATCGAGTTCTTGAAACACCAAGTGGTTTTGCTGGTGAAGTTGGAGCAGATTTTGTTGGTCTAAAACCAGGTGGCGCGTTCCACATATCCTGCATCATATCGAAAAACAACGGGTGGTCCTCTTTTTCTTTCCTTTTATTTTTTTTTGTGCTCCCTTTTGGTTTATTGATAGATAAATTGAATTGACGTCTCTTGCAGAGATGAGAAGGGACTTTTAGAGGGGACGGGGGAGAGAGAGACTTTCGAATTTTTCGACCGTTGAGGTTACCGTTTTACGTCCTAGCCGTTGCGCCTCGCTCTCTATCAATAATTTGAGATTTGGCGGATATTAGAGAACTTTTATTTTCATACTGACCCTTAGGGTTTGTTATAATTGTTTTATAATTTATATTCTTAGAATTGTCTGCACTAGTGTCCTTTTTCTATTCAAGGAAGTAGGCATCTCTTGCTACTAAAATTGCCGTTGTAGACAATTTTCTGTTAATAATTGTTATAGAATGATAACGCTTTGATTGATTGTTGGACGAATGTTTTCTTATTTTCATTTTCATAAATGTTGCAATTTTTAATAATTTTTTTTTAAAATTGGAATAACAATGAAATTAAAAATAAAAGAAAAGGTAGTCAATTCTTTTTAACAATGATATTAGACTTGCTGATTAATAAATAATTAGTCTTTATATGTGAAAAAAGAGAAAATACTTGGAAAATAAAAAAAATATTTTTGATATGATGTAATGTAATTTAATATGCATGTAATGAAAAAAAAAGTAATTTAAATGATTCATTATTGCAATTCATTATTGAAAAAAAGTAATTTAAAATCCTTTTGTTTTATTGCAAAACTTTTAGTAATGTAAGTGAGGCCTTGACAAAGTTTTATTCTAATCTTTAATCTTGAGAAATTAGTTTAATCCTTATATATATTTTTAGTTAGAAACCGGTCCTTGTATTTAAGAAAAGTTATAGTTTAGTCCTTATGATAAATTGTTTTACAATTAGGTACTTATACAATTACTCTTAATATTTCCAGCTTAAAAATATTTGGTACTGACATATTGACACCATTAAATGAATTGATTAATAAGCACATGGAGTTTAGGCCAGAGCTAGCCTTCAGAACAGAGAAAGGGTAGAGTAAAGCAATATGCTTGGCTTTTTTCTTTTTCTTTTTCTTTTTTTCACTATTATTATCAAAGATGACTTGCATCTTCTAGTCTGAAGAGAATCATCAAGAAATAATTTACGTAGGATGACGAGTATGATTTCATGACTGTTCTCTACAGAAAGAACTCTCCATGTCAATATCTTTAATTTGGTGTCAATAATGTTGGAGTGATGGGTACTCCATGCTTTTCGTTCCTTGTTTAATTCTATATATATCCACATTGATTTCGAGATTCGAACTAGAAAATCAAGATAAAGAGAGAGACATGTTTCTTGATATCAATTTGTATGGGATGAGCATGCCTTGACGATCAAGCTCTTACGGGGAATATTCAAGTTTTTCATTTTGTATGGTCCTTATCTCGATCTTGGGTTTCGCTCCTAGGGTCGCCGACTGTAATGCGCGCTACCGGTGATTTCGAGAAGAAAGCAACACGTACGGTCTAATATGTGAACTTCTTCTTCTATATCACACACACACAAGGCCGCTAGGTGCTTAGAACCTGCATTACTTACAGGTTGCTGCTGTCAACTGTGCTTCGCATTGCTGGACACGGAAATTACACAAGAAAGAAAAGAGCCCTTCTACCAAACCTAACCAAGATGAAGATCTTGTTACAACATACCATGGTCAGTTGAAATTGATGCTACTGGGCCTTGTGGTCCTCTCCTCTAAAGCCAGTCCTCCTCCTCCAAGTTGCGCATCTGACTTCCATGCCATGTATCCGTGTTAGTCTTCGTGTGCAATTCACGCACAGACGTTAGAATATGAAGCGAGATGTGACAATTCGCAATATGCTCAACCGCCACCGGCATTTCTCTTTGCAACGTAGATTTACTAATCTTGTACATTATTTATTCGGATCCCTTTGCATGTCTTCGAGTCTTGATCACCTAATCATACCCTTGCATTATTTATTGAAGTAACAGAAAAGTAGATCCCTCCCTTGTCAAAATCCATTTATGTTTTATGATATGTTGATGACTTTGCCTGCAGCAACTTGCAGTTCTAATTGGTTGACCTTGACATAGTGTGGCATGATCCCTACTCATAGCTAGAAGCTAATCTCTTGAATGTTACAGGTAGAGAGGACCCATTTCATTCACTCTCTCACCCCACTTGTAGATTACTTACCTGACAGTGACTCGAGGGGTTGGGCACAATTAACCTATTTGTTGTCAAGGGACCAGTGCTCCATTTCTGTAGATGCTGACAACCATAAATATCAGCCAGCCAGGAAGCGAGAGGGAGAGAGAGATTCATGCCACCAGGTGGACCCTCCAAAACCCTTTTCTTCTACCAACTCAATCTAGAAGCGATTACTGCGAGGACACATTGTCCACCCAGCGAAGTACTATAAAGCATCCCCAACTCCACTTGAATTCTAAGTTCCAAAGAACCGAAGCTCTCACATCCCAATGTACTAGGCAACACCAATATCCACTAACCAACATCAATCACTCTACAGTTGCTAACTCTCCTGCAAGCAAGTAAGCAAGCACAAAAACAGATGGGGAGATCTCCATGCTGTGAGAGAGCGCACACCAACAAAGGGGCATGGACTAGAGAAGAAGATAAGCGTCTCGTTGCTTATATCCAAGCTCATGGTGAGGGTTGCTGGAGGTCCCTGCCAAAATCAGCTGGCCTTCTTCGTTGTGGAAAGAGTTGCCGTCTTCGATGGATCAACTATCTACGCCCTGATCTTAAGCGTGGGAATTTTACTGAAGAAGAGGATGAGCTCATTATCAAACTCCACAGCCTCCTTGGTAATAAGTAAGGCTCTAATTCCTAAACCCGCCATATGTAGCTAGTTTTAATGGAAAAAACAGTAACAAAGTTTTTATTCTTCTGTCAAGGTGGTCTCTCATAGCGGGGAGGCTACCAGGAAGGACAGATAACGAGATCAAGAACTATTGGAATACCCATGTAAGAAAAAAGCTGCTGAGCAGAGGAATTGACCCTTCGACTCATCGACCAATCAATGAATCAGCCATTGACAGCATGACCACCTCTCTCGGTGCAGTTCTGAAAGAAGCGATCACTTCTGGCTTTGGGTGCAAAAACCAGAAGAACCCAAATGCAGAAAAGTGTCAGGAATTGAATCTTGAGCTGAGGATATGCCCTCCCTTTCAGCACCCAACTCAGTCAATGGAGAGCATAGGCAGGAAAATAATGTGTTTCTACTGCAGCTTAGGATTGAAAAACAGCAAGGATTGCAGTTGCAGTAATGACAGTGACGATTTCCTTGTTATGAAGAACGGTGCTCTGGATTACAGAAGGCAGAAGGCGAAGAGAGATTCTGAAGTCGGCTTATTTATTGTGAATAGATAAAGACAGATTTTTTATATGAAATCTCTTTTCTCAGCTTGAAAGCAATGATGCTTAAGCTTAATGACCTATGAAACTGTCCACCTAAGTCCATAAATTAAACAGCCAATCCCCCCTTCTGTTATCATCAACATTGTCAGTTTTTTGATGCAGATAGATTGTTTTATTTTTCTCCATCTTTCCTTATCTTCCCCTGTAAATTCCGATAGAAAAGAGAGATGATTATGGATAAGCAGTGAGAGGAGGAGAATCAAAAGGAATCAGATGGAAGTGGGTAACCTATCCGAGTCATGCATTAAAGAAGAGAGAGAGAGAGAGAGAGAGAGACAGAAGGACGGCACATTGTTGATGGCTCAATATTCATTTAACGCATGCCTACCACCTACATAACAATTGTCCCAATACATCAAAAACAAAATTAGATTCTGTGAAATGTTTGTGATATGCTCTCTCTCTCTCTCTCTCTCGTCTTTATCAATCTTCAATGAGGACAATTCAGCCTACAATGTTAGTTGTACCTAGCTATACCAGTCCTTACATGTTCGAATGCAAGTTATACATGTGCAGTAGGGCACTAATCAATGTTAATTAGTTGACATCAGCCACGCTCTGAACATATATAGCAGGAGTAAACAAATATGGAACCAAGTAGCTATAATCCACAATCATCTTCAAAAAATCTGTACAGCCTGCTGGGAAACGGTAAATACCAACTCACACAAGATTACATCATACATGGCATTGACTGAGAAAAAGAGGACTTCCTTACACTTGCCATTTGTTACCAGCGACAACGCCCCAGAGCATGCTAGTAAAGAAGGGTGGGAAATGTTTATCAATGGAAAGATGGTAACAGGTCTCAAACCTCTGCTTTTCCTCCTAGTGTCTTCCCTCAATATAGCAATAGTGAAAAGAACAGTAACCTATTTATTGATGAAATAATATTTATGATGGAAAGACATTGCTGGTATGATGGTTTCTGGATCGACCTCATTCTTTCACTGGTGTTTTAGATAGTTGGAATTTTCGTGACAGTTATGGTAACTTGGAAGCTGGAGGACTTTCATATATAACACTGTAGACCTTGAGGGTTTTCATGTGATAGATAAGAAAGCATGATAAGCAAACGGAAACTGAAGCATGCAACAAATGGCAAGTCACCATGAATCGAATCATCACTGTCATTACTCATGAGTCATGACTACAAATTTCTTGCACAGACCGACTTCCAAACAAAGAGGTCATTATTGCAATGACAATGACCAGGCTATTGCATTTGTTGCATAACCACAATTTCTATCCACAAGGAGAGCTTACCAAGACTATTCCCTGCATTAACAAATGGAAGAGATACTTCTAGCCAAGCTACTAATTAGTGGAGGTCAGAAAGATTTTGCTGAGGCTACTAAGTCTGCTATCAACAACTCAGGTCTCACATCTATAGAAAGACAACCAATTCTCTTAAATCAAGGCCGAACAAAAATACCTATCCCCTTTATTTTAGCAAGATATACAAAATTCATATAATAGCATGTAAACGCTGTAAATTCTAAAGCAAGATATAGAGTTCAAGATTGCTGAGACAAGCAGAACTCCATGTGAAGAGAATGATATCGATGATTAAGAAGGTAGAAATAAATTATTATTTTGTAGACATCTCTGTATTATACATCATATGAGGATGGACAATTTCCTATATCACATTAAAAATATTCGCCCATAATAGAATAAAGGCCATAAACCCATAAGCTAATAATAAAACAGAAACAGGGATTTTTGTGGCTCAGCAAATATACCGAAGACTCCAAACATCAAAAACTCCATATCGCTTCCTGAAAACTATAATGCACGAAAACTGTCTGCTTTATCTAGTCTGGCAGTACCTGAACTTGATGATTCACCCATTGCATCAGGTGAAGCCGCTACATGGGATGATTCTCTCTTCAGAGAAGTTGGTAAACCTGAAATCTCCTGAAACATGAAAAACAACAACAGCGTTTGATCAGATTCATTGTTTTTGTGCACTGCCCACAGACCTAGCTAGAACATTTCTGATATGGTCCAGGGTTCGAATCAATTTCTTAGATAAACAAATTAAACATCTAGAACATACTAACCATACCAAAAACCTTCCCCTGAGAATCTAAATCATTGAATTTGTGGAAATTACCAGTCAGATCCACTCATTCAATTGATGAGATTTTCCAAGAAGAAACATTAGGCAAAACTAGCACAAGTCATCTAGAAATTGCTCACATCATCCTTTATTCATATGAACTTAAAGAATTATGGTTGCTAAGTTATTCCAACTAACCAGAAACCGGCTGTAGTGTATTACCTTCATTAAATGCAACCTCAAGCCAGCAGGTCGAACTTGATTTCCTATACATGCCATTACAAACTTTGAATACTGAAACAAGACATCAGCAGCAGCTTGCTTTTTCTCTTCAATCTGCAAAACATCATTACAATTAGACTTGAAATAAAGAAAGCAGCCAACAGCTGGGAAGATTTTAGGGATTATTCTAAATTTCCAATATTGACACAATTACAAACGCAACTACATAAAAAAAAATTGTTATTAAGAAGCAGGAACACAAACGGCATTTTTTACAAATTCGACAAGGTATTCAACTTCCAGTAAAACAGACAGAGGTAACCTTAGGTTAAATAAAGGCAGCTTGCATCGATAATCTACACATATCTGCGCAGCTAGGGCAAACTATTTTCCTCTGCTTTGTAATTTTGATTACAGATAAAGTAAACCAGCACTCCAACTACATATGTTCTAAACAGTACGGCCATCAAACTACGCATCATGTTAGTAGACGAAATAAATCGGTAAAATTAAAGATTATGATTTTCAGTAGACATAAAATCATTGAATTAACAAATTATTCGAAACCCTAACTGGAAACGGAACAGAGCCTAGATCATTAGGAAATAATTAACATCAAAATCATAGATAATCAACTAATTTCTTTAATTAAGAAGATGCATATAACAAGATAGATAAGCAGCCAAAGTTTTGGTATCATTTCCATCAGAATTCGAAGTACCTAATGATTCGGAAAAGATAACTGATTTAGAGATAATCAAGAGATAAACATAGAAATAGAGGGAAAAAAAGAAAGAGGAATCTGAAGCAGAGAACAATACTGCGTACCTCATAATCTTCTTTCATGGCCTAAACCGTTGTGGGATAGGATCGATTGGGCAAGACGCTGTTAGTTTTGAAATTATACTTCTTTTTTGCGTACTTAACGTTAAAATATATCAATATCAATGTAGAGACCTTGCAGATGTATTGGCCTATTAGCTCAGCTGGTTAGAGCGTCGTGCTAATAACGCGAAGGTCGCAGGTTCGAGACCTGCATGGGCCATTTTATTTTCATTTTTTTTGGCTTCAAGATTATGCTAAATTAAGACAACTTGCATTAAAAAAGAAAAAAACTAGGTATCTTGTTCACTGCTTTTACATATATTTATTTTAAGGTCTTTTTTTTATAGTAATTATATTTACAGTATTTTTATATAGGTAATTAATATGATTATTTCATGTGTATATTGAAAAACAAAACTTGTTTATATCACCTAAATTTCATGAATGCCATTAAGATTGTGGTTTACGAATTATTTTTAATCTTGTAGCTAGCGTCTTTTAAAATGTCTACAGTACTCTATGCTTTTTATATGTTATTTTTAATACTAAAAAAGTAATAATTAATAATTAAATTTATTTAAATAATACATAATTTCAGTGAAGTTGAAATTAATTAACTTATTAAACACTTTCAATATCTTTTAACTATGAGAATCGTGTCTTGTACCATTAATAAGATTATTATATATAATTATTATTATGGTCATGATAGTTTAAAAGTAGAAAAGGATCTACAATATAACGTAAATATAAATAACTTAAATTATTACTGTAATAATAGTTGGTTTACAACTATAAAATTAATACAATACAAATATCAAAGAAATTATATTAATATAAAGTATAAAGGATAATTTACATTAACTAATTAGTGTTATTTACAAACACAAAAGTTAATTATGTTACTTTTCAAAATCCAATTTTTCTTCATTAAATATAAAATAACAATTTACAGCCACTACTGGGAAATTACTTTAAATTGAGCTAGCTAATTAAAAATTAATTAAATTAACTATTATCACAAAGGTAGATATCAGCTGTTTTGCCTCAATCAAAGTGATCGTATAGTAAAACATCCATAAATATTGTGTTAGGTAACTAATTGAACAATTTCGTAAGTGTTATTTAAAAAAAACAAATAAATAAACAAATTTGCTTTGGTTAATTTAGTTTTGCTTCATTTTTCTTATTGCATGTTATATATATAAACACTTTCATCCAAGCCAGTCACCCTATTAGAGTGACTTTTCCATTCAAAAGCAAATTAGGGAGATCAGAGAGGGGAAGAGGGAGAAGCTCATCACGATTCTGGAAGAAAAACTAGTGAGGACAGAACTACAAACTTTAAGATTGGATAAGAATATAAAGATTCATGAGGATATGCAGCAGAAGTTTACCGATCGGATCCCTCATAATCAGGCTAGCGAGATGTCAGATCTAATATGTTAATTTGGTTTTGATCACATGTTGAACCCAAATAAACTTGGATTTATCGAATTGTCAGAACCAATATTCTTTTACATAAAACTATATTGTCCAAACTTTTATTTGAATGTAAAAACGGGGCATGTCGAGAGGAACTCTTTGATATTGTTAATTATCACCCCTAGTCAACTCGAGTTATAATCATGACCACAATGTGATAACTTGGTTTGTCAATCATCTTTTTTTCTTTTCGCTTCCCTTGTTCTCTCATTGGTTGGACTTGGGCTCGAGTGGGATAAAATTCAAGATTCAATTAAAGAGCTTTAAAAGCCATTGTTTTCTTTTTTTAACGGAAAAGAAAATAGGCAGCACATGGAGAAATCTTTGATGGTGTCATTAAATTTGGTCTAGAGGTTCCATCTTTAAACTTTTTGACCCAAATCCTTTCCTAGCCGGAGCTTCAAATTAAATAGTGTAGGAGTTGCCACGTACCTAGATTACTAATAAAAATTTGGGTTGAATTTATTTTTTTTCTTCAGGGTGACATTTTTTTCTTTTTTAAATATTAAAATAGTAATATATTTGATCATCCTCGTTCAACCCATGTTAACTATCAAATTTGTAACCTAAATAATAGGACAACCACAATGCACTAACCTGGTTGATTAGTTGTTTTTTTCTTTTCCCTTCCCGACTTCTCTCCCTAATTGAGCCTTTATTGGGCTTAGGTGGGATAAAATTTAGGAGCAAATTGAAGAAATATTAAATAATCAAGGACTAAATTGAAAGAACCGGGTTTGCACTCTGGTGGGATGAAATTCGAGACTCAATTAAAGAGTTATTATAGAACAGGGGCTTAAATTGAATGAATAAGGCATAAGATTTTTCAGCGCGTGTAAAATACATGTCAATGTGTGAGAGTTTCCATGATGTAGCTAAGTTGATTTGGCAGGTCTAAGGACAACCCGAATATCTGGTAAAAATATGGGTTGGGTTTAAAAAGAATTTCGGGTGACATATATTTTTTTTTAATATCTAGACAACAACTTATAGGATAACACCCAGTCAACCTGATTTAACTACTAAATTAATGACCTAGGTCTTGGATAACAATGTGCTAACCTGGTAAGCCAATTATCTCTTTCTTTTCCCATCCTTTTTTCTCTTCCTAATTGAGTCTTTATTGGGCTTGAGTGAGATTAAATTTAGCACTAAATTAAAGGGTTATTAAAGAACTAGGGACTAAAATGGAAAAAAAAAAGCTTGGGTGCAATGAAATTGAGGGCTCAATTTAAGAGTCCCTATAGAATCATGTACTAAAATGAAGGGGGTAAAAAAGTGTTACTCGTGACACTGTGTAAGAGGCACCGTTGTGTAAGATAATTAATGATTATGTTTACATTCACTTCCAAAAAAAACAAAACTTTTCAAATATACATAATTATCTTCATAATTCTTCTTTCATATGTTTACATTCTCCTTTATATTAGATATCAAATATTTCATTAATACATTGATTTTTGTAATAGTATATGTATACCATTGAATAAAGAGATGAGCTTGAAAATAATACAAAAAACTGTAAGAAAAAAATGATTTACATAAATATATCCATAGGATATAAATTTAGTAAAATGACTAAGAAAGCAATTGAAAGCCAACAACAATAATCACCAATTTGAGCATGGAGTTCTAAAGCCCATCGTAAGAAACAAATTAAAAAGCTCTAAAGCATATCCCTATAGTTTGAATTTGGCATAAATTTATACATTAATTAGTAGAAGGCCAAGTTATAGTTCTTTGTTAAATTAAGAGGCAAAGTTCACATACATAGTTGTTCTTGCAAATATATTAGAAAGTGACTAAATCATTAACCTTAGAAAAGCACGGTGGGAGATTAGAAAGAGATAAATCTCTAATATTAGAAGAATGCGTTGTAGTTTTCAATGAAAAAGCCAATTTAATATTTTATTATAATTCCTATCTTAGCCTATAAGTTGATATACAAATATTTATTTTGAATAGAATATTCATACTTTTACACTACAAAAATTGGTAAATATATATAAAAAATACCAATAGATTTTTTTCATCGATATATTGCGATGACATTTATCAATCGGATTTTTTTATCGCTAAATCCATCAGTAAATACTGACAGGAATATTTCATTGGTATATACCAAAGGAATCGCTATGAGAATAGAAGGGATAAAAAAAAGTCAAATAGTATGATGATGTGTAAGTTTTACAGAAGAAGTCACCGATGGAATTAGACTGACAATATAATTCGTTCGTGAATATCCTAACAGAAAACTTCCGTCGATATAGACCTTCGACATTACAAATAGTATTATAGTAGGATTCAAAAAGGTAAATTGTACGGTGACGTGATATTTATATCCACAGAATTACCGACAAAGTTACTATCAAAATAATTCTATCAGTCAATCCATCGGTTATATTTAATTTATGACCTGGTGCTTGACCATTCTCTCCTCTCCCCCCATTTCTACTTCTTCCTTGTCAGATTTTTCTCTGCAATAAACAGCCACCCCTCCCCCCTTAATCTTAACACAACTCAATCTCTCACAACTTTTCTAGTCACCATAACACTCTGTTTGTCGGCATATATGTTATGATTCAAATTTTATTAAGGATTCTTCATCTTACATAAGCAAATCTACTCTTTTTTAATTTAATTATAATTTTAAAATGTTAAATTTTTTTTTTGCATATAAAAACGTTTTTATAGAATATATATTTTATTTGGATGTTAATAAAAAAAAATATTAATGCCCATAATTATATATAATCATAGTAACGTATATAACAGCCACAACAACAATAGTATCTAAAAACAACTTAATTTTCTAAAAAAAGACGAACAGATAGTATCAAAGACAAGAAAAAGGTACTCTAGTAATGGATTGCATCTAATATAGAAATAATTTCGCCCAATTCGGATAGTATTATCAAACATTGAACTTGCTTAAAATCCCATACATGACACCAAAGAAATCCGTGCATTTTACCCACGTATATGCACCAGCATTCTTAATTTCGGAAGTAGCTAGTACCAGTGACCAGATAAGAAATAAAATCTAGCAAGGTCGTTCAATTGGTTTTAGGAATTACCATAACTGCTCTTCATAACCCTAATGTTTATTATCTATCCCTTTTTGCACTACTTTTTAAGAGTAGGATACCTGTAACCTTCTCCCTCTTTAATAAATGACTCTGGTAAAAGGTAGTATATGGAAATGATAAGAAAACTCAAGCGGATAAGGAAAAGAAGAAGAAGCCTTCCGTTGCTGGATAAAGTTTGAGTGAGAATATCACATTCATGCTCTTGTTTAAACGCATGAAATTGAGCAGCCACATTTCTATTTCTCACACTCAAAATGTATATATATTAAGCAGATTAATCTCAAGGTTCTAAGCCTTTGTTTTAGTATTTCGAATGGAAGCCGTTGATGTGGTCATTGTAGGTGCAGGACCTGCTGGGCTAGCAACATCTGCATGCCTCAACCGTCTCTCCATCCCTAACATTGTCCTTGAAAGAGAGGATTGTTATGCCTCTCTGTGGCAAAAGAGGGCTTATGACCGTCTAAAGTTACACCTCGCGAAGGAATACTGTGAACTTCCCTTCATGCCTTTCCCATCTGATGCACCCACATTTGTCCCTAGGAGGGGTTTCATTGATTACTTGCACAGCTATGTGTCTCATTTTAGGATTAATCCGCGATGCTATACGGCTGTTGAGTCTGCCTATCATGACGAAGAAAGTGGAAAGTGGCATATCAAGGCTAAGAAAGCAGATCTAAACGTGCATGAAGAATACGTCGCAAAGTTTCTTGTGGTCGCAACCGGTGAGAATAGTGAAGGGTTTATTCCTGAGGTGTCCGGGCTTGATAGTTTTGGTGGAGAGTTCATTCACTCAAGCAAGTACGAAAATGGCCAAAAATACAAGGGCAAAGCTGTATTAGTTGTTGGTTGTGGGAATTCAGGAATGGAGATTGCTTATGATTTATCAAACTGGGGCGTCAAGACTTCGATCGTTGCTCGCAGTCCAGTGCATGTCCTCACCACAAATATTGTGTATATTGGTATGCGTTTGTTGAGCTTTGGCGTCCCATGCAACATAGTGGACTTCATAGTTGTCTTACTAAACAAGCTGAAGCATGGAGATATTTCAAATTACGGCTTTCCAAGACCCACAAGAGGACCGTTTTATATAAAACAAAGAGTCGGTCGAACCCCTACAATCGATGTTGGGGCTGTGGAAAAGATTAGAAGAAAAGAGGTTCAGGTAAATGTTAAATTTACGTACAAAACTAGCTCTTAATTAATTTCCATAACAGATGATCATTTTGTTGTATTTCAATGATGACACTAATTATGACCTCTAGGTATTTCCATCCATAAGAGGCATCCAAGGAAGCAAAATCGAGTTTGCCAATGGGGAAGTTAAACAATTTGATGCCATTATCTTCGCTACTGGCTACAAAAGTACTGTGAGACACTGGCTCAAGGTATTGCATTTATTTTTCAAAAATATGTTGACACCGTGTGCTCTAATCTTGGTTAATTAGCTTCTAAAAATGTCTTTCATCGTCGTTGCAGGGTGGCCAAGACCTTTTTGATGGAAGTGGAATGCCAAAACTCTGCTTCCCTAACATCTGGAAAGGAAAAAATGGCCTTTATTGTTCTGGGTTTGCTAGAAGAGGACTGCTTGGTATCTCAGTTGACTCACAAAACATCGCAAAAGACATTAACTTGGCATTGAGAAGTGAACGAGTATCAATTGGAATTCCGGACGCTAGGGTTTGTTGAATCTTGCAATACCAATCATTGGCGTTGTAGTGTTGTGTCGTTGATCTTCCAAACTTTTGCCCCATTATACGGCCGGTCATTTGGTAGGGAAGTACGTTTACTAAATTAACCTATATTTGGAGCTATAGTCTTCTGTTTTTTTACTATAAAATAAGATATGTTATGATTTTTCGTCTTCTAAAAAGCTCCAATATTCCGGGAGAATCCAAGTTGTTATGTCAAACTCTTCGTAATATTGCTCTCACAAATTAAGATAAATGTCCTTTTTGTTCACCGCATAAATTTTGATAGTGTTTTTCTTTAAAATTTTCATATATTGTTATTACTTAAAATAACTTTTTTTCTTTATTTGTATATATTTTTATTTTTGATTTTGTGACGGATGACAATGGATATCCACAATATCGGATTCCTATACTATATTTGTATTCTATCAATTATTTTGTTGTTTTGATATTTATTCTCAACATAATTAAAAAAAATAAAAAAAACTAAATAGAAAATATAAATAAAGATTCAAATAAGATTGGAAAATAAGTGTACAAAGAGATCTCATTCATGGAGAAAATAATGTAAAAATATTTGTGTTTTGATTTTTCTTGTTT
>Ga0325404_1000874_pt1 | contig 30872 bp, 11 predicted proteins | sample PopdelMetagenome_18_FD_205664 | JGI IMG/M metagenome (GOLD analysis project Ga0325404, IMG submission 205664) | Populus deltoides microbial communities from Bellville, Georgia, United States - Xylem-Control-R1 | ecosystem: Host-associated > Plants > Phyllosphere > Stem > Wood/Secondary xylem...
AGATCAAGATCATGTTCTTGCTCTCTCTCTTTATATTTTTGTAATGCTTAAGTTTTGTTTATATTAATCTCTTGTTTATGCTTTTCATTTCCTTTCCTTTACTTAGTTAACTTATATCTTATTTATGCTCATATCTTGTTTATTTATGTTTCTCCCTTTCATCATGTTTAGCTAATAGTCATCTTGGTTTTCAGATCAAGATCATGTTCTTGCTCTCTCTCTTTATATTTTTGTAATGCTTAAGTTTTGTTTATATTAATCTCTTGTTTATGCTTTTCATTTCCTTTCCTTTACTTAGTTAACTTATATCTTATTTATGTTCTTATCTTGTTTATTTATGTTTCTCTTTTTCATCATGTTTAGCTAAGTTTATTATGTCAAAGTGAAAAGGTTACACAAATAGTGTAAGAATAAGTATAGTATAAACTCAACATGGACTTTAATGTTTGATACTAACATGTTTTGTATTTATTATCTTGTTCACTTTTAATACTTTGTTTGTTAGATGGTTAATCTAGATTTATGTTGTATAACCCTTGGTACAACAAATACTTGGGATTTTCATAACCCAACCGTATGGTATAACCGACACCTGTGCTATGAAAGGAACTTGATTTGTTCTTAACATAAGTTATAATCATGAATACCTGACAACATTTACAAGTATTAGCATTATTCGAATAAGATAACTAATGTAATCATGTTAACAATTTATAATCCGATTGGAACCTTCTTTGTGTGTGGTTTCCAATTGAGTAATAAAAAGAGTTTATACTATACTTCTTTGAAATACCATTAATGGATCCACTAACCTTGACAATTATTTTATTCTTGTTTAATTCTTGTATCAATATCACATCTCAAAGCTCTCTTCAACTCATTTTTTGTTATTATTTATTTATTTATTTGTAGTTTATATAGTTAACCTCCTTGTGGTTCAACCCCGGTCTTGCCGGGTTATTTATTACTTCGACACTCGTACACTTGGGAGAAGATATCAATCTTTTGGTCGTGTTACCCACCATGTTCGAGGACATATATGCATTATGCAAAACCTGTGAAAATTGTCAAAAGGTAGGATTTATTTCAAAACATAGAGAGTCTTTAGATAATCTTTTATTGACTCTTGAGACGTATCTTGGTGGAGATATGCATCTTGCAATTCATGATTTATAGCTCCATTTTCATAAAGGACATGCTCATCATAGTCTTGGAAATTTGACTAAAAAAAGGACCATGTTTGTTAGTTTTTAAGAAAACTGGATGGGAAGCCTATCCCCGACCCATAGAGGGCATTTAAGCCGTTCTTGGACGTAAAACCAAGGGAATATATGAGTCACAATCACAACTACAATTTAAGCCTTAATTTGTAAGAAATTATGTCTTGGTTTTATTAATAGCATAATATTTGTGTTTTGTTGTATTTTATATTTGTTTAAGTGGGTTTCAGGTTTGTCAGTAGTCGTTATTTCAGGTGATGCCTTCTATACTCTGTCTTTCTACCTTAGAACATTGAGGATAATGTTTCATTTTGGTTGGAGGGAGAGGGTGGTAGTTGAAAAAAAAAACTAACTAACTAACTAACTTTTTGTTGTTATTAAGACCATTTGACAGAACTATTATTGTTAGGATGACAGAGTAAGGAGGAATTTTATTGACTCTTGAGACGTATCCTACTAAACATTTTCCAATGGTTATCTGCAACATTCATAACAAGGTTTTATCATACTTTTCTTATGAAATATTCAGGTTTACAAACTCTCGCATTATTATCACTCGATTCTGTTCATAAATTTTTTTTACCAAGTATTCATAAACCTTCATTTTCATACACACATTTTAAGATATGATTGTGTGTTGCGCATTGGATTATTACATTATTTATATTCTTTTGTTAAAGATAACAACTAAGAGAAATGGATAGTATCTGATTTGAACAAAAAAAAACAAAACAAAAACAAATTGATAATATTGATAATAATAAAAATGTAGATAAATTTGCTTTCGTAGCCCCCCTAACTTAAACAATTAATCCCGAAGGGGTGTTTTAACACCTAATACCCTAAAGGCAACTAACTCGGGTTGCAAATTGTTTTAACACTTTGATTACTAGGAACTAGTAACAAGCTCATTGGGGGGTGTGATCAATAATTAAAAGTGTATTTTTATCAAGGTTTATATCATCATATTGCATTTAAAGTATCATTAAATTCTCTAACTTAAGCATGTTTTATTATAACATGTCTGATAACATAAGATATCTTTAATTTATGGTAAATACTCATTTTGAATGCAGGCATGTCTCACAATTTAAATGATTGATTGATGTATTTAACTATTGAAAGTGAAAAGACAAAGAGAGGACTTAGTTTAAATAAAAGATGCTGGTTCAATTCAAACTGGAACATCATTCGGTTATTGGATCATAACTGGAGCTGTAGAACATGGATTTAGGTTTGGTTTATATGGATGGAAAGCTAAGACATGAGCCTAAAACTTTCATTAAGAGTCTAAGATTCAAAAGGGACGTTTTCAAGTTCAAATTGTAGCAACAAAAGAGAAGTTGAAATCTGTCATGTAGCCAGACATTATTCAGTGTTCAGCTCATATCTCGAGTTCTAGAAGTCCAAATGCGTTCATTCTTGTTTTGTTGGAAAGATGAGACAAATGTCTAGAACTTTCATGAAGACTATCTGTTCAAATTCTGATGTTAGCTGTGACATTTTGTTCAAACAAGAAGATAATGGTTGTCATCAAGTGAAGAGGTGACCACCCACTCAATAATTAGTCATCAAATCAATAGTTCCGCTTTTGTCATACATTTAGACATCTTGGTTTTCAGATCAAGATTATATTCTTGCTTTCTTTCTTTGTATTTTTATAAGTTTTGCTTTCATTAATATCTTGTTTATGCTTTTCATCATAACTATGTTCTTATCTAGTTTATTTATGTTTCTTTTCTTCATAATGTTTATCTAAGTTTATTATGTCAAGGTGAAAAGGTTTCACTAATGGTGTTAGAATATGTATAATATAAACTCAACATGGACTTAAATGTTTATATTCAAGAAAGTTTGTAATGAAAGTTTCTCAAATAATATTGATTATGAAATTCTTGGCTAAGATGGAATGATATTTGAAAAGAGTTTTAAATTTTATTCATAAATCAATAATTATAGTGTTAAAAACAAAAACGATTTAACAAAGTAGACATACTACATGCTATAATGTTTAAATCAGAACATTCTTGATGAAGGGATAATAATTATACTGAGAAACTGGTCTTTGAAAGGTTAAGTCAAACCACTTATGATTTTTTTAATATTTAGAGGATCATGACAGGTTGCTTAATATTATACTTGATTTTTAAATATAAATCAATCACTTGTTGAATTGATAATAAATTATATTATTTAATTTATTTAGTCCTATTTTTTTAGGTTATGATTTATATTTGGCCAAACTTATTAGGAAATGTAATAGGTCACACATATAAAAACCATTAGTCAGAAATTAAAATAAGATGATTAATCAAATGTGACTTGATTGTAAATAAGTTTTGGAAATTAAGGACTATAATGTAATTAATACAGGAGATTACAATTTGGGACCTAGAAAAAATCAAGTAGGGATATGATTGAATAAGTTTCTAAAACTATTCTAAAATAATATATGTTATATTATTTAAAGGGAAAATTGATATTTTTTCATTTATAGGGCTTATAGGTTTCCTTATAAATAGAATGTTATACCTTTTATTTGCAGTTCATAAACACCTAAAATACAAAAGAAAAAAACTAGCACTCTAAGGTATAGCAATCACTCTCTCTTGAAGGGTTCAGGAGATTTTTTACTAGTAGTTCGTGTAGATTACCATTAAAGGTCGGATACTTGGACGACTTGTGGTTTGCAACATCCCAGCCTTGAAGTAATTATTCAAAGCTAAAAAAACATTTGATCTTCGTGTAATCTTCGTATAAATCCTAAACAACTCTAGATCTATTTAACGAGATTCTGAGACTCCTAAGAAAATTTAAATTTAATATTTCCATTACATATATGTCATCCACGAAACCCAACTGTGGTATTGAAGTCATTGTTAGGCAATTAGGGTTGTTGATTGCATGTTTTAATTGTTATTGACATTAATTATGAATTAATTTTATGTTTAATTTTTTTTCCAAAAAAGAATTCTCTCATTATTTTTATGACAAAAACAAATCAAACATCAAAAACATGAAGAACACGATGAACATTTAAACCGAAACCTAGTAAACATAAATCACAAACTAGACAAGTTTTAATGCAATCAAGGGCAATGTTTTGTTCGTAATCATGCATAGATAAAGAATAAAACATCCATTTACTTTGATCAACACTCAAAAGCCATGATTTGATCAAAATATGTTTGGGCAATTGAAAGAACCCTAGAATCTAAATGCATAAATACGTGTTATTGATGCGTTTCAACCTTAGATTATTTACTAAAGATGACAAGATTGATGCGTTTTAACCCTAAATTATTTATTAAAGATGACAAGCTAACATGTTTATGCCAAGAATTAACCCAAAACAACTCTAAAACAAGAGGCTAAAGCAAAGTTCATGCGAAGAACATGAATCCAGAATTTAGAAAATTTCTAGAAATTGAAGAACTACTACAAAAACCTAGATTTGGCCTTCTAGGCCTCTAAACACACTGTTTTTTATCCTCACAAATCACATTATGAATATTAAACATCGTTGAATCAAAAGAATTAATAAAAAAATCAAATCATCAAAATCATCCATTAGATTCCACCTTCATATTTGCAACCCTAATGGTAGCAAACAACTACATCAAATTTCAATTCAAAATTGGCTCTATAAATAATTTGGGATCCAAATCAAGCTCATGAACTAATAAAATACACTAATAAACCAAAAAAAACATCAAACATCTACTGCTATTGTTGTAACCCAATTTTAGCCAATTAGCTTTTAATTTAATGTTGCAGGGTTCAAAATGTAAAATTAAAAGATCAGAAATTTATTTCAATGAAAAGTGTGATTTGTCAGCTTGCGTGAAAATTAGAGACTACAATGTGCTTTTGTCATTCTATGCTTATCTTCAAGATAATGATAGTTATACGCTTTCAAATTTGATTCTTAATCAAATTCAAAATTCAAAGAAGAGAATGAGTTTGATTCAAACTTTATTTCTCACATGTGATGAGACTTTTACACTATAAATACAGATCTCAGTGCATATACTAAGAGGCCATGAAAAGAAACCCTTGAAGAAGACAATGACAAGAAACCCTAGAGGAGGACTATTACAATAAAAAACCAAAAAAAAAAAAGGGTGCAGAAAGCAAGGGGGAGGAACCCTATTTTGGAAAAGGTCGTCGCTCCTCCCCCAGACAAAAAAAAAACCAAACACTCGTAGCCTCCCTTAGCAGCCCCGGTTGATGTTCACCTCAACAGCACCAAACCACCCCTTTTTCTTCTCAGCCGCTACCTGCAAAGCTTAGACAGCACCACCCCCACTCTTTGAAGAAGGAAGAGAACGAGACCTTTAGAGAAGGGAAGAGGATAAATTATTGCAGCAACAACAAGAAGTTTCCTCCTTCTACACCAGCGACAACCACACCAGCAGATCAACAATGCAACCTTTTCTTCTCCAGCACATCATCTTCTTTTATGCAATACTATGAGCCGTCTAACATGCACTCCTCCAACAACATCAGATTTTGAAATCATGAGCAGTAGCTTTGTTTTTAACCGTGGGGGTCTTTTAGTTTAAAACCGTGATCACCAGCAAGAGTCCTAAGTTCCAGCATTCTTGATTTTCCATTTTTTCTCCATTGAACCAGTGACAGCAGGTGCTCCTCAGCTGCATTTTTCCCCAGCTGTAATTTTCCCTCATGTGGCAGAACTAGTAGAAGCCTTCCTCTCCTTCCAGCAACCGGGAGCTAACACAAGCCAGCTGTTGCAGCAGAGGGAACCCTTCTGTCCTTTCCTCCTCTCCTAAAGCAGCAGCCACGGGCATCAGCTGCACACCCCGCATATCCAGCAGCAGCTTTCTCTTCGGTCCAACATTTTTAGCAGCACTACTGTCGCAGTGCACAACAACAAATAACACCAGAAAGCTTCACTATGCTCCTCCTAGTTTCTATGAAAGCAACATCTCGAAGCCCTCCTTCACACCACCAACGTTGTCTCCACCGTGAACAACAAGCTGGATCGTCAACCGTGAGAAGCGCCCAGCCGTCTCCCTCAGCCTCGCTTCCAGCAGTAGCCGTGCTCGGGTAAGTTCTTCTTTCCCTGTTTTGATAATTTAATTACATTGTTACTTCACGCATGCATGCAATAGTGGCATAATCGGTTACTGCTTTGGGACAGTAACCGGGTTAGGCCTGGCTGGATCCAGTCCAGCCTATACGGCTGAGTTAGATTCAATAAAAAAAAGATAAAAAAAAGTTTCTATTTTGTTTAATACAGAATTTTATGGATTTATTCATTGGCACCAGAGTCAGGAATACCATACTTTCTGGGTTGTGCAATATTTACCAACGCTAGAGTTGGAAATATTTGTAGTTAATTATTCACTGACGCCACAGTCAGGAATATCCTAGGCAGACCATGAAAAGCATAATACAACAAACTTTTAGCAATTTTAGACAAAACCAACAATGTAGCCTGTCTCAGGTAGGATGCTTAAAGGGTGATAACATCTTCCCTTTCGCGTAACTAGTCTCGTACCATAGAACCTCTGTTGACCAGTTAGGATTCCTAGTAACCATAATACTAGGTGATGACTCCTTGAACTAGACCTTTCCCCCCAAAGAACAAGATACCAAATATCTATTCTTTTTCCATTGAGATTATTTTTGTAATCGATCGCCGCGATGTCCAGGTGTGACAACTATATTTGGTAGAACACAAAAACCATTTTATTTTAGCAAAATAAACATCGACATATTTCATAAACATCTAGTAAATAGTAACAAATAACTCAGGTCAAAATTAAGCAAAGAAAAACAATATTTCATACATCAATAAAAAATACAAGATCAATACAATGTATCACCAAAAAAAAATTCAAAACACCATTGAAACATGCAATAAAGAGCTAAAGATGTGCCTTATAGATATCACCCACTAGATTAGAAGAGTTTTTATACTTTTCAAGCTCTAACGATGGCTACTACCTTTACTTTTCCAAGTTTGCTACTTTCTCTAAAAGTTGAGGAAATCTTTGTGCTACGCTCTTTCCAAGGGTATTTATAGGGTTTCAAGCTAGGATTCAATCAAAAATTGATTCTCCTTCACCAAAGTTTAACCTTTTAATCAAAATATGAGAGTTTTGGGTACGTTTTACAGTTGCAAGCTCTGTACCTATATTGGTTTTACAATGGTTGTTTTGCAACAAACTTGGTTTTGGAGATTTTGGTGGTTTTCCAAAACTTAAAGGTCAAATAGCTTGTTTCTAGCCTTTTGATCTTGAGAGAAATGTGTCCAACCTTTGATAAGAACTCACTAAGAAGGATTGAAGTGTGAAAACACGAAAAAGATTAGTGGTTTTATGAAATTGGTATCGCAACTATCAATGACTGAGTTACCAACTTTCAAGGCTTTGTTGGAGCAACTCCAACATAATCGTCGTTGAAGACCATCTGAAATTGGTAGAGAGGATGTACATCTTTTGTTTGGATCCAACATTGCTCAATGTGGAGGTCTGTAGCTTCACATCCATTCACTTGAAGGTGCCAACTCGATCAGCCTAGAATTTGCCAATGTAGTGAGGCTGATCGAGAACGTCGTTTAGGCTAAACCCTAAAAATTAGGGTTTTTAATTTGGGATTTTGGTAAAATGTAATTTATTCTCTTTTCTTCTAATTGCTTTTAATTGCACTTATAATTGCCTTATAAACTCTTAATTTCATGCAATTCCACCCCAGCCAAACTCAATTGCCAGCCTCAAAGTTGATCGCCTATTTCATTTTAGTCCTTGGTTATGAAATTGTGCATTTTGTGCATTTTGACACTCAATTGATCAACAAACTTCTAATTTCTTCAATTTGGCCCCTGATTTGATCAATTTCAACCCCCTACATTCACACACTTTTTAAGTTTGGTCCTTGGTTTTGGATTTCTTCAAACTTTAATAGTTATGTAATTTGGCCCTCGATTTGATCAAACTAACTCTTTAAAAATGCAAATCGACCTTCAGATTTTAATTTCTTTCAATTAAAGCCTAAATTGACGTCAAAAATCAATTTTTCTTGTAATTAAGTCCTCAATAGAATTAATTATACTTTTCAAAATTCTCATTGAGTCTTCACCTATCCAAATTTATATTTCCTTGCCTTGATTAAAAATATTTTCACCAATGGAGCTTTTTTTCAATCAGAATTGGGTTGCCAATTTTATATATTTTGGTCCTCTAACTTTCCACTTATCACTTTGGTTCTTCACCACCAACTTGGGCAATCTTATAGGTTTTTTTCATGTATATCCTCTTTTATTTTGGATTTATTTTTCTCTTTATTTTCTTAATTTTTTATGGGGTTAAAAGTGGATAACAACATATTCTTTTTTTTTACAATGCTTACGAAGCAAAATCTCATCAAGATTTTGCATAGTGAGTTTGTGAAGAAAAAAGTGTTTGTCGGATATGCTGAGTGATCCACCCATCTTGGAATTCCAAAAACTTTGCCTTTAAAAAAAAAAAGGTCTTATTATAATGAGTTGCCTACCCTTTTTTAAAATTAAAAAATTGATCTATTTTCATGGGCAACATGCCCCTTTTGAAATTCAAAGATGAATTTCAGCAAGCCTCTGTGCTTCTCTTAAATTGGTATATTTTTACAGACGACTTGCTCATTTTAAAATAAAAAAGGGTATATTTTCATGGACGACCTACCTTTCTTCAAATTCCAAAAAGAATTTTAGCAAGCCCCCATGCTTCCCTAAAATTTGTTTATTTTCATGGGCAACCTGCCCATTTTGAAATTTAAAAAATTAGCTTATTTTTTATTGGTGATCTACCTTTCTTCAAATTCCAAAAAGAATTTCAACAAGCCTCCATGCTTCCCTAAAATTGATCTATTTTCATGGGTGACTTGCCCATTTTAAAATTAAAAAAGTAACATATTTTCATGGGCAACCTGCTTCTTTTCAACTACAAAAAGAACTTTAGCAAGCTTTCATGCTTCCTTAAAATTGATCTATTTCAGTAAGCCTCCATGCTTTCCTGAAATTGGTCTATTTTCACGAGCGACCTACCATTCTGAAATTAAAAAATTAGTCTATTTTCATGGACAACCTGCCCCTTTTCAACTCCATAAAGAATTTCAGCAAGCTTTCATGCTTCCCTGAAATTGGTCTATTCTCACGAGCGACCTGCCCATTTTGAAATTTAAAAATTAGTCTATTTTCATGAGCAACTTGCCTTTTTTCAACTCTAAAAATAATTTCAATAAGCTTCCATGCTTCCCTAAAATTGGTCTATTTTCATGGGCGACCTGCCCCTTTTCAAATTCTAAATATTATGATTTACATCAAATCCTTTCAAAACTTTTCTAAAACAAAATACCCTTTAAGGGTAAACTCTTAAAATGAGTGCCTTTTTTTATGGCTGTAGTTATCCATACCCCATGGATGAGATGTCTTTGCCATTTCTCAGCTTCTATTTATCCATGCAAATTTCACCACCTTTGGCGAATCCTGTGCCAACACTATTTCAAAGTTAAGGTTAAACTATATGCAATGCGTGCTTTTTAAAATATGAGTCCCTCATTTTCTTCATAATCTCTTTTTGATTACTAAGGGTTATGATTTCTGAGGTAGTCTCCTTTGCCAGCTCACCCTCCCAGTTTACTTGAGCAAGTTCGTGTGACTTACTTTCAAATCTTGAGTATCTAAATCCTTTCTTTATTTTTTTTAAATTCAGATCGGTCCAACCTCAAGTTGTATAGGTCCTGGGTCGACCCGTAAGGTTGATCCTTATTTTATAACTAATGTTATTATACTATTATTAATTTCAACACTCAATGTAAATTAAAGTGAAAATAATACTGTAAGTTTGATAATAATATATATTAAGGGTAAAATAAACATTTTCACATTTTATTTTGTCTTGTTTACCATTAACCAAACAAACATGATACAACGATAATCATTTATCAAACACAATCCAAACCCCGGGTTGTCTAGGTTTTAGGTTGATCCGTCAGGTTGATCTAGATTTTATAACTTGAATTATTATATTATTATTAATTTTAACACTCAATGTAAATTAAAGTACAAAATAATATATATATATATATATATATAAAAGTTTGCCGAACATATATATTTGAAAAAATAAATTATTTTTATATATTTTATTTTATTTATAATATCAACCAAACAAAAACATGAATAATTTTATTTTATACACCACAAACCAAACGCAAATATGTTTGTCTCTCGTAATGTCTTGTATCCTCTACTTTTATAATCTTCATATTTTTCTATCTTCTCTCCTCTGTTTTCAATTACAGTAAACAAACGCACGCTAGATAACACAAAAATGTCCACTGTACTCAAGAGCCGCGGTGGAGGCCTCAAACGAGTTGAAACATCCCCTTCTTAATTGCAATTTTCTTTTCCCAGTTTCGCAGTAAAATAGGCCACACCCGTGCTCGGATACACATGTGCTTCGTCTCCAAAATAATGCATCTTTGTGGTCCCGTCGCAGCGGCGTCATCTCCAGAAAGACGGAAAATTTTGCACTCTTGCATAGAGAAAAGGTATCACACACCAACACATCACTGTCTTGTATCAGAAATTTGAGCACGGAGACACATGTACGTAGGCATTAAAGACACCAGCAAAACCAAGCAAATTAATTACATCCAACCAACCAAACTACTATAATCACAAAAAAAGTCACAAGATTGAACAGTCATAGATAGCCCCATGCAAACAAACACCACAGGTTCTTCCACATTCAAATTACAATACCATTACAATCCATAGTAGTACATCCTGAGTTCCAACAATACTTGGAAGGATACACGAAATGGTGAGCTGGGGCCACTATATGAAGTTGCAAGGTGAAATGAAGGATGCCCTCACTCGTGCAAATGTTACACATCACAAGAATTAACCCCACAAAACATAAAACTTCGATAAGAATACAAAAAGGGAAGAATGAGTTGGGAACCAAGACACACCCAAGAAGCGTGCATACATCCCTCTTTATGGGGGTCCCTCTATAACAACTAGTCTTCTCATTCACACAGCCAGCACCCCACGCCCAGGAGTGAGTGCTACTTTCTCTAAACCCTTAGACATAGCTTAATGATTCATCTTCCTTTGTTGGGACATATTACGCTGCAATTCCATTCCTCTTTCTAGACGGCAGCAAATTTTTCATAATCCAAAGCTTGCTGATTTGCAGTTCGAGTCATTGAACATTGAAATTGAGACAGGCTACACGACATGGACACCAATCTTTCCTCCTTTTACTATTACTCACCTCCTTCGCTAGGAACTGGTTCTCCTGTTCAAATCAACCCCAACATAATTTTTCCCCTTACTTATTCCGCACACACCACTAGAAATATCTAACTAATAATAGGACAATACCAGGTAGTACTACCTAGCATTACTGGCATAACAAGTATTGATACTCATGGAGCATCAAGTCCTAAAGCTTTCGCTTTGAACTTCAATGACTTCAAGTATTGAATTGCTTCTTCAAGAACAACAATTGCATCCTTGCCCTTTCCACCTGGAATGAGGTTCTGGAGAATGCTCATTGTCTCACGAATACTCTCTTTTTTCATCCTCTTGCTGCCTGATTCTGAACCCATTTCATGTGACAAAGAATTGGTGCCATTGTCACACCTGGATTCTACATCTTCCTCGTGCCCAAAACATCTAGTGGGTTTTACAGAAGTAGCTGTGTCCTTGAGTGATGGAGCATCTGTATAACCTCCATCAAACAGCTTTCTCTTTTTGTTTGAACCATTAGAACTAGCAACCTCTTCTGCGCTTCCATCAAACCAATCTCGCCTATCATGCGTTGTCATTGTACTAGGTGAATGACCTGTACTGGTGACTTCATCCTCAGAGCAAACACTACCATCATCCGAGTAAAGTAAGGCATTCAGTTCTTCAGTGTCCTCATGCATATCAATCCCATCATCTTCAACAAATTCATCATTTGCGATTGGTCCTAAATGAAAATTTTGACCTTTAGACCCAGGAATTTCCCTATTCAAATCAAAGCCAACTGTTGGTTTTGGTCTCCAAGACTTCAAGCACTGGACAGGAGTCCCAACTACAGAACTAAAGATCAAAGTTGTTTGATCACCTGACTGGTCAAAAACAAGCAATCTTTTCTGATCACAGCCAGAGACTGCCTTAGGCATGTTGTCCTCCTTATTGTCATGAGGGGCAGTTGGGAGTTTCTCTTTGAGAACAGTGTCTAAACGAGGCCTTCTCTCTTTATGAACAGAGTTTGAAAGAGGCATTAAGGCCTGTCGGAAGTGAGGCAAACCACGAAACCATCCACGAGGTTCATTTTCCTGGCTAGCCTGTGAGTGCAGTAGCTCAGTAAATGGATATCCGATCCCATTTGTAAAGACCATGTTAGTATTGGGATCCATAAGCAAAGGAAGAGTATTTTGCTGCCCAAAGGCAAGTGAAGCACCCAAGTAATTTGAATTGGGTGATTGCCAATTAAATCGCTGCTGAGGATACAGAGATCCCCAATCTTCTCCCATTTAACCACAACAATCACCTGCAATACATGGATTGAAAAAAAAATACACGTTATAAGAAATCTAGGAGAATTCAGAACTGAGTTAATGCAAACAGACAAAGCAAAACGCACCGGAAAAGGATTTCTGCTGTAGTAGAAGTGGCTGTTCACTTACTTCTTTCAGTAATAATGAAAAAAATAAAACAATCCAGCTTAACTTGAAAACGAAAGTGAAAACTAAATCTACGTGACAGGTTTAAGCAGATGACGGAAATATTCAGCCTGAAAAATATGAAAGAACGAAAAATCAGTAAAAGAAAGGCATATCATAAACTTCCCAACTAGTATGAAGACCACGGAATCTAAAGCATGAAAAAGGAGAATATTTAGCCAATGAAAGGCACAAAACAAGTACACATAATTTCTCCAGAATAAAAAAAAGTTCCAACGAATAAAATTAACTTGACTAACCTGGCAATCCTGAAGCGGTTGAAAGCATGCTATAACTCTAACTATAATGGTGGCACACCCAGCAATCCCGTTTTCGTGTTTCAATGCCCGAAAATTTGTTTGGCTCGCAGCTTGGCACACCATAACTACTTCCCAGCCCTTAAATATATTGATAACAGAAAGAAAGAACGAAATTCCAGAGAAGAACAAACAAAGGGACAATATTACTTGAACACAGAAAACTAGATTAATCGTCAGCAAAGGGACACCTAATACACGTAACTGGAGGGATAATCAGACCAAGAAATAAACAACAAGCAATCAGATTTTTCACCCAGGAAACAAAATGAGAAAGAAAGCAGAGAGGATATTGGATTTGCTACTGTTCAGCTAATCTGACGAACGTAACAGGGAACGACAACGAAGAAAGTGGATCCCATCGAGTTACAAGACGAAAAAGGTTCAGAATTTAAGGCGAGGCTTGTGATGGAATTTACAGGATCACTTTACAATAGAGATTCAATGAGATAACTTTCCGATACACATCAATAGAAAGACTCAGGAACCACCGCATAGTGTTTCTCTCCCAAGAATATCGCCACAGTTGTTCCCTTCACCAAAACCAATTCATCAACCCTGCAAAATAGGATTTTAAGATGGAAACATATTTTTTATATATCTGGAGAAATTTAAATTCATAGTGAGTCTCACAGTAAACAATCCTTTTATTATCTTATAAGGAAATAAATTGGATTAATCCGAAATGAAATTCAGCATTTCCTACTGTGGTACCATTTTTTCCTAAGACTTATCATCTAAACCAACAGACTAAAATAATTGAAAATAGCTAGGCAAAAAATTAACTAGCAAGAACAGATTCACAACTCAGAAACTAACATTAGAAGATCTCATTTTCTTCAGAGAAAACAATAACCCGACCCAGCAGTATACTAGACAAAGCCCATTTCTAGCCAGACAGTCTGCAGATGAAATAAACACAGCCCAGCCCGTTTGAAAAACAGAGGATCTCGTGAAAGCGATCAAGGAATATTAATAAACCCACGAAACAGAATGGTTGAGGAACTTACAGTGAAAAACAATACCTTTTAGCCGCTGAATTCTTGAACTTCAAACTCAGATCGAAAAACCGCACTGCACCGAGAGAGAGGGAGAGAGAGAGAGTACAGTCAAAGTGGAAATGCTGAGAGAAAACGGAAAGGAGAGACTATATAGAAAACAAATTGACGGAATTGTCCCTGTGAGTGGGAATAATGAAAAGTGACAGTACTAGTACACAATAAACACGAGATAAGAAGGGAAAGAAAAGCGAGTTTCATACGTGCGTGCGTGTGTGTGAGTGAGGAGTGCACGCAAGGCATTAGTGTACAATCATGATGCACCGTAAGATAACCCTTACCCCCTCTCTCACTCCGTGTGGGGTAGGAGCATCATGACCTTGGGTTAATGGGCCATGGTTAGTCACTCCTGTTGGCTTGGACTCTTGGAATCCGACTTGTGCAATAGTCGACCTCTTCTTACAGTTTTTCTACTGCACAGTACCTTTTCCAACTTTAAAAAAATATTCACTGAATATAATCGAGACAATTCTGATTAAATTAATTAAAAATATAACCCAAGCCTAATAATATAATGTCAAATATAAAAATAAAACATCAAAAAATATAACATTGAAAAAGAAAATCCAAGTTAACTTGAGGTAATTTGACGAACCAACATCCCATTATATGAGATTCAGATAAAAAAATATCAAAAGGATGACCTAGTAAAAAAATCAAAATTCAATAAAAAAACATTTAAAAAACCAAATGGAAAATGATGAATTTTTTTTAATTAATTTTTAATAAAAAGATTGTCCTGTTTGAAGGCAACCACCACAAAAAAAATAGCATATTAAAATATCTAACCATAAAACAATTTAAAACTCAAACAATACAGACCGAATATAGTATAAAAAAATGAAAGAAAATAATTAAGGGCTAAATTATAAAACATTAAAAACTAAGAAAAGGATAAGAAATAAAAAGTTATTGAAAGAATGAGGACCAAAACTATAGAAAACTAAATGAAATTAAATGTTGATGGACAAAATTGAAAACAGAAACATAAATTAAGAAAATGATAAGAATATAGCAATCAAAAGAATAAGAAAAAAATAAATTAAAAAAATGCAATAAAATAGAAAGGGATGAAATTGAAAGAAGAAAAGAATTAAGAAAAGTATAAATTACATAAATAGAGCAATTAAAAGTAGAGGGACCAAACAAGATAAAAAAAGATCAAATTGAATAAAATGCACTGGGATGAAATTGAAAAAATCAAAACTTCAAAAAGGTTCAAAAGCCAAATAAAGAGTAATTAAAAGGAGGACCAATTCAATAAGATTACAAATTGAATGATACAATTGTTTTTTTAGAAGTTCAAGCGTAATTGTCTAGGGAATGAGAGAGAAAAGAGAGAAGAAAAAAACACTTCCACCAAAACCTAAACGAACCTCCTCTGTGAGTACGCGTCACATCACCAAAAAAAAGATGACGCGCTGCTTCTAATGCCACGATGAAAGTAGGATTTTGGTTATTGTACAAGGTCTCACGCGTTACTTGAATGCCACGGAGGTCATCATGTGCTGATTCTTGTAATGATTTTTTAATAATATTCTTAAACCTAAAATTACCAAGACACCCCCTGTCAAAATCCATGAATAAAAAAAAAAAAAAAAACTAGTCTAAAAAGAGCAAAGCACTCTCGTAATTAGCCTTTAAATTTTTGAATTCCAAGTATAATTCTGTCATTTAATTGTTTTAATGAAAGAAAACGATAAATAAGTCTCTTTATGCATGTATATTTTTTCCCCTCCCAAGGGTATTGTCATACTCTTAGTGTTCTTTTTTTTTTTTATCTAAAGAGACAGAAGAGCCCCTCATTTAAGGATTAATTTTCTGTGCTCCTAAGAGCAAAATAATATTTATATAGTAGCAAAAATAAATTCACGTAGCATTTTGCTCTCAATCAAATATGCAATGTCAAATGTATCTCATGGAAAAATATCTCTACCTCTAATTGCATACTTAGTCAGTTTTTTTGGCAAGGGCAAAATCATCTTTATACTAATCTTATCCACAGTAATTTGTGTCTTGATAAACATTAAAAAATTGATGTCTTTTAGGTTTTTTTATAATTTCTCAAATTATCCTTTTTTATTTAACATTTTTTCTTATTTTTTCAGATGTTCTTGCAATTCATTAACATTAACAATTAACCAAAACAAACAAATTAAAGAAAAGAAATAGAATTTTATTGTACCTCTCCTCACACAATACTATTCACTAAAATAATATTTTCCCCTTTTATTTATCTTTTTATTTTTATTTTTTACAGTATATGTTTTATTTTTTTCGGATGTTCTTGCAATTCATTAACATTACAATTAACAAAAAAAAATTAAAAGAAAATGAAATTTTACCGTACCTTTCCTTATACAACACTATTCACTAAAAAATATTTTTTTCTCTTCATTTAGCTTTTTTTATTTTATACAATCTATGTTTTATTGTTTTCATGTGTTTTTCCAATTCATTTGCATTAGCTTTAACAATTAACAAAAAAGAAAACTAAAGGAAAATAGGATTTTATTGTACCCCTTCTCACACAATACTATTCACTAAAATAATGTTTTTTCCCCTTCATTTAGCCTTTTTTTTATATAATTTTTATTTTTTTCTCAATTCCAATTTCATCCTTCAATGTTAAGTTTAATGAGGATTTAGTTTTATTTTTTTTTAGAATTTACTTTATATAGGTTTGACGAGTTAACAAGGTTAACTCGAGTTTTTTTTTTCTCGTTTTTTAATTGACTTTTTTTTTCTCGATTTCATCATTTAATATTGGGTTAATTGATAATTAGGTTTTGTGATTTGTTTCAATATGCTTTTTATGAGGTTATCCCCATCTCATGACTCGCATCATGGGTTTCACGAGTTAACTCGTGTTGGTTCTTTGTGTTTTTTTATTAATTTTATCCTTCAATATTAGGTTTATTGGGGATTGAGATTCATAATTTTTTCAATTTACTTCTTATGAAGTTATCCTAATCTCATGACCCAGATTGTGAGTTTAACGAGTTGACTTGAGTTTTTTCCTCCTTTTCTAATTGATTTTTTCCCTCTTAATTTCTTTTTTCAACATTGAGTTTATTTTGATTTATTTTCTACGAGGTTATCCTTATTTCATGACTTTGATCACAAGTTTGGAGGATTGACAAGTTGACCCGAATCGATCCAATATGTTGTCGATTCAATATTTATAAAAAAAATATCATCTTGGATATTTATTTTTAGTCAAACTATATTTTAAGTAGTCATTTTGTTTTTTGGATCTATCAAGTCAACTAAGTCATATTAGGTTAATCCCCATATAATTTTAATTTTTTTTCTACTAGAAAAACTATTAGCAACGCATAAATATATTTTTATGTTAAAAAATAATTAATCCAACTCACAGCGTAATGCGGACCAAATACCTACTCTTTCTTATAACAACAATAGATAGTGTAAAACTAATGATCTAGTTCAAACCTATTTCCCTTTTTGTTTTTTACAATATCTCTTGTTATTATAAGAAAGACTAGATCTTTGGTCTGTGCTATGCTGCGGATGGGATCAATTTTTTTTTACATAAGAAAAAAAATCTAGGCATTGCTAATGTTTTTGCTAGTAGAAAAAAAAACTAAAACGTGTGGGGATTGATCTAATGTGACTCGTTTGACTTGGTGGATCTAAAGACATCGGTAAAAACATAGTTTGACTAAAAATAAATATTCAAGATGAGATTTTTTTTTAAAATATTGAGATGAAAACATATTGGATTTATTCAAATCAACTTAGGTTGAACTACCAATCTACGTGCCACACATGAGATCATAATAACCCCATAAAAAAATAAATAAAAACAAATAATAAAGCTTAATTTTGAATAAAATCAATGTTGAAGGATGAAATTGAAATAAAAATCAATTAATAAAAGATAAAAAAAATAATCAAAGTCAACTTAGGTTAACCTGTCAAACCCGCTACTTGGATCATGAGACTGAGATAACCTAATAAAAATCAAATTAAAAAAAATTATGAAGCTCAATTCCTAATCAACTCAGTGTTGAAAGATAAAATTAAAAAAAAAACTCAATTAAAAAGAGGACATAAGAATAGTTCGAATCTACCTGGGTTAACCAACCAAACTAATGACCCGAGTTATGAGATGGAGATAACTTCATGGAAAAACAAACAAAAAAAACAACGAGGCCTAATTCCTAATCAGCCCAAAGTTAAAGGATGAATTTGAGAAAATAATAGATAAGGAAAAGGAGAAAAATAGTTGGGCCTTCAACTTTTTCCTCATACGATAAATGTATGGATAGATGTTCCATCGAGTCAAAAAATGATTGAGGAAATATCATCTCAAATTTGCATATTGTCTCAATGATATTCATTTTCAGCCTCTCAATGTGCTGTGTCTACAACTTGCTGGAGTATATATCTTTAAAGAAATGACTAATCTCCATAAGTGTATCTCATATCCCCTTTGACAATAAATCACGATAAGCTAATGAAATGAGTGTTTGCATAAACACGTGGCAATCATGGCTCTTCATTCCATACTATCTGCAATCCTCCAAATTAATCACCTTTATATGTTTGAGGCATGTCCATCAGGAAAACACAGACTCTTCAGCCATTAGTACACCAGTAGTTGTGCATTCTTGTCTAAGACGAAGCTTGCTTTGGGATTTGTGACCCGTGACCCAACATAAACCAACTCCTTATTTTTACGATGAAAAAACAACGCTATATCCATTCTAGTCTTGATATTATCCTTTGTTTTTCCCTTCACATCCATGACCATGTTAAAAATGTTTCCAAACACGTTTTTTTTCTATATGCATAACGTCAAGGTTATGACAGAGAAGATTGGTCTTCCAATAAGGAAGCTCATAGAAAATATTTCGCTTTGCCCAATTATAGGTCAAACCAAAACCAAGAAACTGCGCCTTAACAGATTGGAAAATCAAACACAATGTCACCACAGTCTAACACCACATCATAAAATTCTTCACAAGAAAGAATCGGGGGTGCAACATCCTTTTCAACTTTGCCAACAGAAAAATCATATATGTTCTTTCTGTATATATGATTCGTTGGCAAGAAATGCTGGTGGCAATAAAAAAAAATATTTTACCCTTGTTTGTTAGCATAAATATTTTATTGTTTTCCATGCAGTATGGACATGTTAGCTTTCCATGCAGTATGGACATGATGGCTTTCCATACGTGCTTCAAATAAAAACCATTCCATAAGCTGTAATTTTATTGATAGTCCACATCAAAGGTGTCCTCATAAGAAAATTTTGTTTCGTTGATACATCATAAGTCAACGCCTCGGAGGACCACAATTTCATTAACTCATCAATCAACAATCAAAGACAAACATCTATATTCCGGCCTGGACTATTAGGGTTGGGTATGACCGTAGATAAAAACATGAACTCAGACCTCATACACATTCCTGGTGGCAAGTTGTAAACCGTTAGTATAACCGACCACCAAGAATAAAGAGCAACAAATGACCCAAATATATTGAATCTGTCTGTATATAGCCCAAGACACACGTTCCTTGATTGAGCTGATAAGTAAGGATGTACTCTGTTAAAGTGTTTCCATGCTTCATCATCGGAAGGGTGCACCATCACTCCATCCACCGTATCATGTGATTGGTGCCATGTCATGTGTTCAGCAGTCTTTGGTAATATGAATAACCTTTGTAGTCTAGGTGTGATTGGGAAGTATCTAAGTTTTTTACATGCTACAAGAGTCTTTCCCCTGCCAGTTTTAGATTTATAACGGGAATGCCCACATGTTCTGCACTCGGTCAACTCAGTATTTTCAAGATAGTACATCATATAGAAGTTTGGACACATGTCAATTTTCTGGTATCATAGATTGAGGGGTTTCATCATGGACTTAGCAGCATATAAGTTCTCTTTTAGCATGTTCGTTTCAGGTAAAATGCTTCTCACCCATTCGACAATTCTGTCATAACCAGCCTCACTCAACCCATAATCCAACTTGATAACAAACACCTATGCAACAACTGATAATTTACTATGATTTGTGTAGTCATCCCATAATGGTTCGTCAGAATCTTTCAAAGAATCAAAAAACCTGGTCGTGTCTGTATTAGATTCTTCATCTATGATTGGACATTGACCGGGATGATCCTGATTCATTTTCATCGCATCTATAACCATAATCCTATAAGGATTACTGTTGTCAATTTCAACTCCATGCACGTTGTTAGCACTAGAAGTTGACCCAACCATCCTTTTTACCATGATCTCGTGAGAAACAAATGGTTTTCTATGTGCATACCAACACATATATTCCTCCATGAATCCTTTGTGTAGAAGATGCGTCGTTACAACATCTGGATGAAGAAATTTTTTATTTTTGCATCTCTTACATGAATACCTAATACCGCCTCCATTAATATTTCTCGAAATAGATATTGCGTAATTAATAAAACTCTAAACCCCATTACAATAATCTATCCTTCGTAATCCTTAATGTGAATCTCGATACATCAATGACTTCTATCAAACCTCTCTCTCTCTCTCTCTCTCTCTCTATATATATATATATATATATATATATATCAAATAATGATGACAACAATATGTATTAATTAACAACATTAAATAAATAATCAATCTACTTTCATACTTCTCTTAATTCATTATCAATTATCAATGTACATATAAATTTATACACATTAATTTACGGAAATTACAGCTCGACAATAAAATTGACAAATATAAAATAGACCCGTTAAATAAGCTATTATTTATATCATCACAACATACCTAAGTCGGTAATTTGACATAAGTTCAACAATTTACAAACAAGTACAATTTTATAAAATCTAAAACAAACCATAACATGTACAAAAACATGTATGCATACAATAAGTTTGTTTGAGAAAAAACAAGTAAACAAGTAAACATCCAAACAAAATATATATACTACAAAAATATGTAATAAAAAAAATTGACATTTCAAAAATGTGTTCAAATTTAAGAAAAATGGTATATTTACTTACTTAAAAAATTCGTAATAAAAATGATATTGTGATTGGAAAGGTTGAGGAAGGATGAGTTGTGTTGAGATGAGATGGGATGTTGAGGGGAAAGGGGGTCTGTTTGTTAGTTGCAGATTGCACAGAGGGGGTTTGTTGCAGAGGGAATAAAGGAGAAATAGGGAGAGAGAGTCAACAACCAGGTTATGTATTAACTATTACCGATGGAATTACCGCCAGATTGTTTATCTCTGTCAATTCATTTGAATCTATATTTTCTTATGACCTTTGAGCTTATAAATATTTATGTACATGTGCCTATAAATAGAAGCATTGTTGAGAGAATAATATACACACACATAACTACAAATTCATATGAAATAAAAGTGTTCTCTCTTCTTCTCTCTAATCTCCATTGTTCTTATATATTCTATTTACTATTTATTAATTATACTGTTTTATTATTGTATGCTTCTTGAAACATAGTTTTATATTAAAGAGAACGTTGTTAAAACTAGTGTTTTTTCACGAGAAAATGTTGATCACATCGTTTTCTCTTGGTATATCCAAAAAAAACTTAAACACTATACATTAAACCTCAAATTCTAAATCATTCGACTACTACAAACCACCTACAATACTTTAGCATTGAAACTCATAGTTGTTTGGTTTCAGTTGCAGAAAAGGCTTTGCTTCACTCTTATCACTAGGGCGCCCATTAAAAATACTTCCATGAACTTAATTTGTACTCATTGTTTGCATTGTATAAGGCTCTAAAGTGAAAATCAGTTCATCTTTACCTTTTAGAAAAAAAAAAAACACAACGCTAATTGATCGTGATTTTGAGCTATCCCATAACTCTTTTTTGGATCTGCGTTTGCCTGAGTAAGATTAGAGGCCTTAAAGATACTCTTTGTATTCTTCACAAAATCATGCTATTTAGGGATTTATTTGATTTAACCAACTTGCATAACTCATTTTTAATGTGTTGTTCGAACCAACGTTTTTTTTTAGAAAACACTGATCCCAACAACATTTTCTCTTCAATTGTGTTATTTTTAAAATCACAATGATAGCACCAAATGTAACAACAACAACAACAACACCAATGACAATAACAAGCCTGTAATCAATAAGTTTGAGGTGCCTTTATGAAAGTTTATGGTTTGGCTGTGTGGATCTGCAACTAAGATTGAACTTTTTTTGGCAATAAGAACCCAAATAGATATCTAAAACTCGATCGAGTTGATCAGGTATCCAAAACCCATTCTAGTTAGGTTTGTAATTGTATTATGTATACATAGTAGTTTGGGATTCGAGTATGTGTATAGTTAGTACTACAACCCAAATCATAAATAACAATTAACATCTCTAGATGTAATCACATACATAGATATAACGATCAAGTTATTACCAAATTTATTTTTTTCAAAAAAATAAAAATAAAAAACAAGGCAATATCAGTTGATTTAGTAAGTAACTAGCTAGGTCACTTCCCACTACATGTCGGGGCTTGTATAAAAAACATTGAATATAAAAAATAATATCTAAGTCGTAAGAAACTTTTTGCATTATTATTAAATACGATATACTGAGTCAAACTTGAAATCTCACGATTTGATTCTTTTCCTGGCCTAAATTTCAAATCAAATAGCATGGGAATTGCCTTGATGCAACCCTGTCAATTTGGCAGGTCCAAAGTAAGAAAAGCTAGGTTAACTCTAATCATGAACTCCATTGGGTTAAATTATTTCTTTTTTATTATTATATGATAAAATCAATCAAATATTGAAAGATGAAATTGAAAAAAAATCAATAAAAACCCAACATTAAAGGATGTAATTACAAAAAAAATTAAAATATAAAAAATAGCAAAAAATGAGCCCATACATGCAGGTTTGAGTGGCCTCGCATGCCTAGGCCAATTATTGTTTTACTTTTTAGGGAGCAGATGACCTTTATTTTCTAAAAACAGAAATAACAGACAACGCATCGTCTGATGGGTCGCAACCCATAGTGGTGGCTAAAAAATGGGAGGTTTGGGTTGAAAATTTATTTTCACCTAAAAACACTTCCAAAACACCATAAAAAACCTTTCCAAACCACCTAATAACCCCAAAACACTCCAAAACCACCCAACAAACAATAATCAACCAAATAAAAATCTCTAAATCAAGCTATATCTCCTTTCCCGGTGATTTTATTTTTATAAAAAAAAACCAGTATCAAGCTTTTATTCTTTGAAATGAACTTGCTAACATTAAGAACAATGAGTTTTGTTTTTGCCAAAAAGTGGCCTAACCTACAAATTTCTCTCTCCTCACCATTTCAGGCATCTTTCTCTTTTATCTCTCAAAATCAAGGATTAAAAAATAAATAAAATGAATTTTTGGATCGAAATGAAGATTATCGTGAATTCGACATGAGACATGAATTTTCTCTGTGTTTTACTTTTCAATCATTTTTCTTTTAATTATGTATTTATATGATAATTTGGAATCTAATTTCATGTAACTAGGCTGTAGAAGAATTGAATTGAAAGAAAAAAGATTGAAAAACAAACAGATATTTCACTATTTGACCTATATTTTTAATGGTTTTGTTAACTCCACAACAAAATTTGGTCCAGCCTTCACGGATTAGAGGGTGTTTGGAAGTGTGGTAGCGGGTTTTTTTAAGTGTTTTTCACTCGAAAATACATCAAAATAAAGTTTTTTTTTATTTTTAAAAAATTATTTTCGACATCAACACATTAAAAAATCTAAAAAAAAAATATTAATTTAAAGTAAAGAAAAAAATTTAAAAATTTTAATTTTTTTCAAAAACACTTTTAAAATGTAAAAATAAATACAACCTAAATGGAAAAGGAGCATGGTGAAGGTGTTTTTTTTTTCTTTCCTTTTCTAGGATGAAAACAGAAGATGGTTGTAAAACCAATCTTTGCAAATGAAAGAACGGAGTTACTTTCTGATCACCCACCTAAACGTTGTTGCTTTCTTGAGTGTAATATCGAGATATCTAGCAATGACACGACAATGGTGGATCGACCACTTATAACAAACTAAAAAGAAAGAAAAGGTATGAGTTTGTTTTGATGCAAGCTCAAGGCTTAGTAGCACCGCACCCACCGAGAAGATAAAATTAATTGATGATTCCATGTAAAGCGCCAATACATAACATTTACTATGAGATCAGTTGCATATTCGTTTCCTAGTGGAATATCATCCATGTTTGAAGGCGATATGGATCAATGCATGAACATAAGTTACCCATTTGTTACCATCTGATTTGATGTTTATTGAGTCTTGATGATCGCTTTACTTCCATGATTCACGACAATAAATTAGATTGGTTTGTGCTGTTCCATTAATTAAAGGTTGATGGAGGCATGATTAATGCTCTTGATGCATCAACAATGTGATACATCATGACACATGGACCCAATATAAACCAATTGTTTTAGTGATTTTTATTGGAGTATAACAATAAAGAGCAGTGGCTTTCATCTAAACAAATCAAGGTTATTTCTCGTGTTTTCTGCCATGAAATCTAGTTTATTGATCATACTTATAACTAAACAAAAGGAAAAGTTTTGATCGAGCCGATAGATGCATGAAGATGAGCCACCTATAAGGCTAGCATTGACTGACGTTTCCAATTAATAAATTAATTTACTTCCCTTGAGAGGAAGAGTTAAGGAAATAAAATCCCTTCAGAAATGGTCATGCATTAATATATAGGAAGATTCTTGATTCTTGGTGGGGGAACTTGCGCGGGCATGAAACCATAGAGCCATTAATTTGACTGTGGGTTCTCCAACAAAAACATCCATGCTTGGAAAGTTAAAAACAATACGCACTAAGAAAGATAATACACATTGTGCTTTTAACAATACCCACAAACCAATACACAAAAGAGGGCCAAAAGGAGGGAAGCCATGGCCCCCTCTCTCAAATATTATATGCTCAGCACCACTCACTTTCTTAGACTTTTATCCCACTCTACTTTATGTCTATTGCCATATTTTATCAAAAAACAGTGTCAACCCTCTTTTTTACTTACTTATTTTAAGGGGGTGTTAATTTGGAAGTTAAGTTCAGTGGCTCGAGAGATAGGATATAAAGAGTAAGGTGGTTAGGTTTGAAAATTGGATCAAAACTCCATCATCAAACATATGAAATGAGCACACTTATGATGTTAATGAAAAATTCCAAACCCAATGGGCAAGTATCAAGTGTGGTTATGCTGATGTTCATCATGAGAAGGGATTGAATATTTTCTCATCTATTGTAGGAAATTAAGGTTTTGATATTAAGGTTAATACATGCACAAAGACACGTATAATTAATTTGCAAGCCCATATATTTGCTTTAATGGGGGGGCATCACATGCAGTACTGCAATGTGAAGGAACATCATTTAGATGTGGTTGTTGCGCTTCCATATCCCTTTGATGACTACAAAACAAAAACCTTCGTATCGCAATCTTACAAATGTGATGTTGAAGTTAACTTCCCACCCTTTTTTTCTTTCTTTCAAATACCGAAACGGCTCGAAGAAATCCTTTTTTTGTAGCAGAATGATATGGTTTTTGACATACTAGAAATGGAGAATGGCTTTAATCATTTTGCCCAACAGAGCTGGATTGAAACACCATTTAAACATCACTATGGCATTAGGTACCAAGTCAACCCCTAAAATACTTGCTAGAACCACCAGTTCACTACGTGGGAATAACAAATATATTAATAATATTCACCGTAGCCTCCTTATATATTTTTCTATTCATCATTATAGTGTCCTGGCCATTTTTTCATTCCCATAAAAAAAAATAAATGTATTCAATTATGGGTATTTTGGTATTATTATATAGTGCATAAGTTATTACTTGTTTGTTTGGTGATATTTTTGTTCATTCAGTGTTTTCATAAATAATAAAATAACTAAAATACTCTCAGTGTTTCTTTTTTATACACAAATAAAGCAAGACATTTAATTCATTGTTGTCAGGAGTATTTTGGTCTTTTAGCCCTGATTTTCTTGTTAATTGTAAGTTTGGTTGATGGTAGTTGCATAATTTATCATTAAAATAACAATTTCTTATTAAAAAATTGTTAGCATGTGCAGAGCACGCACTTACGTGTTGGAACCGCCGTGCATTTTGGACGGCACGTGCAACGGTTTCTGATTGTAAAAAATGGTCATCTACCGTCTCAAATTATTCCTTGTTGTCTCCTTTTTTATTATAGGGCACATGTGCTCCAAATCTGGCTGGTGTATCGCCGATGAACCTTTCTTTTTTTCTTTCCTTCAATTCTCTCTCCTACCTCTATAAATGCATTATGGTCCTCATTTTTTTGTTATTTTGAATTCAGACCTTTAAATTTTGATTGCTGTTTTTTAAGTCATTTTTCTTTTTGTTGAAATTTTGTTTATTTTCAATTTAATCATTGATTCCTTATTGTTTCCCTTTTCAATTATATTGATTTTTTTATGGTTGTTAAAATAATAATAATATTAATAGAAATGTTGTTATTATTACTAATAATGATAATATTAGTAATAATTATGGTGGTGATGATAATAATAATAATAATAATAATAATAATAATAATATTTTTATATATTTATCATAAACCATCTTTTATATATGTTTTTACTCATTTTCAGTACTGGTTAATAAGGGTAGTTACTATCTATAATTAAATGCATAGCACCCCAAGAGCCCAATTAAAACAATTAAATGTCCATGATAATTGTTTTGTCATTCCTTCTTTCAGATATGCAATATGACCCAGCACTTGTTTTTATGCGTGAGTCATGAATAAATATTTTTCACACGAGGATATTTATGGTTTTATAATAGGAGTAATTATAACAAATTTCATGTAATCATAGTGGAAGGAAAACACATTATTTTAGGTACCGATGACAGTTGAGTTTCGACGAGTAATTATAAGGGTATTGGTAACCCTAAATTAGCTAGCTAGCTTATCTCATTTTATTGCGTTCAAAAGGGGATTAATTAAGAGACATAATTAGTTGGCTTATAGCTCGACTTCCTTTTACCAACCCATTGAAATCTTCCATCATAGACTTTGATTACCATTCTTTTTGTTTAACTAGGATGCAATTATCATGTTAATTAGAGAACAGCCATGTTACGAAGCTAACCCCATTTTCACGTAGGAATGATGAGTTCGTGCTCAGTGCTCTATCTTGTCATTAGTTTTTTTTATTTTTATTTTTTATCATGCAGAAAATTCCATGTATTTAATTTCCGTTCAAGAATCAAGAAACAAAAACCCTTAGACCCCATTTTGAGTTAGCAAATACACCCACATAGAGCACACATCCATATTTACCAGTCCATTTTGAAGTACTGTTACCTTGAACAGGAATTCTGAGAAACTAGGCGTGGCTTATCAGTCTGATTTCCAACTCCTTCTCCTCTGTGTTAGCATCTTGTAGTAATTAGACGCCGGCCATACAGCTATTTACTATCATAACAGTAAATCTTGAGCCAATGTTTACTCATTTATTGAAAATCTTTTAAGGCCCAGTTATGTAGAAATAATAAAATTAAACATTTATTTTGAAATACTTTAGATTCGCGGACCAAAAGATAAATTAAACATTTTCATGATAGCTGTAGTCAGTATATCTTCCGTAGAGAGACACCAAATATGATGCCTGTGATTCCCCGCGTGACAAAGGCATCCTTTCATTTTTTTCTAATAAAAAAATATAATGCTTTGATAATTTCTACATACGAATACATAAGAATAACACACCACCTGTGCATTGTCGTGAGGTTTCTTTTAATTTCTTTTCAAAGACATGTGGAGAATAGAAAATCAATAAAATTAAACAAAAAAATCATGAAAGGTTGAACATAAATCATATCTAAAAAAATACCATAATCCATAAAAAAAAACAACAAAAAAAGGTTGACAACATGTAATGAAATAACATCATAAATATATTTTAAATAACTTAATTTTAATGAATTTAAATCAAAGAAAATCATGGCCTTTACAAATAGAGTCAAGATGTTTGGGTCTAGTCTATATGAAAGAAGGCTAGACGTGCATGGGCCTGCAATCCTGTCATCTGCCCATTTTTTTACATGGAAAAAAACAAAGAAGGCAACGCCTTGTGCATAGTGTAGACAACTTCTTATGTTGCCTTCTACTATGATCACCAATCATCTCAAGTGGTTGAAAAGTTAAATCCCGACCTATTCAATAAAGAAAACCCACTTTTCAACCCTTTTCTCACAAGAAAAAAACCTAGAATACATTTTAGGCACATCAAAGAACACGTTAGTAAGCTCAAATCAATCTTCAACCTCTCTAAAAAAAATAAACTAACCTGATTAAAAAATATATTTCAGAGACCCAATACACCTTTTGCAATAGATGGAGGGATAAAAATGATATAATGTAACTCCTCTTATTAAATGACACCCATTGACGCCAAAAAAATAACTTGTTATTTGTTGAATTATGGGAAACCAACTAATCTTCTCTCTCATATAAAGTGTTTTGTCTCTAGTAAAACATGGTTGAATATTTAGTCCTTGATTTGAAAAAAAAAAGGTTGAATATTTGTTTTATTTTCAAATTCAGTCTCTAAAGGTTAAATTATTTTAAATTAATAAAATTAAATTTTATTTATCTAAACTAAGCATTAACCGAGCACAAGATCCCCCCCCCTAAAATGCTGTGAGAACTCCATACCAAGTAAAGTGCAATAAATCATCAAGACCATATAAAAATCATCTCAATATAAAAGGATCAAATTGAAAAGATAAAAAGGTTGAGCGAAAATAAAAAATCAAACGATAAAAAAATTGCAGAGAACTATTACATCTAAAGTGTTTCGTCTCTAGTAAAACAAATAGATCTTTTAGTTTCTTTTAATTTAATAGCATCCAAGAGGGTCAAAGAAGAAATTTCAAGTTTCAACTTTAAAGTAGTTACTAAACTAGATTTGGGCTTGCGCTATGCTGCGATTCCATATTTTTCTCCATGAAAAAGATGATGTCTAGGCATTACAAGCTCATTTTAAGTAAATAAAAAAAAATGAATTGAATTATATCATTGTCTGGTCTTAATATGTTGGTTTTATTTTAATTAAACAATAAAAAAATTGATAATGATAATAAATGATCAAATATTTTTTTAAAAAAAAAACCATGATAACATGGGGAAAAAAACTTTTGGAATTATGTAATTGGATAAAAAATAGAGAAAGAAATCAAGAGCGAGTCGATCCAAATTAGCGTGATAGATATGTAAGATAGATAAAAATGGGCGAGCTAACTCGTGTTAACTTGCAAAACTTGTTGCTCAAGTTATGAGAATGAGTTAACCCGATAGAGTAGAGATTTAAATATGTTTGTTTTATTTTAATTAAACAATAAAAAAATTGACAATGATAGTAAATGATCAATTTTTTTTTTTAAGAAAACAATCTATGATAACATGGGGGAAAAAACCTTTGGAATTATGTAATAGGATAAAAAATAAAGAAAGAAATCAAGATCGAGTTAATCTGAATTAGCGTGATAGATATGTAAGCTAAAAAAAAGAGGCGAACTAACTCGTGTTAACCTGCAAAACTTGTGGTTCAAATTATGAGAATGAGTTAACCCGATAGAGTAAGATTTAAAGAAAAACCACAAAGCCTTGTTTTATTTAAAAAATCAGTGTTGAACGATGAAATGAGAAAGTAAATAAAAAACAATAAGGAAAAAAAATAAAATGAGAATAGTAGGCAACATCAATTTTTCAAACACATAACCTCGATCATTAGATCAGAAGTACCATAAATGAAAAAACAATAAAACTCAAACCCTAGCAAATTTAACATTGAATGATGAATAACTACTACTACTACTACTACTAATAATAATAATAATAATAATAATAATAATAATAAGCATTACCATCCATATTGGTCGTCAGGCCTCTATTATGTTGGCAATGTTTAAGGATTTTGCTCTTCTCGACTTGTTAAAAGGGTGTGCTTCATATCTACTAGTTTTTTTTTTTTGCATGTGCAATGCTGAGGTTCCCTTTATGCCTGCTTTGATGCAGCATGACCCATTGTTCAGGATTTATGAGCTGGTAGCCTCTCAGCAATACTAGTTGATTTTATACTGTTATTTTGCTTTTGGTTAGGTTGGGCACCTTATTGTTGCTTAGGTTCCTAATCTAACCAAGCTCATTTTTTGCTTGGTTATCTGTATTTTTTGCAAGCCTGGATGTTTATTCCTAGTTAGGGAGCATGTTCCTTTTTTCTAAATTCTTGTATATTGAACTCACTAGTTCTCCAGCCTTGTATATGTTTTATCTTTAATATATTCTTACATTTCGATATAAAAAAAGAAGTATTACTATTATTATTGCTCTTATTGTTGTTGTTGTTGTTGTCGTTGTTATTGTTGTTAGAATTATCATTATTAATAATAGTAATCCCTATTAGTATTATTATTATTATTATCATTGATATCATTATTATTATTATTATTATTAC
>Ga0325404_1000876_pt1 | contig 30852 bp, 10 predicted proteins | sample PopdelMetagenome_18_FD_205664 | JGI IMG/M metagenome (GOLD analysis project Ga0325404, IMG submission 205664) | Populus deltoides microbial communities from Bellville, Georgia, United States - Xylem-Control-R1 | ecosystem: Host-associated > Plants > Phyllosphere > Stem > Wood/Secondary xylem...
TGCTGTTGCACCACGTCTGTGGTCCCTCCTGCAAATCACAGGTTTATCTCATAAATTTTCTTACTCAAGGATATGTTTTATAATAACCATATCAACAACCAATAAGTCTTTCTTTCAGTCATTTCTAATACTTTATGTTTTTCTCATCTCACTTATGATTACTGTCGTTCTTTGTCCAATCCTAGTTATTATTCCTTTCTTTATATTTGGACTTTCACTGTCCAACTGTTACTGCCTCATTTTTGAACTGATACTGTATGACCTCTACTCAGATTTTTGACTATATCTGGAGTTATAGAACTCCGATTCAAATGAAATTTGTGGCGTTGGAAAGGTAAGACATGAGGCTACAAGTTTTATGTTTTGGGAAGAACCTATTTCTGCCTCTAAGGTAGTCAAAATCGCTCATTAACAAATGCTTGGACTGTTACTGTCCAACTGTTACTGCCTCGTTTCTGAACTGTTACTGTCTGACCTCTCCTCAGAGTTTTAACTATATCTGGAGTTATAGAACTCCGATTTAAGCGAAATTTATGGTGTTGGAAAGGTAAGACATGAGGCTACAAGTTCTATGTTTTGGGAAGAACCTAGTTCTGCATCTAAGGTAGTGCAAATCACTCATTAACAAACATTTGGACTGTTACTGTCCATTTTTGAACTGTTACTGTCAGACCTCTCCTCAGATTTTTAACTATATTTGGAGTTATAGAACTCCAATTTAAGCGAAATTTATGGCGTTGGAAAGGTAAGACATGAGGATATAAGTTGTATGTTTTGGGAAGAACCTAGTTCTGCCTCTAAGGTAGTCAAAATCGCTCATTAACAAACACTTGCACTGTTACTGTCCAACTGTTACTGTCCATTTTTGAATTGTTACTGACTGACCTCTCCTCAGATTGTTTACTATATCTGGAGTTATAGAACTCCGATTTATGCAAAATTTATGGCGTTGGAAAGGTAAGACATGAGGCTCCAAGTTAAATGTTTTGGGAAGAACCTAGTTCTGCCTCTAAGGTACTCAAAATCGCTCATTAAGAAACGTTTGGACTGTTACTGTCCATTTTTGAACTGTTACTGTTTGACCTCTCCTCAGATTTTTAACTATATCTGGAGTTATAGAACTCCGATTTAAGCGAAAGTTATGGTGTTGGAAAGGTAAGACATGATGCTACAAGTTGTATGTTTTGGGAAGAACCTAGTTCTGCCTCTAAGGTAGTCAAAATCACTTATTAACAAATGCTTGGACTGTTATTGTCCATTTTTGAACTGTTACTATCTGACCTCGCCTCATATTTTTAACTATATCTGGAGTTATAGAACTCTGATTTAAGCCAAATTTATGGCGTTGGAAAGGTAAGACATGAGGCTCCAAGTTAAATTAGGAAGAACCTAGTTCTGCCTCTATGGTAGTCAAAATCGCACATTAACAAACGCTTGGACTGTTACTGTCTATTTTTGAACTGTTACTGTCTGACCTCTACTCAGATTTTTAACTATATCTGGAGTTATAGAACTCTAATTTAAGCGAAATATGTGGCATTGGAAAGGTAAGACATGAGGCTACAAGTTCTATGTTTTGGAAAAAACCTAGTTCTGCCTCTAATGTAGTCAAAATCGCTAATTAACAAACACTTGGACTGTTACTGTCCAACTGTTACTGTCCATTTTTGAACTATTACTGTCTGACCTCTCCTTAGATTTGTAACTATATCTAGAGTTATAGAACTCCAATTAAAGTGAAATTTATGGCGTTAGAAAGGTAAGACATGAGGCTATAAGTTCTATGTTTTGGGAAGAACCTAATTCTACCTCTAAGATAGTCAAAATCGATCATTAACAAACGCTTGGACTGTTACTGTCCATTTTTGAACTGTTACTGTCTGACCTCGCCTCAGATTTTTAACTATATCTTGGGTTATAGAACACAGATTTAAGCAAAATTTATGGCGTTGGAAACGTAACACATGAGGCTACAAGTTCTATGTTTTGGGAAGAACCTAGTTCTGCCACTATGGTAGTCAAAATCGCACATTAACAAACGCTTGGACTGTTACTGTCCATTTTTGAACTGTTACTGTCTGACCTCTACTCAGATTTTTAACTATAACTGGAGTTATAGAACTCTGATTTAAGCGTAATATATGGCGTTGGAAAGGTAAGACATGAGGCTACAAGTTCTATGTTTTGGAAAGAACCTAGTTCTGCCTCTAATGTAGTCAAAATCGCTAATTAACAAACACTTGGACTGTTACTGTCCAACTGTTACTGTCCATTTTTGAACTGTTACTGTCTGACCTCTCCTTAGATTTATAACTATATCTGGAGTTATAGAACTCCAATTTAAGTGAAATTTATGGCGTTAGAAAGGTAAGACATGAGGCTATAAGTTCTATGTTTTGGGAAGAACCTAGTTCTACCTCTAAGGTAGTCAAAATCGATCATTAACAAACGCTTGGACTGTTACTATCTATTTTTGAATTGTTACTGTCTGACCTCTCCTCAGATTTTTAACTATATCTTGGGTTATAGAACACAGATTTAAGCAAAATTTATGGCGTTGGAAAGGTAAGACATGAGGCTACAAGTTCTATGTTTTGGGAAGAACCTAGTTCTGTATCTAAGGTAGTCAAAATCACTCATTAACAAACACTTGGACTGTTACTGTCCATTTTTGAACTATTACAGTCTGACCTCTCCTCAGATTTTTAACTATATTTGGAGTTATAGAACTCCAATTTAAGCGAAATTTATGGCGTTGGAAAGGTAAGACATGAGGATATAAGTTCTATGTTTTGGGAAGAATCTAGTTCTGCCTCTAAGGTAGTCAAAATCACTCATTAACAAACACTTGGACTGTTACTGTCCAACTGTTACTGTCCATTTTTGAACTGTTACTGTCTGACCTCTCCTCAGATTGTTAACTATATTTGGAGTTATAGAACTCCAATTTAAGCAAAATTTATGGCGTTGGAAAGGTAAGACATGAGGCTACAAGTTCACTGTTTTGGGAAGAACCTAGTTCTGCTTCTAAGGTACTCAAAATTGCTCATTAATAAATGCTTGGACTGTTACTGTCCATTTTTGAACTGTTACTGTTTGACCTCTCCTCAGATTTTTAACTATATCTGGAGTTATAAAACTCCGATTTAAGCGAAAGTTATGGTGTTGGAAAGGTAAGACATGAGGCTACAAGTTGTATGTTTTGGGAAGAACCTAGTTCTGCCTCTAAGGTAGTCAAAATCGCTCATTAACAAACACTTGGACTGTTACTGTCCAACTGTTACTGTCCATTTTTGAATTCTTACTGACTGACCTCTCCTCAGATTGTTAACTATATCTGGAGTTATAGAACTCCGATTTAAGTGAAATTTATGGTGTTGGAAAGGTAAGACATGAGGCTACAAGTTCAATGTTTTGGGAAGAACCTAGTTCTGCCTCTAAGGTACTCAAAATTGCTCATTAAGAAACGCTTGGACTGTTACTGTCCATTTTTGAACTGTTACTGTTTGACCTCTCCTCAGATTTTTAACTATATCTGGAGTTATAAAACTCCGATTTAAGCGAAAGTTATGGTGTTGGAAAGCTAAGACATGAGGCTACAAGTTGTATGTTTTGGGAAGAACCTAGTTCTACCTCTAAGGTACTCAAAATCGCTTATTAACAAATGCTTGGACTATTACTGTCCATTTTTGAACTCTTACTATCTGACCTCGCCTCAGATTTTTAACTATATCTGGAGTTATAGAATTCTGATTTAAGCCAAATTTATGGCGTTGGAAAGGTAAGACATGAGGCTACAAGTTCTATGTTTTAGGAAGAACCTAGTTCTGCCTCTATGGTAGTCAAAATCGCACATTAACAAATGCTTGGACTATTACTGTCTATTTTTGAACTGTTACTGTCTGACCTCTACTCAGATTTTTAACTATATCTAGAGTTATAGAACTTCGATTTATGCAAAATTTATGGCGTTGGAAAGGTAAGACATGAGGCTCCAAGTTAAATGTTTTGGGAAGAACCTAGTTCTGCCTCTAAGGTACTCAAAATCGCTCATTAAGAAACACTTGGACTGTTACTGTCCAACTGTTACTGTCCATTTTTGAACTGTTACTGTTTGACCTCTCCTTAGATTTGTAACTATATCTGGAGTTATAGAACTCCAATTTAAGTGAAATTTATGGCGTTAGAAAGGTAAGACATGAGGCTATAAGTTCTATGTTTTGGAAAGAACCTAGTTCTACCTCTAAGGTAGTCAAAATCGATAATTAACAAACGCTTGGACTGTTACTGTCCATTTTTGAACTGTTACTCTTTGACCTCTCCTCAGATTTTTAACTATATCTTGGGTTATAGAACACAGATTTAAGCAACATTTATGGCGTTGGAAAGGGAACACATGAGGTTACAAGTTCTATGTTTTGGGAAGAACCTCGTTCTGCCTCTAAGGTAGTCAAAATCACTCATTAACAAATGCTTGGATTGTTACTGTCCATTTTTGAACTGTTACTGTCTGACCTCTCCTTAGATTTTTAACTATATCTTGGGTTATAGAACACAGATTTAAGCAAAATTTATGGCGTTGGAAAGGTAAGACATGAGGCTACAAGTTCTATGTTTTTGGAAGAACCTAGTTCAGCATCTAAGGTAGTCAAAATCACTCATTAACAAATGCTTGGACTGTTACTGTCCAATTTTGAACTGTTACTGTCTGACCTCTCCTCATATTTTTAAATATATCTGGAGTTATAGAACTCCGATTTAAGTGAAAGTTATGGTGTTGGAAAGGTAAGACATGAGGCTACAAGTTGTATGTTTTGGAAAGAGCCTAGTTCTCCCTCTAAGGTAGTCAAAATCGCTAATTAACAAACGCTTAGACAGTTCCTATTCAACTGTTACTGCCTCGTTTTTGAACTGTTACTATACAAACTCTCCTCAGATTTTTAACTATATCTGGAGTTATAGAACTCCGATTTAAACAAAATTTATGGCATTTGAAAGGTGAGACATGAGGCTACAAGTTCTCTATTTTGGGAAAAACCTAGTTCTGCCTCTAAGATAGTCAAAATCGCTCATAAACAAATGCTTGGACTGTTACTGTCCAATTGTTACTGTCCATTTTTGAACTGTTACTGTCTGACCTCGCCTCAGATTTTTAACTATATCTGAAGTTATAGAACTTCAATTTAAGCGAAATTTATGGCGTTGGAAAGTTGAGACATGAGGATACAAGTTCTATGTTTTGGGAAGAACCTAATTCTGCCTCTATGGTTGTCAAAATCGCTAATTAACAAACACTTGGACTGTTACTGTCCAACTGTTACTTCCTCGTTTTTGAATTGTTACTCTCTGAACTCTCCTAAGATTTTTAACTATATCTGGAGTTATAGAACTCTAATTTAAGCGAAATTTATGGCGTTGGAAAGGTAAGACATGAGGCTACAAGTTCTATGTTTTGGGAAAAATCTAGTTTTGCCTCTAAGGTAGTAAAAATCACTCATTAACAAACGCTTGGACTGTTACTGTCCAACTATTACTGCCTCGTTTTTGAACTGTTACTGTCTGGCCTCTCCTCAGATTTTTAACTATATCTTGAGTTATAGAACTCCAATTTAAGCGAAATTTATGGAGTTGGAAAGGTAAGATATGAGGCTACAAGTTCCAAACCTAGTTCTGCCTCTAAGGTAGTCAAAATCGCTCATTAACAAATGCTTGGACTGTTACTGTCCATTTTTGAACTATTACTGTCTGACCTCGCCTCAGAGTTTTAACTATATCTGGAGTTATAGAACTCCAATTTAAGCGAAATTTATGGTGTTGGAAAGTTGAGACATGAGGATACAAGTTCTATGTTTTGGGAAGAACCTAGTTCTGCATCTAAGGTAGTGCAAATCACTCATTAACAAACGCTTGGAGTGTTACTGTCCAAATGTTAGTGTCCATTTTTAAACTGTTACTGTCTGACCTCTCCTTAGATATTTAACTATATCTGGAGTTATAGATCTCCGATTTAAGTGAAATTTATGGCGTTCGAAAGGTAAGACATAAGGCTACAAGTTCTATTTTGGGAAGAACCTAGTTCTGCTTCTATGGTAGTCAAAATCACTCATTAACAAACACTTGAACTGTTACTGCCTCGTTTTTGAACTGTTACTGTCTGACCTCTCCTCAGATTTTTAACTATATCTCGGGTTATAGAACATAGATTTAAGCAAAATTTATGGCGTTGGAAAGGTAAGACATGAGACTACAAGTTCTATGTTTTGGGAAGAACCTAGTTCTGCCTCTAAGGTAGTCAAAATCACTCATTAACAAATGCTTGGACTGTTACTGTCCATTTTTGAACTGTTACTGTCTGACCTCTCCTCATATTTTTAACTATATCTGGAGTTATAGAACTCCAATTTAAGTGAAATATGTGGCGTTGGAAAGGTAAGACATGAGGCTACAAGTTCTATGTTTTGCAAAGAACCTAGTTCTGCTTCTAATGTAGTTAAAATCACTAATTAACAAACGCTTAGACAGTTACTGTCCAACTGTTACTGCCTCGTTTTTAAATTGTTACTGTACGAACTCTCCTCAGATTTTTAGCTATATCTGGAGTTATAGAATTCTGATTTAAGCAAAATTTATGGCATTCGAAAGATGAGTCATGAGGCTACAAATTCTCTATTTTGGGAAGAACCTAGTTCCGCCTCTAAGATAGTCAAAATTGCTTATAAAAAAATGCTTGGACTGTTAATGTCCAACTATTACTGTCCATTTTTGAACTGTTACTGTCTGACCTCGCCTCAGATTTTTAACTATATCTGGAGTTATAGAACTCCAATTTAAGCAAAATTTATGGCGTTGGAAAGTTGAGACATGAGGATACAAGTTCTATGTTTTGGGAAGAACCTAATTCTGCCACTATGGTTGTCAAAATCGCTAATTAACAAACGCTTGGACTGTTACTGTCCAACTGTTACTGCTTCGTTTTTGAACTGTTACTCTCTGACCTCTCCTAAGATTTTTAACTATATCTGGAGTTATAGAACTCCAATTTAAGCAAAATTTATGGCGTTGGAAAGGTAAGACATGAGGCTACAAGTTCTGTGTTTTGGGAAAAATCGAGTTCTGCCTCTAAGGTAGTCAAAATCGCTCATTAACAAATGTTTGGACTGTTACTGCCTCGTTTTTGAACTGTTACTCTCTGACCTCTCCTCAGATTTTTAATTATATCTGGAGTTATAGAACTCCGATTTAAGCGAAATTTATGGCGTTGGAAAGGTAAGACATGAGGCTACAAGTTCCAAACCTAGTTCTCCCTCTAAGGTAGTCAAAATCGCTCATTAACAAACGCTTGGACTGTTACTGTCCATTTTTGAACTATTATTGTCTAACCTCGCCTCAGATTTTTAACTATATCTGGAGTTATAAAACTCCAATTTAAGCGAAATTTATGGCGTTGCAAAGTTGAGACATGAGGATACAAGTTCTATGTTTTGGGAAGAACCTAGTTCTGCATCTATGGTATTGCAAATCACTCATTAACAAACGCTTGGACTGTTACTGTCCAACTGTTACTGTCCATTTTTGAACTGTTACTGTCTGACCTCACCTCAGATGTTTAACTATATCTGGAGTTATAGAACTCCGATTTAAGCAAAATTTATGGCGTTGGAAAGGTAAGACATGAGACTACAAGTTCTGTGTTTTGGGAAGAACCTAGTTCTACCTCTAATGTAGTCAAAATCACTCATTAACAAATGTTCGGACTGTTACTGTCCAACTATTACTGCCTCGTTTTTGAACTGTTACTGTCTGACCTTTCCTCAGATTTTTAACTATATCTGGAGTTATAGAACTCCGATTTGAGCAAAAGTTATGGCGTTGGAAAGGTAAGACATGAGGCTACAAGTTCTATGTTTTGGGAAGAACCTAGTTCGGCCTCTAAGGTAGTCAAAATCGCTTATTAACAAACGCTTGGACTGTTACTGTCCAACTGTTACTGTCCATTTTTGAACTGTTACTGTCTGACCTCTCCTCAGATTTTAAACTATATCTGGAGTTATAGAACTCCGATTTAAGCAAAATTTATGGCGTTGGAAAGTTAAGACATGAGGCTACAAGTTCTATGTTTTGGGAAGAACCTAGTTCTGCATCTTAGGTAGTCAAAATCGCTTATTAACAAATGCTTGGACTGTTACTGTCCATTTTTGAACTGTTACTGTCTGACCTCACCTTAAATGTTTAACTATATCTAGAGTTATAGAACTCCGATTTAAGCAAATTTATGGCGTTGGAAAGGTAAGACATGAGGCTACAAGATCCAAACCTAGTTCTGGCTCTAAGGTAGTCAAAATCGCTCATTAACAAACGCTTGGACTGTTACTGTCCATTTTTGAACTATTACTGTCTGACCTCGCCTCAGATTTTTAACTATATCTGGAGTTATAGAACTCCAATTTAAGCAAAATTTATGGTGTTGAAAAGTTAAGACATGAGGCTACAAGTTCTACGTTTTGGGAAGAACCTAGTTGTGCATCTTAGGTAGTCAAAATCGCTTATTAACAAATGCTTGGACTGTTACTGTCCATTTTTGAACTGTTACTGTCTAACCTCACCTTAGATGTTTAACTATATCTGGAGTTATAGAACTCCAATTTAAGCGAAATTTATGGCGTTGGAAAGGTAAGACATGAGGCTACAAGTTCTATGTTTTGGGAAGAACCTAGTTCTGCCTCTAAGGTAGTCAAAATCGCTTATTAACAAACGCTTGGACTGTTACTGTCCATTTTTGAACTATTACTATCTGACCTCGCCTCAGATTTTTAACTATATCTGGAGTTATAGAACTCCAATTTAAGCGAAATTTATGGTGTTGGAAAGTTGAGACATGAGGATACAAGTTCTATGTTTTGGGAAGAACCTAGTTCTGTATCTAAGGTAGTGCAAATCACTCATTAACAAACGCTTGGAGTGTTACTGTCCAAATGTTATTGTCCATTTTTGAACTGTTACTGTCTGACTTCTCCTTAGATATTTAACTATATCTGGAGTTATAGATCTTCGATTTAAGTGAAATTTATGGCGTTCGAAAGGTAAGACATAAGGCTACAAGTTCTGTGTTTTGGGAAGAACCTAGTTCTGCTTCTAAGGTAGTCAAAATCGCTAAATAACAAATGCTTGGACTGTTACTGTCCATTTTTGAACTGTTATTGTCTGCCTCTCCTCAGATTTTCAACCATATCTGGAGTTATAGAACTCCGATTTAAGCGAAAGTTATGGCGTTGGAAAGGTAAGACATGAGGCTACAAGTTGTATGTTATGGGAAGAACCTAGTTCTGCCTATAAGGTAGTCAAAATGGCTTATTAACAAACGTTTGGACTGTTACTGTCCATTTTTGAAGTATTACTATCTGTCCTCGCCTCAGATTTTTAATTATATCTGGAGTTATAGAACTTCAATTTAAGCCAAATTTATGGCTTTGGAAAGGTAAGACATAAGGCTACAAGTTCTATGTTTTGGGAAGAAACTAGTTCTACCTCTAAGGTAGTCAAAATCGCTTATTAACAAACGGTAGGACTGTTACTGTCCATTTTTGAACTGTTACTCTTTTTCCTCGCCTCAGTTTTTTAACTATATCTGGAGTTATAGAACTCCGATTTAAGAAAAATTTAAGGCATTGGAAAGGTAAGACATGAGGCTACAAGTTGTATGTTTTGGGAAGAACCTAGTTCTGCCTCTAAGGTAGTCAAAATGGCTTATTAACAAACGCTTGGACTGTTACTGTCCATTTTTGAACTGTTACTGTCTGACCTCACCTCAGATTTTTAACTATATCTGGAGTTATAGAACTTCAATTTAAGCCAAATTTATGGCATTGGAAAGGTAAGACATGTTGCTACAAGTTGTATGTTTTGGAAAGAACCTAGTTCTGCATCTTAGGTAGTCAAAATCGCTTATTAACAAATGCTTGGATTGTTACTGTCCATTTTTGAACTGTTACTATTTTTCCTCGCCTCAGTTTTTTAACTATATCTGGAGTTGTAGAACTTCCATTTAAGCCAAATTTATGGTGTTGGAAAGGTAAGACATGAGGCTACAAGTTGTATGTTTTGGGAAGAACCTAGTTCTGCCTCTAAGGTAGTCAAAATGGCTTATTAACAAACGCTTGGACTGTTACTGTCCATTTTTGAACTGTTACTCTCTGTCCTCGCCTCAGATTTTTAACTATATCTGGAGTTATAGAACTTCGATTTAAGCCAAATTTATGGCATTGGAAAGGTAAGACATGTTGCTACAAGTTGTATGCTTTGGAAAGAACCTAGTTCTGCCTCTAAGGTTGTCAAAATTGCTCATTAGCAAACGCTTGGACTGTTACTGCCTCGTTTTTGAACTGTTACTGTCTGACCTCTGCTCAGATTTTTAACTATATCTGGAGTTATAGAACTCCGAATTAAGCAAAAGTTATGGCGTTGGAAAGGTAAGACATGAGGCTACAAGTTCTATGTTTTAGGAAGAACCTAGTTCTGCATCTAAGGTAGTCAAAATCGCTTATTAACAAACGCTTGGACTGTTACTGTCCCTTTTTGAACTGTTACTATCTGTCCTCGCCTCAGATTCTTAACTATATCTGGAGTTATAGAACTTCCATTTAAGCCAAATTTATGGCTTTGGAAAGGTAAGACATCAGGCTACAAGTTCTATGTTTTGGGAAGAACCTAGTTCTACCTCTAAGGTAGTCAAAATCACTCATTAACAAACACTTGGACAGTTACTGCCTCGTTTTTGAACTGTTACTGTCTGACCTCTCCTCAGATTTTTAACTATATCTAGAGTTATAGAACTCCGATTTAAGCAAACTTTATGGCGTTGGAAAGGTAAGACAGAAGGCCACAAGTTCTATGTTTTGGGAAGAACCTAGTTCTGCCTCTATGGTAGTCAAAATCGCTAATTAACAAATGCTTGGACTGTTACTGTCCATTTTTGAACTGTTACTGTCTGACCTCACCTCAAATTTTTAACTATATCTGGAGTTATAGAACTCTGATTTAAGAAAAGTTTATGGCGTTGGAAAGGTAAGACATGATGCTACAAGTTGTATGTTTTGTGAAGAACCTATTTCTGCTTCTAAGGTAGTCAAAATCGCTCATTAACAAACATTTGGACTGTTACTGCCTCGTTTTTGAACTGTTACTGTCTGACCTCTCCTAAGATTTTTAACTATATCTGGAGTTATAGAACTCCAATTTAAGCAAAAGTTATGGCGTTGGAAAGGTAAGACATGAGGCTACAAGTTCTATGTTTTAGGAAGAACCTAGTTCTGCATCTAAGGTAGTCAAAATCGCTTATTAACAAACGCTTGGACTGTTACTGTCCATTTTTGAACTGTTACTGTCTGACCTCTCCTCAGATTTTCAACTATATCTGGAGTTATAGAACTCCGATTTAAGTGAAAGCTATGGCATTGGAAAGGTAAGACATGAGGCTACAAGTTGTATGTTTTGGGAAGAACCTAGTTCTGCCTCTAAGGTAGTCAAAATCGATCATTAACAAACGCTTGGACTGTTACTGTCCATTTTTGAACTGTTACTGTCTGACCTCTACTCAGATTTTTAACTATATCTTGGGTTATAGAATGTAGATTTAAGCAAAATTTATGGTGTTGGAAAGGTAAGACATGAGGCTACAAGTTCTATGTTTTGGGAAGAACCTAGTTCTGCCTCTAAGGTAGTCAAAATCACTCATTAACAAATGCTTGGACTGTTACTGTCTATTTTTGAACTGTTACTGTCTGACCTATCCTCAGATTTTTAACTATATCTGGAGTTATAGAACTCCGATTTAAGCAAAAGTTATGGCGTTGGAAAGCTAAGACATGAGGCTACAAGTTCTATATTTTGGGAAGAAACTAGTTCTGAATCTAAGGTAGTGCAAATAACTCATTAACAAACGCTTAGACTGTTACTGTCCAACTGTTACTGTCCAATTTTGAACTGTTACTGTCTGACATCTCCTCAGATTTTTAACTATATCTGGAGTTATAGATCTCCGATTTAAGTGAAATTTATGGCGTTCGAAAGGTAAGACAAGAGGCTACAAGTTCTATGTTTTGGGAAGAACCTAGTTCTGCCTCTAAGGTAGTCAAAATCGCTTATTAACAAACACTTGGACTGTTACTATCCAACTGTTACTGCCTCGTTTTTGAACTGTTACTGTCTGACCTCTCCTCAGATTTTTAACTCTATCTGGAGTTATAGAACTCCGATTTAAGCGAAATTTATGGTGTTGGAAAGGTAAGAAATGAGGCTACAAGTTCCAAACCTAGTTTTGCCTCTAAGGTAGTCAAAATTGCTCATTAACAAACGCTTGGACTGTTACTGTCCATTTTTTAACTCTTAGTGTCTGACCTCGCCTCAGATTTTTAACTATATCTGGAGTTATAGAACTCCAATTTAAGCGAAATTTATGGCGTTGGAAAGTTCAGACATTAGGATACAAATTCTATGTTTTGGGAAGAACCTAGTTCTGCATCTAATGTAGTACAAATCACTCATTAACAAACGCTTGGACTGTTACTGTCCAACTGTTACTGTCCATTTTTGAACTGTTACTGTCTGACCTCTCCTTAGATTTTTTACTATATCTGGAGTTATAGATCTCCAATTTAAGTGAAATTTATGGCTTTCGAAAGGTAAGACATGAGGCTACAAGTTCTATGTTTTGGGAAGAACCTAGTTCTGCCTCTAAGGTAGTCAAAATCGCTTATTAACAAACGGTTGGACTGTTACTGTCCATTTTTGAACTGTTACTGTCTGAACTCGCCTCAGATTTTTAACTATATCTGGAGTTATAGAACTCCGATTTAAGAAAAATTTAAGGCATTGGAAAGGTAAGACATGAGGCTACAAGTTCTATGTTTTGGAAAGAACCTAGTTATGCCTCTAAGGTTGTCAAAATCGCTCATTAGCAAACGCATGGACTGTTACTGCCTCGTTTTTGAACTGTTACTGTCTGACCTCTCCTCAGATTTTAAAATATATCTGGAGTTATAGAACATCAATTTAAGCCAAAGTTATGGCGTTAAAAAGATAAGACATGAGGTTATAAGTTGTATGTTTTAGGAAGAACCTAGTTCTGCCTCTAAGGTAGTCAAAATCCCTTATTAACAAACGCTTGGACTGTTACTGTCCATTTTTGAACTGTTACTATTTTTCCTCGCCTCAGTTTTTTAACTATATCTGGAGTTATAGAACTTCCATTTAAGCCAAATTTATGGTGTTGGAAAGGTAAGACATGAGGCTACAAGTTGTATGTTTTGGGAAGAACCTAGTTCTGCCTCTAAGGTAGTCAAAATGGCTTATTAACAAACGCTTGGACTGTTACTGTCCATTTTTGAACTGTTACTCTCTGTCCTCGCCTCAGATTCTTAACTATATCTGGAGTTATAGAACTTCGAGTTAAGCCAAATTTATGGCATTGGAAAGGTAAGACATGTTGCTACAAGTTGTATGTTTTGGAAAGAACCTAGTTCTGCCTCTAAGGTAGTCAAAATCGCTTATTAACAAATGCTTGGACTGTTACTGTCCATTTCTGAACTGTTACTGTCTGACCTCGCCTCAGATTTTTAACTATATTTGGAGTTATAGAACTCCGATTTAAGAAACGTTTATGGTGTTGGAAAGATAAAACATAAGGCTACAAGTTGTATGTTTTGGGAAGAACCTAGTTCTGCCTCTAAGGTAGTCAAAATCGCTTATTTACAAATGCTTGGACTGTTACTGTCCATTTTTGAACTGTTACTCTCTGTCCTCGCCTCAGATTTTTAACTATATCTGGAGTTATAGAACTTTGATTTAAGCCAAATTTATGGCATTGGAAAGGTAGGACATGAGGCTACAAGTTGTATGTTTTGGAAAGAACCTAGTTCTGCCCCTAAGATAGTCAAAATCGCTTATTAACAAACGCTTGGACTGTTACTGTCCATTTTTGAACTGTTACTCTCTGTCCTCGCCTCAGATTCTTAACTATATCTGGAGTTATAGAACTTCGAGTTAAGCCAAATTTATGGCATTGGAAAGGTAAGACATGTTGCTACAAGTTGTATGTTTTGGAAAGAACCTAGTTCTGCCTCTAAGGTAGTCAAAATCGCTTATTAACAAATGCTTAGACTGTTACTGTCCATTTTTGAACTGTTACTGTCCGACCTTGCCTCAGATTTTTAACTATATCTGGAGTTATAGAACTCCGATTTAAGAAACGTTTATGGCGTTGGAAAGGTAAAACATAAGGCTACAAGTTATATGTTTTGGGAAGAACCTAGTTCTGCCTCTAAGGTAGTCAAAATCGCTTATTAACAAATGCTTGGACTGTTACTGTCCATTTTTGAACTGTTACTGTCTGACCTCACCTCAGATTTTGAACTATATCTGGAGTTATAGAACTCCGATTTAAGCAAAATTTATGGCGTTAGAAAGGTAAGATATGAGGCTACAAGTTCTATGTTTGGGAAGAACCTAGTTCTGCCTCTATTATAGTCAAAATCACTCATTAACAAACGCTTGGACTGTTAGTGTCCAACTGTTACTGCCTCGTTTTTGAACTGTTACTGTCTGACCTCTCCTTAGATTTTTAACTATATCTGGAGTTATAGAACTCCGATTTAAGCGAAAGTTATGGCGTTGGAAAGGTAAGATATGAGGCTACAAGTTCTATGTTTTGGGAAGAACCTAGTTCTACCTCTAAGGTAGTCAAAATCGCTCATTAACAAATGCTTAGACTGTTACTGTCCAACTGTTACTGCCTCGTTTTTGAACTGTTACTGTCTGACCTCTCCTCAGATTTTTAACTATATCTGGAGTTATAGAACTCTGATTTAAGCGAAATTTATGGCGTTGGAAAGGTAAGACATGAGGCAACAAGTTCTATTTTTTGGTAAGAACCTAGTTCTTCCTCTAAGGTAGTCAAAATCGCTCATTAACAAACATTTGGACTGTTACTCTCCAACTGTTACTGTCCATTTTTGAACTGTTACTGTCTGACCTCTCCTCAGATTTGTAACTATATCCGGAGTTATAGAACTCTGATTTAAGCAAAATTTATGGCGTTGGAAAGGTAAGACATGAGGCTACAAGTTCTATGTTTTGGGAAGAACCTAGTTTTGCCTCTAAGGTAGTCAAAATCCCTCATTAATAAACATCCAAAACTATAATTTTTATAAAGGAACTTGATCCTAATTCCTTCATTCTCCTCCCCAAAATCTCTTTGAAGGTCAAGAGACGAAACTGTCCAGATTCATCAACCTTTCCATTTACACACAACACATGAAGTTCTTTACTTTAATAACTCTTACTTTTTCCTTAATTCAAGTCTAAGAACTCAATATATAAATTAACATCCAGGCATCAATTCATAATCGACTTGAAATGACTCATAAGACCAGGTTTAGAATATCTTACCTGATGTGAATCAAGGCTTCGAACCCTCCTTTTCTTTCTAATGACAGCCGACCCTTCCCTCTTCTCTTCTTATTCAATTTTTTCTTGTTAATCCCTTTCCCACCAGGGTTTATTTTACCTATAACCCTCAATCTGGGATGGGTTCTTGAAATTTTGGTGTTTCTCTCTTAATTTCTAAAAATAGATATAAAAACCCCCTCATTTCTTTCTTTACGTAGTTGCAAATCTGTTTTTGGTGAGAATAGGAGTATTTATGCTCTATAATTATTCTTATTTGCATTTAGGCCCCATTTTCTTTAAGTGTATTGGTTCTTACCCCACTTCTTTTTAGTTTAGTTTATTTTCTTTAATTTAATCCAGCCTTGGTTATTCTCGGGATTTATAGTTTCTGTAGTAAAATTAAATCATCCTTGGAATTTTATCTTATCTCTCTCTTTTTTTAATTTATGCTACCGATATGATTAGAGACTGAAACAAGCTGGAACACAACCTTTTTTTTTCTTAGATGATGTGAACACAAAAAAACAAGAAGATGAACAACACAAACACTAAAAAACTTAAAAGAACACTAAAGAAAAACAAAAATAACAGAAGGATATGACCTATTTTTAGAGCCTAACTCTAATACCAACTAATGTGAACCTCGTGATCATGCAACCCACAATCAAGATTGAGATCTAATCTAGAAAAGCCAAAATTGATCTGATAGGAGTATGACACAATGAAAACCTGCCCCAAGGCAGCAACACTATTGGAATGAGTAAAATGATGCCACGAAGCCAGTTAATCTTTGATAAGTCAGATTCAGCTCCTTCAAGAACTGAAAAATGCAAGAATCACTCTTACACATTAAAACTGAAAAAATCAGAATTTATATTCATCAATGACCCTAAAATTTAGGTTGCATGTGTTTAAATAGTTCTTAAAAATTAACCCTAATAGATTTACCTTTGTAGGCTGAACTGACCCATATACAAAACTAATCAAAAAACCCTAAACTGAAAAGCCCATAACCTGATCCAAGCAAGCCTTGGATCCTAGCTTAAAAAAAAGTTTTAATTAAGGCCAAACATTAAAGAAAATAATACAAATAACTAATTTGTCATTAAATAGCACCACCCCTTCTTTCCTTATTTAACTAGGATGAATAAGGAATCATTATAAGAAAAAGATTTTGGAACATTAATGAATCGTTGCCACTCTTAAAAATTATGTTTTAACTCATTAAAGATTCTTATGAAATAAGAAAATTCCCAAAACAAGTTGTCACATCCTTTTAGAAAAAGGATCCTTGCTAGATAGAAGTTCACAGTTCAAAAGGAAGTAAATAACAAAATTCACACAGCCTGTTTTGACCTGTATCGCAAGTCCCTTTCAAACTCCAATTCACATGGAAATTTACCCCAATATAGACAAATTCCTCTAGAATCTTCTGGTAAAGTTTTAGCTCGATTCAATAATTAGATTTCGAGTTATGCTTATTAGCATAAAATTGGACGGTAGAAACATTTACGCCACAATCTGAATCTGACCTTACTTGAATCATATCACAAGGCCGAACCGTATCACACTCGTAGTAAAACAACCAAATATTTTTTAATAAAAAAATATCATGATGAGTTTTACAAAGAGAATAGTTGCTAATATTAAAAAAGATTTTTATAATCTTATTCGAAAACGCAATGTATTAAACAAAATAATATCTACATATATTCTTAATTTGTTAAGAAAACTTAATAAAATATTATACCTAATGTCGCACGTCAGCGCACGGCGTCGGCTGGCGATTTTCTAGTTCATTTGTTTGGTTCGTTAGGAGTCGCCACCTAATATTATGGTAACTAGGAACCTATGGTCTACGAGAGTCTGGGTAAGGGACTGGTTGTGCAAGGGGAAGACGCATCACCCCCAGTGCACCCTACCTAAAGTAGACTGCATTGTTATTTGATTGTTTTTTAAGTCAAGTTTCTATTTGTTGGTCTTTTCTAGGGTTCAAGGTAGATCTTTCTTCATGAGAAAGTCTCTACCTTATTAGATTAAATCCTAACCATTCTAAAGTCTAAATTTTAGCATCGTATTTTATTTATACCTTGTATCTTTAATACTTGAGGGTGTACTTTATCATGTAATTTTACACCCGTCAAATATTAAAGTCTACATCTGGATCCTAAAAAAAAAGATTGAAAAAGGTTTTTGATATTTTGGCCAAACCTTAATGGATGACCATAAACTAGTTATGATATCCATTTTTTTTGGATTTTTAAAACATGGGAAAGATACAAGTTTTTTTTAAATAAAAATATGCTTGGAAAAGTTTTTAGGTTTTGGCCGTATGCATGAAATTCCTTTTTTTTTCTATTTTTTTTGGAGAAAACCGGGTGTTTTAATACCAGATTTGTATTTTACAATATAAATATACAACCCAATATTATACAAAATTAGTATAAAAATATTTGAGAAAATCACAAATTTTTCAAAAGGATTATGAAATTTTTAGGAATTTTTTTTTAATATTATAATATAATATTATAAATAAATAAAATAAAATAAAAATCTACATGGGCTGGGCCTGCCCAGCTAACTATGCCAGGCTCAGCCATAGAAAAGGTTGGGCTAGTCTCGACCCGAAATGGTTGGGCCGACCTCGGCCCAATACTTTTTATTTATTTCTTTAGAGCCGGGCTGAACCCAGCCCAAAACTTTGGGCTGGGCCAGACTCAGCCCAGCCCAACGTCCGCTGCATGTGCAGTGGGCGTGAATTAGTTCTGGGCTGGGCCAGACTCAGCCCAGCCCAACGTCCGCTGCATGTGCAGTAGGCGTGAATTATAATTCACGCCTACTGTTCACGCAGTGAACAGTAGGGAGGAGGAACAAGAAGAGGGGGGAGGAAGAGGAAGCAGAGAGTTACCTAGTGTAAGGGTGGTCTAACCGAAGAGGACGACGTGGTGCAAGCGGTGGCAACGGTGGAGAGTTGAGATGCCGGGGTTGCTGCTGTTGAGTTGCAAGTGTTGCTGCTGTCACGGACGGTGCTGCAGTCACTGGCGGTTGGAGCGGATGAGGAGAGAGTCGCCACCTCTACTGCTGCTGGTATGGGTAGAAACCGCTGGAAAGGGTGGTCGCTACTACTGTTGGAGTCACGGTGGCGGAGAGGGAAAAGTTTTTCATAGAGAAGAGAGAGAGAGGGAGAGGTGGTGCAAACACCACGTAAGGTTGTTGGAGTGTCTAGCTGTGATGAAGGTTGTGATGGGAGGGACGGTGGCGAGATTAGTGGCGGCCGAAGTTGTGGCTGAGAAGGAGAAAGCAGAAAATGATGAAAAACAAGGGAGAAAGGTTGATTTTTTGTCAACTTTGCACTCGATTTTCTTCTTGCTCCGAACATGAAATTTGCTCCTATTTATAGGCAGTGGAAGAGGGCAATCTTGTCTTCACGAGGGAAAAATTTTTAGCCCTTGATTTGAATGGAAGAATCCAGACCGTCCGTTCAAAGTGTGCACCTCGAACTGCCAAATTTGACATTCCAAGGCTGCCTGAGGTGGCCACTTTAGGCTGGTCATCAGAGTCGTGTTGATGTTTATAGGCCTGAACGGATAATGCTAGGAGATAGAGGGGTTTCAGGTGGCCATTTTGGTGCATGATTTGTCAATTTTAGGGCACAAATGAGACATTAAATGCACCTGTGAAATTGCTACCCTGACAGCTTCATCGGGGAAGATGATGAACAGTGACCAGGCGACGCATCGCCTGGTCTCTTCTCTCTGTTTTTTTTTTAAATTCCAAAACGACGCCGTTTTGGGTTAAAATTAGGGATTTTCACCGATTTTCAATTTAGTCCTCCAGCTTTCAATTTCTTCCAATAGAATCCCTAATTGACCCTCAACTTCTGATTTAATGCAATTTGGTCCTGGCGTAACTTCAACTTCAGCTCCGGATTTACACGCCTTTTGCATTATGGTCCTTGGTCTCGGATTTATGCAATTTCATCCCTAATTGACCATTAAACTTTCAATTTCTTCAATTTGACCCCCGGATTTTGTCAATTAAACCCCTATAGTTTGGCGCCTTTTGCAGATTGGTCCTTGGTTTAGAATTTTGTCAATTTAACCCCTAATTGACCCCAAAACTTCAATTTTCTTGCAATTTGGCCCCTAATTTCAATCAATTAACTTGGTAAAAATTAAATTTGGTCTCTTAAAATTCTAATCTTTTCAATTAAGCCCAAATTAGGCTCCCAAACTTAATTTTTCACCAATTAAGCCCCAAATAAAATTAATTTGACCCATTTAAAGTATAATTAAGTCCTTGCACTTAATTAAATCCTTTAATTGGACCCAAATTAATTCTTAAACATAATTAAAATTTAATTTGGCCTATGATTAAATCAAATTGGCCTATTAAAAATTAATTATGTCATTGGACTTAATTTTTATGCAAATTCGTCCAATAATCATTTAATTTAACCTTGAATTTGCATTTTTTTCTCCATTTTTGGGCATAATGGGGCACAATTAGGTCTTGAATTTCCTCTAAAAATTGCAACTTGATTTCCCTGCCTACTTTCTCCATGTTGCCAGCCTTTATTATTATTTTTTGTCTTTATTTTGAAAAAAAGAAATTTATTTTGGAGAATAACCCAAAATTGGGTTATGACAGTTGCCCCCTCTTTGCAAGGTTTACAATAGAAAGTCTCGTAAGAGACTTTAGATAGTAAGCGTTGTAAAGAAGAAAAAGAAGGATGAGAGATGATTGACTCATCATATTGAGAAATAATGAATTCTTTTGAGGGCTAAAAAGTGCACTCAGAGTAAAAACTGGAAGATTTTTTTTTTTTGAAAATTCAGAGATTTTGAAATGGTCGAATTGTCATGGGTGACCTACCCAGCGAAGAATTTTTTACAGTGGTGAAAAATGCAGAGATTTTTCAAAGTGGTGAGAAATGCGAAGACGCGAAGATTTCTCAAAATGGTGAGAAACGCGAAGATTTCTCAAAATGATTTTATTGTAATAGGTAACTAGCCCAGGTGGAAGATTTTGAAGGTGGTGAGAAATGCGAAGATTTCTCAAAATGGTTTCATTGTAATGGGCAACCGGCCTAGATGAAAGATTTTGAAGGTGGTGAGAAATGTGAAGATTTCTCAAAATGGTTTCATTGTAATGGGCAATCAGCCCAAATGAAAGATGAAAAGAGTTTTCAAAGAGGTCTGATTATGATGGGTGACCTACCTATGTGAAATAAAATAAAATGTCTTAAAGAGAAGACATGAGAGGGCTCAAAGGCGCACTATTCAAGAAATGAGAGCTCAATGGAGCGTTCAAAAAGATGGGACCCGAAGGGGGACGAGGACTGAAAAGTGCACTCGAAAGGAGGTAGGGTTAGAAAACGCACTACCAGGGAGATGAGGGCTCAAAGGCGCACTTAAAGTTAGGCTGTAAAGCACAAAACCTAAGATGGTGGAGGGCTCGAAGGCGCACTCAAAGGGACAAAGGTAGGGCTACACAATGCATTAGCTGAGATGGTTGAGGCCTCAACAGCTCACTCAAAAAGAGGTGACAATGAGAGTAATACATCATGATCAATATGCATGTATATTTACCTGACAAATATAGGTCCCCTTTTCTTCATGGAGTTTTCATTTTCTCAAAAGTTTGAGTCTCTAATAGTAAGCTTTGATGGTTCTTTCCACTCTTGCTTACTCGAGTCACACTTTGTGGACTTGTTCTTTATGGAGTTTTCATTTTCCTAAAAGTTCGATTCTTTGATAGTGAGCTTTGATAGCTTTCTCACTCTTGCTTACTTGAGTCGCATCTTGTGATCTTAACCCCTAGGAGGATGTGACATCAACATACCTTTTTGTCCACAAACCTTTATCTGAAGGATAGTCACCTCTGCACCATATCTCTTGTTTTCTTAGAAAGGGAATTATGGAACCAGCCCTATGTGTTTTGCTGGATTGCCTCTCAGCTTGATCATGCCCGCAAGTATTTGTTTGGGGTTTTCTTTGTAGGCAAGACTTTGAAAGAAAATTTGGTTATTTACAAGGAATTGTTTTCACAAAGAACTTTTGGAATTTCAAAGCTATTCCGAACAAAAATCATTTTGATGTTTGTTTAAAACAAATTTGTTCTGGAAATTCAAGCGACTCTTATGGATAGGCTTGCATAAGTGTTGTTTTTGGTGAAAATATGAAGTGATGTTTTATTGGTTGAAAAGGGTTCAAGATCCAAAATGAGGGTTTCAAAGAACCAGTTTTCAAAGTTTTCATTTTGAATGCATGAATAATAACTTGTTTCGCGTGGGAAAGCGTTGTCCATTGATCTAGATTGCCTGCCTTTGATCAGAAAGGGCTTGATTAGGCACGTAATGTAGGGTTAGGCTCTTGGTTATGAAGAAAAAGGATATATATATAGGCTTAAAAGGTGTTTAAAGGATTTTAAGACTAAGGATCATTAATGCTTATTTCCCAAACTCTTCTCTTTTCTTCTTTTCTCTCTTTTTTTTCATGAATTTCTAGACCTTGAAATTAATTTGCAAAATGGGTCATGGTGCCCCCCGGTGTTGGGCTTTTTCTTCTTTTGATTTTGAGCATCATTATATTAGTAATTTTTGTGGCACGCTCAAATCTTTTTGGGACTCTTTCATGCCCCCCTACTTTGTTTGGGCACTTTTGATCATTGAAGATTTTCTTTCATACCCCCTAATGTTGTTTGGGCACTTTTATCGTTGAGGACTTTTTCATGCCCCCCAGGGTTATTTGGGCACTTTTAATCATTAAAGATTTTTGCACTTGCCCCCCAATGTAGGGTGTGATCCTAGCCAAGGTTATGTTTTCAAGAAAAATGCACTAGGCTCAAAAGGGGACTGCAAGGGGTTTTGTTTTAGATTTTGTGAAAGGATGATCAAAGATGGCCTTTTTTCATTTCAAACGCATGCAGTTAGCATCGACAAGCTTTGCTTTCTCACATGCGAATATGCAAAAATGGTTCCTCATTATTCATGCAGTCAAAACTCGGCTTTGAAGTTATTTTATGGTGTTTGGATTGTCTTTCAGGTTTTTTTTTTTTAAGTTTTAGGATATCACTTGAATTTTCAGAACCTGTTTGTTAGAACAAGCACCAATTTGATTTTAGTTTTGTACTAAAACTTTGAATTCCCAAAAATCTTCATCAAAACATGGGATCATACATAATTTTTAAGGGGAAACACACTAAAGAAATCTTGGCCAAACTTCAATTTTATTGATTGATAAAGGTAAATACATCAGGCATAGTACTTCTTTACAACATCTGAGTGTACAGGTCATGGTAGATCCTTTCCATCCGTATTAGTCAGAATTAAAGCCCCTCCAGAAAAAGCTTTTTTCACCATATATGGCCCTTCGTAATTTGGTGTCCATTTACTTTAATCTTCTCTTGATGCTAGTGATCTTCCTTAACACCAAATCCCCCTCCTTGAACACCCTTGGTTTGACCTTCTTGTTGTAAGCTTTGGTTATCCTGCTTTGGTATAACTGATGATGGCAGATAGCTGCTAGTCTTCTCTCATCGATCAAGTTTAGCTGCTCAAATCTTAACCTTGCCCATTCTGATTCGTCCAGTTCTGCATCCTTCAGGATCCGCAGTGATGGGATTTCTACTTCTAAGGGCATAACCGCCTCCATTCCATATACTAAGCAATATGGGGTTGCATTTGTAGAAGTTCTAACTATGGTGCGGTACGCATGAAGTGCATATGAGAGCATCTCATGCCAATCCTTGTAGGTGACCACCATTTTCTGGATAATCTTCTTGAGATTCTTATTAGCTGCTTCGACTGCCCTATTCATCTTTAGTCTATAAGGGGAAGAATTAAGGTGTTTAATCTTCCATTTGGTGCACAGTTCGTCAATCAGCTTCCCATTGAAATTCTGAGCGTTATCAGTTACCAACCTTGCTGGCAAACCATAACGACAGACCAAATCCTTTTCAATGAATCTTTTGACTACTTTCTGCGTTACATGAGTGTAAGAGTTGGCTTTACCCATTTGGTGAAGTAGTCAATGGCCACCAAAATGAATCTATGCCCATTGCTCGCTTTAGGGTTGATTGGCCCTATAACATCCAAGCCCCACATATCAAAAGGCCAAGGCGAGATCATATTGAACAGAGGCGTTGGAGGCACATTTATCTTATCACCATATATTTGACACTTATGGCATTTTCTAACATAGTCTATATAATCTCTCTCCATGGTCAACCAGAAATATCCAGACATTTGTATTTGTTTCGCCATTGTATGCCCATTGGCATGTGTAGCACAAATCCCCTCATGGACTTCTTTTAATACTTGTTCAATCTCATTTTCATTTAGACACCTAAGCAGAGTCCCATCAAATGACCTTTTATATAAAATTTCTCCATCTAAGTAAAAATTCATGGTCATTTTCCTCAAAGTCTTTTCATCTGTCTTCGAAATCCCTTGAGGATATTCTCGATGCTGGAGAAACTTCTTGATGTTATTGTACCATGGTTTCCCATCTGGAGATTCTTCAATTAAACAACAATGGGCTTGGAAGCTTCTGACTTCGATATCTATTGGCTGGATCTTGCTTTTAGCATCAACTTGTGTTATTGAAGCTAAGGTTGCCAAGGCATCAGCAAACTGATTCTTATCTCTGCTTATATGGGTGAATTTGATTTCTTCAAATTCGTTGGCTAACCTCAAAAGATAATTTTGATACAACTTCAATTTCTCATCCTTGGTTTTCCACTCACCTTTGACTTGGCAGATGATTAGTAAGGAATCCCCAAAGACCTCAAGCTTCTTGGCTTTAAGTTCTAAAGCAGCTTCTAGGCCAATGATGCAGGCTTCATACTCAGCAGTATTATTGGTACATTCAAACAGTAACCTTGTTGAAACAGGATACTGCTTATTTTCTGGGGAAATTACTACAGCTCCTGCCCCATTTCCTGATACATTTACTGCACCATCAAAGTAAAGGGTCCACTGATCGCTTTCCCCACCTTCATTCTCGATTACTATCACATCTTCATCTGGGAGGTCAAAGTTTAGAGGCTCGTAGTTTTCCATGGCATGATCTGCAAGATGATCGGCAATTATGCTTCCTTTTACAGCTTTTCTTGTCATAAAGACAATGTCATATTCTGCCAACAACACTTGCCACCTTGCTATTCTACTTGACAGGTAAGGTTTTTCACAGATATACTTGAGCGGGTCTAATTTTGAAATCAACCAGGTTGTGTAGTATAGCATATACTGCCTGAGTCTTTTCGCACTCCAAACCAAGGCACAACACAACCTTTCAATTGTTGTGTATCTCGACTCACAATCATTGAATTTTTTACTCAAGTAGTAAATAGCTTGCTCTTTCCTTCCTGACTCATCATGTTGTCCCAGCACACAGCCCATAGCTGTTTCTGTTACTGTCAAGTATAGGATCAAAGGCCTCCCTGGTGTTGGAGGTACTAATAATGGTGGGTTTTGCAAGTACCTCTTTATTTTATCAAAGGCTTCCTGACAATCATTGTCCCATACTCCAGGATTTTTCTTCCTGAGCAAACGAAAAATTGGTTCACAAGTCACTGTCAACTGAGATATAAACCGAGCTATGTAATTCAGGCGCCCAAGGAAACTTCTTACTTCCTTTTCTGTCTTAGGGGCAGGCATCTCCTGAATAGCTTTAGCTTTATCAGGATCAACTTCTATTCCTCGGCCACTTACTATGAAGCCCAATAGTTTTCCTGTTTTCACCCCGAATGAGCATTTTGCAGGATTCAACTTTAGCTGGTATTTTCACAGCCTTTCAAATAGTCTCCTTAACACTTGCACATGATCTTCCTCCTCCTTTGATTTTGCAAGTATGTCATCCACATAAACTTCCACTTCTCGATGCATCATATCATGGAACAGGGTAACCATTGCTCTTTGATATGTGGCTCCAGCATTCTTCAATCCGAATGGCATTACTTTATAGCAAAACGTCCCCCAAGGTGTGACAAAAGTGGTCTTCTCTTTATCTTCTTTTGCCATTCTAATTTGATTGTAACCAGAGAATCCATCCATAAAAGAATATGTAGCATTTCTTGCTGCATTATCAACGAGAATGTCTATATGGGGTAGAGGAAAATCATCTTTTGGGCTTGCCTTGTTCAAATTTCTATAGTCCACGCACACCCGAATCTTCCCATCCTTTTTTGGGACTACGACCACATTAGCTACCCATTGAGGATATTGAACTACATCTAGAAACCCTGCATCCCACTGTTTTTGTATCTCGGACTTTACCTTGAGTAACATGTCTGGGCGCATTCGCCTGGTTTTCTGCTTAACTGGTTTGCTTTCTTCTATTAAAGGAATCTTATGTACTACTATATCAGCATCTAGACCAGGCATATCTACATAAGTCCAGGCGAAAACATCTGCATACTCATGTAATAGAGAGACCAGTCTATTTCTTTCTTCAGTTGTAACAAGAGTGCCAATCTTTAATTCCTTCTTTTCGTGCTTGTTTCCAAAGTTAATGACTTCTAGTTTCTCACTAGCAGGTTCTCAGGCTTTTTCAGAATTTTCTACCAGCTTGGTAAACTCTCTTATATCTTCCTCTCCCCATTCTTCATCATCCATTGCAATCATATTATCAAAGTTTGGCCAATTATTCTTAGTGCAATGGTTTTGTGAATCGATGGAACTTTCAGGATTCCTGAAAGTGCAAGGCGTGCTCGTGTAAGTGTGATTTGTGAAAAGATAAAAAGATGCAGGCACATATTGGACACAAGAAAATTCATGATCTCATTAAAACAAAAGTGCTCGGTTAACATAGAAAATCTTGCGGTATCATGAGCTAAAATACCGACAAGATCAGCACAAGTCAAAATAAGACAAAACAAGTCCGAGCATGATCAAACAAGAACAATTACTTTTAAAACACAATAGGAACAGGCTCCATCTTCCAGTTCTGGTACACCTCTCTTTTAGCCAATCTTCACACGAAAAACCTGGCAGGAGGTTCATCAATGGTGTGAATGGAAAGCTGTGGCAGAACTTCATCCTTCATTTCCAAATCCGCTTCCTCTATTCGTTTTTCTTCTTGGCTCTCTAGGGTGTTGATGTGGAGATCTATTATGCCGGATCTAATCACTTCTGTAGCCCTTGGGAAAAATACTTGAAGCGGTGGGATGACAAGTTCCTCTTCTTCTGGCTCTCTTCCTTCAATTCTCGCCATTCTTGCCTCTCTTTTAATCTCAGTGACCTGCTTTTAATCGTCTTTCTTGGGCTTATATCCAAGCCCAAATATTTGATTTGCACACTTTAGCTTGATCAGCCCAGGCATTCCAGTCTCAGGATTACATTGAAATGGAGCCCTATTCTTTAAAAAGCATTTAGCAGCCATCTTTGTCGTTTCTGGGATTCTAGGCTTTCTAAGCACTGCACCTTCAGGAACCCATTCTGCGTTCACAATTTCAAAAGCATGGATAATCCCATCTCTATAATCTTCTGCTTCAATGAAGGGTATGGCCACATTTTTTATCATGGAAACTGTCTCTTCAGCTTTGACAGTTATCAGCATTCCGTTCATGATATACTTTAAATACTGGTGCAACGAAGAAGCCACTGCTCCAGCTGCATGAATCCATGGCCTTCCTAATAATATACTGTAAGATGGGTGAATGTCCATTACTTGTAATGTTACTAAAAACATCTGCGGCCCCACGTATAGCTCCACTTCTAGGGTCCCAATTATCTGTCTTGGCGAACCATCATATGCTCTAGCCATCAAGGTGCTAGGTTTCATGTGTGACTCATCAACAGACATTTCTTTCAATATATGCATTGGTAGGACATTCAATGCGGAACCATTATCGATGAGTACCTTTCCGATCAGAATGTCCTTACAACGCACTGTAATGTATAGTGGCTTGTTGTGCCCAGTACCATCGAGACTCAATTCATCTTTAGTGAAGTATACATAATTCGAGGCCTGGATTCTTCCCACTAAATGTTCCATGGCTTCTTGATTGATGTCTTGAGAAACATATGCTTCATTCAATACCTTTTGTAAAGCCTTCCTATGCGGCTTAAAGCTTAGAATCAGAGACAATAGCGATATTCTTGCTGGAGTTTTCTTGAGTTGTTCAACAACACTATATTCACTATGTTTCATCAACTTTAAGAATTCACTGGTTTCCTCTTCTGTGACAGGTTTGTTTATTTCCTCAATCACGTCAACCCCTTCTTTACCCTTAGCTTTTCTTTGTTTTTCCAGTTTTTCTGGAGTGAAACATCTTCCACTACGGGTCAATCCCCCAATTTCTGCTTGAAAAATAGGTGGTTGCTGAGTGCTTTTGAAAGAATACCCAGAGTCATGAGGTAAAGCACTATAATTCCCTTTATGTTCCACTACTGGTTTGGACAGGACCAATTTAGGTGGCCTTCCTATAGTGAATTCTACTTGACACACCTCTTTATTTGATGCCTCCATCATGAACACCTTTTCACTTGTTGCTTTCTCAATTTGTAGCAACCCACGACTCATCATTTGCATCACTTTTTTGTGAAAGCCCTCGCAAAGGCTGATCACATGGCCTTCTACATTATGATGTTCACAACACTTCTCGCTACTCTCTTTGTACCTTGCATCTACCATCATTTGTTAGATCCTATTCATTGACACCTTTATGATTTTTAAGTGTTCTACTTCTAACATGTTTACAGACCCACTACCTGAAGCATGATTGGGTAGAGGGTTCGTATTCACATTAGGGGCATCTTCAAATGTTATCCATCCTGCTTTGATCAGTTGTAGAAGCTTTCTCTTGAAGGTGTTGCAGGTATGGATGCTATGTCCAGCTACACCGGCATGGTATTCGCAAGTGAGATCCGGCTTATACCAGCTGGGGTAAGGTGGTTGTAAGGGTGTCAAAGGCACGGGGGCTACTTATCCAATACTTAGTAGCTTTTGGTACATTTCATTTAGGGGTAACGACAATGGAGGCAATTGTTCTTGGGTTCTTTGGTAGTTCTTTTTGGGGAAACTCCCAGCTTGGTTTTTTACTTGGTGGTTTTAGGGTTCAAGTTTTCTAGCTGGGATCGGGAAGTTGAAACTAGTGTTGGCAATTTGGGATGAAGAGGATTGAATGTTATATCTTTGGAATTGGCCTTTTTTGCTTTTATAACTACTTTCAACATGATCAATCTCTCTTTTTTTTACTCCAAAATCTTTTTTCTCCATGGGTGCAAAGATTCTCCCACTCTTTACTCCTTGCTCTATTCGTTCTGCTACTGCTACGACATCAGTGAATTGTTGAGCCGAACTACCCATCACGTGTTCATAGTATGGTGCTATAAGCGTGTTAGCAAACAGAGCAACCATTTCCTTTTCTAAAAGAGGGGGGTGTACTTGTGCGGCCAAATCTCTCCATCTCTGGGCATACTCCCTTATGCTTTCTTTATCTCCTTTCTCTAGATTAAACAGACTGGTTCCATCAGGAGCAATATCCATGTTGTATTTGTATTGCTTGATGAAAGCATCTACGAGGTCCTTCCATGTATGGATCCTGGTATTATTTAACCTCATATACCAGCTCAACGCCGCTCCACTCAAACTGTCTTGGAAGAAATACATTAGTAGCTTCTCATTGTGCACTACTTCTGCCATTTTATTGCAATAGGATTTGAGATGGGTAACAGGGCATTGAGTTCCGGTATATTTGATAAATTCAGGAACTCGAAATTTCTTTGGTACCACCACATTAGGGACTAGACACATTTTTGCGGCTCGCACTGGGTCATATAAGTCTACTCCCTCAATATCCCTGATCCTGGCCTCTAGTGCTGCCATCTTGTCTTGATCAATATCATCAGATGGCTTGGTTTTGTGGGATTCATTAACGAATGCATCTGCCACTGCAGGTGTTGGTACTGGTGTTGTTGATTGCACAAATGCTGGATTGTGTCGGGGCTCCTGTGCATGTTCTTCTATTATTTCTTCAGGTTGGTTTGCTGGGAGAGTGGCAGGTCTATTTGAAGGGCCTTCACCAGAGGTATTCCTTAGTGCTTGCTCGAGTAAGCTGGTGAGACAAGCCACACTATCCTTTAGAGAATCCAACTCTTCTTGGAAATGAGCTTCACGGTAAGCACGCTCTTCGTCTTCCATGTTCCTTGCTCGAAGTCGGGTGTTGTAGACTCTTTGGGGACCTATATTTTGACCTGGCGTATGCATGTGTGTTATAATGAATGAATGTATAAATATGGATGCAAATGAGAAATGCATGTATATGGATTAAAGAGCTAATCCGTGACTTCCTTTGTCAAATACAGGTAACATCCGAAGTCTGATACAAACAAAGAGGTTTTACCCAATTCCTTTGATTGATTAAATTCTATACATTACAAAAGTTCAAAGTAGACATAATATAGATGGTTCATATAAAGTGTCTTCATTCAAATGATATTCCTATATTAGCTACATTCCTGATGAAAGAGGAAACTTCATTCAAAAACTCCTCATATCTATGACGGTTGTTGGCAATCCTGGCAGCCTTCACTCGTAGCTCATTTGTCTTTCTAGCCACCATGTCAATTAGCCTATCAGTTTGTTCAATCTTGTAATGGAATAAGGTGTTATCTTGAAGCAATGTTCCATTACTGGCGGCTAATGATTCATTGTTTGTCTCTAAAATTTGAACCATCTTTTCCAACTGCTGAATCTGCTTTCTAGCCCTTTGCGATTCTTCCTTCTCTATATCAAGCTCTGCCACCTTATTATTTAGTTGTATGTCGAGGCTGCTGATATAGTCTTGCCATTCCTCAAACTGCTCTTGCATCTTCTTTGCTTCTTCCTCTCGAGACTCAAGCTCGACTTGTATCACAGAAACTCGATTTCTCATACCATTTATTCTGTCCAGGTATTCCTTCATATTCGATTCAACTATCCTCCTTGCTTCACTCTCATCATTAGCTTGGACCTGATATCGAGTTCTTAAGCTCCTTTCTTCTTCAATGGTGAGTTCTGCCAATCTGTTCTTCTCTTTTTCAGCTTCCCATTTTAATTTATACTGGTCCCTTTCTTTCTTCAGAGAAGCTATTATCTCTTTGTCAGCAAACTTTCTATTTTCTGAGGCCCTTTTTAAAGTCATAAATTCCTGCTCCATCATTACATGTTTATTCACCAACTCATCATACTTGACCTTCCCTTCTTCCAGTTGCTTATTTGCTTCATGCTGATTCTTTCTCAACCTAACAATTTGCTCATCTTTTTCCTTCAATTGCTGATTGATTAGTACTTAAAAGTTCATTTTTATCAAGGTTTTATATCATCATTTTGCACTTGAAGTATCAATAACTCCTTAACTAGAGCATGTTTTATAATAACAGATCTGATAATATAAGATAGCTTTAATTTATGGTAAATGTTCATT
>Ga0325404_1000877_pt1 | contig 30822 bp, 11 predicted proteins | sample PopdelMetagenome_18_FD_205664 | JGI IMG/M metagenome (GOLD analysis project Ga0325404, IMG submission 205664) | Populus deltoides microbial communities from Bellville, Georgia, United States - Xylem-Control-R1 | ecosystem: Host-associated > Plants > Phyllosphere > Stem > Wood/Secondary xylem...
CCTTTCCTTTACAAGCATTATTAGAGAGAGAGAGAGAGAGAGAGAGAGAGAGAGAGAGAGAGAGGCGAGCGTTTAGAACATGACAGGAAGGACAGAGCTGTTTAACACAATACAAACGTTTTGAAACGGAAAGAGGGGCCGAAACCTTTTTGACTAGTTGGCTTCATTTACAGCTGATAAAATAGGGATTGTTAATAATTTGTAATGACGACAGCTATTGTTTTTTATTTAAAAATATATTAAAATAATATTTTATTATTATTTAAAATTTATTTTTAATATTAATATACTGAAATTTTTAAATTAAAAAAAATTATAAATATCTTTTTAAACACAAACCCAAGCAAACACGCCCTGAGTACGAATCCGTAACATCTAGAGAACCGCTCAAAAAGAGCTACTGTTACAACCAAGGACTAATAAATTATAGAGGTTTTTTTTTTAAAGAGATGACTTCCACGTAGGAAGGTCCCACAACCAGCCTGTACGAATCTCACGTGATTCCAGTTGAATCCCTTTGACTTTGCTGTTTTATTCAACAAAAGCTACTAACTCCACTCTTCTCTTTTTCTTCATCGTCTACCTCACTCACAGCCACATTATTTGCTCTTCTTCTTCATATATATATATATATATATATATATATATATATATATATATATATATATAACATATATATATATATATATAAAACACCAAATCGATCGGTCGAAAATATGTCGATTGTTGGTGTTTTCTTTTTCGCAGTGTGAACTGAAGATCGAATATGTTGACTATTTAAAGATATACTGTCGTCATGTTATGATGGTTGGTTAAAAAATGTTCAAGATCTCTCCCTGCTTTGTTTTCTTTTAATCCATTTTATTATTCTCCATCCCACACCAAAGATGGATAAATTACAGATCAAAGTATCTCGATTAAGTTTCTAAGATCTTTCATAATTATAGTGTTATCCAATAATATTTAAAAAAAAATCCGGAAATTTCATGATTGACTAACAGTAGAAAAATACATAATATTCCTTTGGGTTGTCAAAAAAAAAAAACCATTGATGTGAAAAATTAAAGTTTATTTGTTTGTTGAAAAGTTTTTTTTCTTGAAAAGTGATTTTCCTGAAAAGTGAATTATTTTATGATATATAGTAATGTAATGAAAAATAAATTGAAAAATATTTTCCAGTATTTGGTTATATTATGGAAAATAACTTATTTTTTTCAAATTTATTAAAATAATAAGAAATAAATATTACAAATTAAAAAGTTGAATAATAATGAAATTAAAAAAAAATCTAATTTTATAAATTATCTTAAATAAAATAAATAATACTAGTGGAGATAAAATCTAACAAATAAAAAAAATTGAAAGATGATGAAATTAAAATAATAATAATTACAATTTTATAAATTATTTCAAATAAAATAAGTAACAATAAAAAGAATGTGGATCAAATTTGATAGATAAAAAATTTTAATTAAAAAAATAATAACAAAAAAACAAATAACAATCATAAAAATTAAAATTAAATTAAAAATTAAATTAAAAAAAATCAAATAAAATATTTAAGATTTTCAAAACCATCTTTTCACCAGAAAATCAAACAAATACTTTTATAATTGGTGACATGATGTACAAGTGATATCAATCCTGGTATTCCTTCGAGGCTTTAGATTCTATGTCATCTCTTAATAGATAAACTAATAAATTCTTAAGCTACATCCATCGAAGTACTTATTATAATGTTATTAATAGATGAACAACTCAAACAATAAAAATTAAAGTCGAAACATCAATTATGAAAAAAAAAAGAAATTCAACCCATCTCTTGAGAGTGATTTATTAAATGTTCGGATCTACCTTCCTCGGGAAAATAAACGTAATTAAAAAAAAGAACCTAGAGAACTTAGCCTCGAAACTATCATCCAGCACCCACTTATTCAAACAAGCACCTTTATACCAAACAACTTCCTCGAAAACCATCTCTTGTGAAAAACTGTGGATCCCCTGATCACGAGCCTTTTCCTTCTCTCAGAAAACCCACCAATGGCATCCCCTCCTTAGCCTGTTTTTCATTTTCGTGACTGAATACTGTAGGCCATGTGAGGTTTGAGCTTTCAATTCCTCTATGTTTTGATGTGTTGTTAGGCTTTCAATCCAATGGGAAAGTGGAGATTATCCACGTTCGTTGACAATGGAATAGAAACTTAGGAGGCAAACCTAATTTTTAAACCCAAAACTGTTCTAGGAAATAGGTTAAGATTCTCAGATTATTTTCAATATGCTTTTTTCAGTAAAGATGAAGTGCAGGAAAAATATGAAAAGTAATTAAGGTCCATTTGTTAGTTGAAAAGTTGTTTTTTTTATAAATAAATAAATTCTATGAAAAATGGATTTCAAGAAAATGGATTTTTTTATATATTTAGTTGTACTTGAAAAATAAACTAAATATGGCGTTACTATAATTCACGTGAACAATGATTTCACAAAATGTTTTTTTTTTTAATTTAGTTTTAATTTTCCACCATTTCCCGCACAAACCAATCTCTTCAATCTGGAGAGAGGGAGAGAATAGACAATTCATTAAAATATCAGTTTGACCCTTTTAAATGTGGCCTTAATAAAAAATACAAGGGCATAATAGTAATCTACTTTGCTGCGAATTTTTGTCTTCCCATTCGTCATTTTGTTCTCCGTTATTTTATCTCCCCGCCTCTTTTTGCTTCCACAATGTTAAGGAAAGTTTGCAAGTTGTTAAAAAAAATTCGATGAGGATACAGCGAGTAGAGACTGTAGACTACGCGCTCTGCAATGATGAATAGGGTATTAACAAATTTAGATTTTTTAAAAAATATTTTTTATTTAAAAATATATTAAAAAAACATTTTTATGTTAAAAAAATTATTTTTAACATTAAAATTTAAAACCAACTAAAAAAATCTACACAAAAAAATATTTGGCTTGAAAACTAAGCAACCACCCCGAAATATAAAACGAATCACCATCATGACGGCATCATAGCCGCCGACGTGGCAATATTTAATGGATTTTGGAGTCTTATAGTGGACCTGTGAAGTAACTTCACGGAGAAGCAGTTGATAAGTCCAGCTGGCATCATACCCATTCACCGACTGCTTTCCATAGTTTTCAAGCAGCAAATCACAAGACAAGGACGGACGGACGGACGGACGCTTCACTTCTATAATTGTCTGCTAGCAAGTGGGCTGCTTTTATTTTTTGTTAAGACATATTTTCAATCTGATCAGGAAAAAAACTGAGCCACTTGATTTGTTGACGGCAGCGGTGTCCAGCATGTTCCCCTCCAATCCATTTCTTGGTCGGTTTAACACCGTCATTGGTTTTTTTATTTTATTTTTTATTCCCACGACCACGTTGGATTGGGTAGTTAGTGCTTTTCTTGAACTGGTTAGCTATTGCCGTTGGCTATAGTTTGTTGATCTTCCTTGTTGTTTGCTTCGTCAATATTTGCCCTGCCCCCTTCTGGCGATTAAATACGAACCATTTTAATTTTATTTTATTTGTGACACATTTAGGTTGATTTGATTTTTTTTAAAAAAAATTATTATTTTTTAATATTTTTAAATCATTTTGATGTGCTGATATGAAAAATAATTTTAAAATAAAATAAAATAATAGTTTTATGTATATTCAAAAGAAAAATATTTTTAAAAAATAATTTTAATTATATTTTTAAATAGACCTTGCTCTATGTAGAATCAAGCTGAGAAGAAAAGGACAAAGTCTAGCTAATTTAAGAAAGCGTTTGGAAAAGCGGGTCAACCTGTATTTTTAAAAAATTTAATTTTTTTTGTTAATATTTTTTTATGTTTTGGATTGTTTTGATACGTTAATCTCACAAATGATTTTAAAAAATAATATATATATATATATATACATACATATATATATATTTGATACGTTTTAAAATTAAAAATACTTTAAAAAACAACTAAAACCACACTTCAAAACAGCTAGAAGTTCCATACCATGAGGAACTGTGTTTTTTTTTTTAATCTTGCTTTTCATATTCATTCTAATCATTTATTAGGTACTTGGGTTACATGAACTTCTAATGAGAAAACGTGATTTTTACATCTCACATTTTAAAACGTGATTTTCAGTGACAACAATTAACGTTTTTTTTTTTTTTGGATTTCTTGTCTTTTTTTTCATGTTCGTCACTATTTATCAAGGGATGTACATCATGCATCCACGCACGACATAAAATGATAAAGCCCCAGCACAAGAGAACAACATTAATTAGCATGTGATACCATTAATCGACGTTCACTCATTTCAGCAACACTCGCTATTGCAAGGCAAGGAAAAAGTGAACTTTGATTTATTTATTTTTTAATAAGTGGATTTTAAATTTTGTATTAAAACAAGTCACAAGCATGATAAAATAAGTAAAAACACACACTTCGTTATTTAATTAGTTTTATGGATTCAAACTTTGAGGGTAGTATTAAATTAATTTTGTTTATTAGAGTCATCTAAATATATTAGAATATTAATATGCTGGGGGTGTTTTCGTAGATCATCTAGGATCATTCACTCGGTAAAAAACCTAGAGTTATGGAATAAATTTTGTTAAAAGAAATATTAACTGGAAAATTTTATGGATTTCAGGGCCGAACCAATGACATTTTATTAGTTATATTTTTAACCCACCTTAAAAAAAAAAACCAATTATAAAAATAAAAAAAATATAAAACTTATGACTCACTAAATATGATAAAAATATATATCAACTTGGAATTGTGTATCCCAATTATGAATCCTTTTAATTTTATTTGATTATAATGTAACAAAAAAGGGTTGTTTTATTGTATTTTCATGTTATCACTATAAATTTTTATCATCATCATGAAATAATTAGTGATATTATATTAATTAATTTTTGAGATTCATTTAAAATAAAACAAATATAAAAAGAAAAAAAATCCATTACTTGTAAAAAACGAAAAGAATATCTTTACAAGTTTTCTGGTCTCTTTTTATTAATATTTTTTTTTAAATGAAATTGAAAGAATAACTAGTAAAATATTACGAATTATTTCCTATCATCGTAAAATTGTTGGCGCTTTGTGTATTATTTTTACCTGAACAAGAAAAGAAAGCAGGAAAAGAAGATTAAGGAAGGAAGGCGTCTGCATGGTTGGATTTTGTTCTGGTGGGGTCTGGTAGGTCCCTTCGTTTGCATGGTTGGATAAGGTGCGGTACAACTGGAAGTCTGGAACGTTTATAATTGGGCTCGTCGGTGACTTAATTCGGGCCCTTTTCATCTGGCACCAACTAATTTGAGCCGCAAGCCCGTGATTAATCCATTTTGATCACCATCCTCAACGAGTGCCTCTTAGAGATTTAACCCATCCCATGAAAGACATTGGCCTGACAAAGATATATTTTAAGTCAATCTCATTTTTTAACAGATAATGCCGGCGGCCCAGTCTTCTCCGTGGAATAATACTCACCCTTGAGGGTAAAAACATAGAGTCCATATGTTTTTTTTGAACAAAAACGAAAGAAAAACCGTGGGTCAATCTAGAATTTCTACTCTACAGGTAAATCATGGAAGCGTTACAAATAATAGGGCATGCCGAAAATCTACTAAAGCTGGTTTGGGCCGATTGTGCATGAAAACCGAAGCAGGTGTAGTAGTCTCACGCCTATTGGGTTTTTGTTGCTCACAGAAGCTCCATATGGAGAAAATGGGCCTCGGAAGTACTGGAAGTGAGAATGATAGAAGGGCAAGTTTTTCAATGAATAAAGGGCAACTAATTATCTGCTGCAACCTCTTCATTTGAATGTCTTCCTGCTCGGCTAGCCGAGGTGAGAATTTGTTTAAGAGGAGAGGCGCTCAATATTGCCAAGTTTCTGCTAGTTTGATTTTCTTAAAAATGAACACTGCACTTACTATTAGTTGGCTCGTACTCCCTGTAGAATCTTGTACATTTGTAGTAAACTCGACTTTCCATAGGAGTGAATATATATTTCTTCTCACCACCACTCATTGCCAAAAAGATTTAACTAGATGAGGGAGCCTTTTGTAGCTCAACAACATGAAAGGGGCATTTTTAAAATTCTACTGATACGAATATTTGATTGAAGATTACTTCAGCACAAAAACCCGTCAGTCTGAAAAGGATAGCCTTTCCTCAAAGATATGCATGGCAGTAAGAAGATTTATGTTTTGACATAAAGTCTTATTTCATAAGTTATCGAAAAGTTTTCATGTTGAAATCCCAAGAGTAAAAACTGAAAAGTCACCTTTCTGGCCTCTCTCTCTCTCTCTCTCTCTCTGTTTCTTTTTTCTGTCAAGCTAGCTAACTGAATAGCTTTGGAATGTTTCTGATAATTTAATCTCTCTATTGAATGAGCTACTGCCACAAGTCTACAAGGCTTTAGTTGATGAGGTTATGGATTTCAGATAGATGAGAGTAAGCTTCCGCATCATAGTTAATATGGAGATTCCTTTGCTGAAAAAGATGTCTGAAGAACTGGCATGCCTGCAAAACAAGTCTTTTTTTGAAGAATTGAGAGACCCTCCAATGATTAAGTTTGTACGAGGAGGAAGCTAAATGTGGTTGTGGAGCCTGTTCGGCTCTCTGGTTGAACCTGCGTTTGATCAAATTTTAATTTTTTTTACTAAAATTGAGTGTGATTTATATTTTTGGATCGTTTTGATGTACTGATGTCAAAAATAATTTTTAAAAAATAAAAAAACATTATTAACATATATTTCAGCACGAAAAATTATTTGAAAAATAATTATTACCACACTACCAAACATACTCAAAAAATACTTTTATGTGAAGGAGGAGGTCGAAGAAATATTGCAAAGATTTGGAATCTCTTACCTATGAGTTCATAACTGTTTATATAACGATTGAACATCACAACTTGCATTGAGACGAGTGCAAAAAGGGTCCATTTACTTGCATCATATTATTAGAGATCATCATTTAGACTTCTAAAGGTTGGTGGATCATTGTTGAGGTGAAATGCTATGCTCGAAGGCATCTTTCACTTGACAAGACCAACTCTTCATGTGTTTTTAAAATTTTTTAATTTTTTTTAAAAATTTAATATAATTTGTATGGTTTGAATATTTTAATATATTAATATTAAAAATAATTTTTAAAAAATAAAAAAAATCATTAATTATATATTTTGATAAAAAAAATTATTTAAAAAGTAATGATTACATATTGTCAAATATCCTTTTAATACTGATATGATTTATCCTCGTTGTAGTTGGGGGTAGGTTGAGTTGACCTAGGATGTCCAACTCGACCCCTGTACTGGTTTTCTCCGATCGGCCGAGAAGAGGCACCCATTCTCTTCCTTTGGTCTCACTACCTCCGGGTGGAAAGTACTTCGGATGTCTTGTCATGTTATATAGAATCAAGTGGGTCCGTTTTTGATAGACCTATAACTCGGATACATCATTATGTTCTGGCAAATTCTAAGACTTGCAAGGTAGAAATTTAATCATGGCATGTTGTATCAGTACATTCACTAGTAACAGAGAGCCTGTGAAATTGGCTCTGCAGGCATGCCGACAAGATATAAAAATTTCCAGGCAGAGTGATTAATTTTCTTCTAGATTTTCAACTCCATCAAACTGCATGACCACAACATGTGTGCTCTTGGCACAGAACAGGAAAAGAGGTCAATAGGATATTTTTATGGTGCTTATGATTAGAAAAATTAAGTTTACAAACAACACCTAGAATGTCACACAAACGAATTCTCTAACGAGCCCTTACAAAGAAAATACTCAATTCTGGTCCTGCTGCACCATCAGGATTAATCATGTACAAAGCTTCAGAGTCTTTAGATCCAACCACTCTCTCAAATCTGGCTCTTATGTATGTCAATTCCCCATCAGCTGATTCCTTCACATTATTTGGGCAAGGAAGCACACCAGCACCCATAGAAACACCTCTCAGAAGTTGCATAACATGAAGCTCATCATCAGACATTTGCTTCCTCCTAATAGAGTACCCAACCTTTCTTCCATTACAATACACAGCCCAAACTAACTCCTCCAATAGTTTCTTTTTATGTGTCTTGGTCTCGCTCTCTAAAGCGATTCTTACTATATCCGATGCCATTTCTTTGTGAAATAGACTTGAGTGCATCGGTAGCTCTATAACAAACCTCGGCACACAATGAGGATCTTCCTGTATGGCTAGACTAACTCTACCTTTACGATAACCAAAAATGGTACCTGTTGTGGCGTTGTCCTTGAGTAAAGCTTTACGAGGTCTGCCTAATAGTGCAACCATCTTGCAGCCTGAGGTTAACATGGGGAAGAACTTGAACATTTTAAGAAGCCCACTGCTACTAGATTTTGATCGTTTCTCTCCTGCAGCAGTGTGCCGGAGCATTGATAATATGGCTTGATTGTCCATTTGGAAGTATGGGCTAGAATGTACTGGTGGCATCGTTGGACTTGCTATAGCATATGCTAAAAAATTCAGGAAAAATAAAGGGTGATGGTGAGTTTGGGGCTTTGAGCTACTGACAAACTATAAGATACATATAGAGGGAGGTGTAGGAATTAAAAAGAAGAGTTAGGAAGGTGGTTGGTCACTTTGGCTGGATTGTCATTGGAATCTTTTCGAAGTGGGGAAGGGAAAAGAAAGAACCTCCAAATTAGTTGAGAGAGAAGGGAAAATCAGTACTAAAGCTTTGATGTGACCAGGTTTAGTGATGAAAAAGAAGAAGAAGGGGATTGAATGCGATAGGATAAGAGAAATCGGACCACATAATGTTGGGGAAGGGAGGAAGGAAAAAACCCAAAAGATGATAAAGGGAATCTGGTAATGTTGGCTCAATCATGTCCCTCTATGATAGCGTCAGCGTCACTTCTTAAAGCTTTGCTAAAGAATATTTTTTTTTTTAAACGAACATACTTTCAAGAAAGTTCATAGAAAATGATACAGTTTTAAAAAATTTCGGAAAAATAACATAATTCGTAAAGAACCACAGTTTGAAACCATGGTGTTGAATAACTACTACTATTCAAATAATAATTTAAATAAAAATTGTAATTCAATTGTTATTCTCAATAACAATTCTTTAACAGGCATGATTCAGAATAACGGTATCATAACAAAATTATAATTCTGAATCATGTTTACAATGCATTTATAAATATATATTTTTTTCTTCATGGCCTCCTCTCCTAAGAAAAAAAACCCTAGAAATCGAAAAAAAAACCCAAGAAAAAACAACCTTCAATCACCCAAAACAAAGTTTAATCCTTCTTGAGTTGATGTATAATTTTTTGGATAATAATAAATGTTAGAAATTATTGTATAGGTTGATGTTGAATTTTTTTTGAAATTTATAAATATTGAGAAATAATCTTTCATGGATTAATGTTGGTAAATGATGAGAAATAATTTCATTGTTGATGTTTCAATAGGTTATGTGAAATCCTTATTTAAAAGATGATATGGTAGCTGCTTCTGTTATATGCACATCAACCATAGATTTATGGGCATTAGTTGTCTCAATCATATTTTTTGAGTTTGTTGAGATGCATTGCTCGGGCTGTAGTATACAATAATTTAGATTTAAACAACACATCCCGTCTGATATATATACGAGTGATCAGTTGCATTTTATTAATTGTTCGGGCCGTAGTATATATCGATATGAGATACATGAAGAAATTTTTAGAAAGATACATCTTTTAATTTCTAAAAAAGAATACATGGATTGGTACTTGAGTATAACACATCCAATCATTAAACTTAATCCAACACAAGTTTCTCCACATGAGGAGATGGAATATGGGTCGAAAGTGTGTTATTTTCTAAATACTTTTCTTTCCTTTGCTACTTTTTAAAAACTTTTATCAAATTGTGCTAGATTAATAAAATAACCTTTGTTAAACCCTCATCCCTAATTATCACTAATTATTGAGGTGCAGCTCATCTTTCCTTAATTCATTTCTCCATGGAAATTTTGTTTTTGCTTGAGGGGTGACTCTTCCTTTAACTCTCAATCTACTCTCATTTTCTGTCAGACCATACTCTTGTTCGGTACAGGTGTTTCAGGCAACAGAGAAGTGCAAAACTAGCTCATGTAAAGCTAGGTAAATTTCTTGTTGTCTGCATTTCAAGTCATAGGGATCCGAAAACTATAGCCTTTAATACCTATTTATAATTGTTGGAAAATCATCGCATTAAATTCTGATCTAACTAAATTTCTTTTACAAGAGTATTTGAGTTGTTCCTTAAAGTAAAGTACATGTATATGTTTAATGAACAGGACTGTCCATATGTACCAGTTAGTGTCTAAAATGGGGTCCTTTGAAATGATCAAATGGATGGAAATTGATTGTGGTAGGAAGCACTTTTAAGGTTAAATGTGTTTATTTGGGAGTGCTTTTTAAAAGCGTTTCTGAAAAAATTTGAAATTTTTTTTTATTTTGAAATAATATATTTTTAATGTTTTCAAATCATTTTGATACGCTGATCTCAAAAATGATTTTTAAAAAATAAAAAAAATATTATTTGCATATTTTTTTGAATGAAAAGCATTTTGAAAAATAACCACAACCACACTTCTAAACACCCTCTTAACCCATTTCGAGGATTAAAAGAAAAAGGAAAATAAACCTATGGGCCATGGGAGATTTGTTTTTTACACCTAGAGGTATGGGGAAAGTAAACTTCAAAATATATTAATTAAGTAAAAAATCATGATTTAATCAGGTCTTTTCTATAAATAAATATTGGTTTCCATCCAATTGATATAAGCTAAAAAAATTATTTAATTAAAAATTAATTATATTTATTTTGCTATTAAAAAAAATCCTCTGGATCACTTGTCTATATTAAATCCAACAATTATTCAATTTGTGAGTGTTAGAGGTTGACACTATGCATATGTGGATTATATGTGTTTTGAGTTAATATGAATTGGATGAGAATTTTGATTTACTTTAGGATTTGGATAAATCCTTAATTTTGTTTATTCCAATAAAATTTATCAGTTTAAAAAAAAATTAGTCACAATAGACGAATTTAATGGCTAAAATATATTATAATTTTTTTATTTTTTAAAAAATTATTTTTAATATCACCACATCAAAACAATTAAAATTATATAAAAAAATTATTTTAAATTTAAAAAAATTAAAATTTAAAGAAACGTGTTGCAGTTTGAGTCTATCTTCTTCTTTCTTTTTGCGATTATTTTATTGTTTTTGTACTTCCGCGGCAGCAGAACTTATCCAAGAAATTTTTGAAATAGGTCCCATAATTGGAATTTTCAATCCAATGAGCAGACTGGACAAAAGTACGAAAATCCTCGATAATAAGAGCAACCAGCAAAGTAGGTTTACAGCAAAGTAGGTTTACATGTACATATTATTGCAAGGATGAAGGAGAGGTCAAATTCCATCGATGGAGCCTAACTTATCTTAAGGTACAGATCATCCATCAAGATCACTTCAATACTATTAAAAACTATTCAGTGGGTAGCCCTAAGGGATGGATTGGATGCTTTTGGCCTGGAAAATCTTTTATGATCAATTTTAGAAACTTTTTAGTCTTTCAATTTTATTTTTATTTTACGAAAATGCATGTTATAGAAAGAGCTTCGAAATTAATTGAAGTGTAAAATCTAAGCTGCCTTTGTCGTTGCCTTGTAATTATTGTGGCAGAGATAAGATATTGCGTGATTGATTTTCCATCTCTCGTCTCCTGGCCCCTTCGCGTAATCAAACAAGACAACACCAAAATTCTTGTTTGTCTCGTAATAAAAGCGTATGTGGTGATTATCTGAAGTTCATTGAACAAAAAAGAAGAGCCTAATCAGGGCGTAAACGCAATCTGCAAGTAGCCATGGGCCATCCAAGTGTAGAGAGATAGGTTTATACTTCAGCTAATGCTTCAGCACTCACGCAGCGAGAGGAAAGAGAGAGAAGGGGAGAGGTTTCAAGTTATATCAACCCACTAGGAAACGAAGATTCATAGAAGAAACCCACTAACTGGCTTTTTGCTCCAGAACCAGATTATCTGAATCTGCTGCTCCGAAGTTTTTTTTTATTAGAAGATTTTTGCTGCAATAAAAAAATCTGACTGAAAAGGCTGACGATTTGCCGATTGGCGAGACATGCTACTTGCTTCCACCCTATTTTATCCATAATTTGGCACGGGCATGTAGCCGTTAGGATAGCTATCTTCAATTAAATATTTGATGCCATTTGACTCAGAATTTAGAATGTTGAGTTGCTGGGTCAATTTACAATTTCTTTGGAATCGATTCTATAGTTTTCAGCTTAAATTCAATTGATAAATAAATTAAATTTACATTCTTAGAATAGAAAGAATTTAATTCATTTAATTTATTATATTATCCTTATAACTTTTATTTTATTCCTTGAAAGATCTATCTCTAAAAAAAAAAAAAAAAAAGGTAAATGAATATTTTGGAAAATATAGTTTTAACATTAATTTTCTTTTTTTAGTGTAGGAGATTAAAGGGCTTGATCTCTAATTTTTTGGTATCATTTTTAGAGGTTGAATACCATTTAAAATTCAATTCTTTACCCTTAAAATAATTTCAAATATGAGATTTTCATTAAAATATCTAAATTAATTCAATTAGAAACATGCTAACGAAATTGTTGCTCACTTTCTTTTGAGTTTATCATTATTTTACTGCTGTGAAATAATATTATAAAAACCTAAAATATTGTAGAATTTACAGTGTATTTCCTCTTAGTTTCCATTATAGCAAAATATAATTTGATTTTATTGATTAAAATAATTAAAACTTCAGGGAACAACATTGAAAACAAAAAAAATTGCAGCCCATTTTTCTTCCTCATTATTGTATATAAGAAGCGTCTTTGGCCCTCTTAATTTTTCAAAATTTCAAGTTTGGCTTTTTATATATATATATATATATATATATATAATTTTATATTTTGATTTAAAATTTCATTTTCATGTTTAAATCTCCGAGCTAAAGAGACGAGAAAGAAAAAAAGATATTAGAAAGCTAAAGAAAAAGAAAAAGTGAAAGTTATCCACGTCCTAATAACCAAAGAGGGAGAGTTCCATGAAAATACTTTTCCCTCACATATTGCCAAAAAAGTAGATAAGGATTGAGAGAAGTTTTTTATTTTTAGTTTAATTTTGTGTTTTTAAATTGATTTTAGTGTTTTTTTATTTGATAAATTATTGTGCAGAGGTTATAAAAGTGTTTATTTATGTGTTTTTAAGTGAAAATAGATTAAGATTTAAGTTTTTAAGTTCAAAAAATCTCAATTCGATTTTCCGGTCACCTCCCCAATGATCAAAAACTAATCATCTTAAACTAACCAAAAAATGATGCATCATCTGTTTTTTAGTTTTTTAAAAAAAATTAGATGAGCAACGCATCGTTTACCTAATTTTTTAAAAAATAAAGGTCTATGCGTGTGTACTATTATAACTTGGTAGGCCTATATGCCCGAGCTTATTTTTAATGGGTTAGGTGTGTTGAGCCACCTAGGGTCACATAGATAGCCTATTTTTTTATTTTTTTTCTTAAATTAAACTTTCATTTCTTTAAAATTCATTAAAGTAAAATATACTACATATATTCTTTAGTTAAATTCTCAAATAAGTTTTAGAATTTTTATTATAAAACACCACTCAATTTTAACTTTTTTTCAAAATAATATTATAATAAACTTTACTATATAAATTTTGTGTTTTAGTGTGGATTGAAATAGTAAAATAATGATTTTTCTCTTCATAAAAAAAATTAAATGAACTAATATATTGAAGAGTTGAATAGGTTTTTTTACGAAGTTCATTTATCATTCTTGAATTATTCGAGGGTAACATTGTCTTTAAGCAGCTTTTTTGCATAGTTAAATTAGTTGGCTTTCCTTAAAAGAAAGAAATAAACTTAACTATGGTATAATGAATTTCTTGACATCTCACACTTTGAAGCACAATATAATAATTCTTTTACCTTTAAAATTAAAATTCTCAAAGCTTGACCCCGAGATACTAAATATATAAATTATTATATAAATTATAGTTTTAATTTTTTATGAAAAATAGTTGTAATATTGATGTATTTATTCATTTTTTTTAAAAAAAAATCATGTACATCCTAAAACAAGAACACACTTTTTTCTTTTTTTCATTGAAAAAGAAAAAGAAATTATGTTAATCAACAAACTATGTGTTTCTCATGCCTGCTATGTGGCAGCAAATAAAAGCTTGCAGATTTTAGTTCTTTTATTTGTGAGGTCCTTTCAATTCACATACCCTCCAAGTTTTTTTTTTTTTTTTTTAATTTTCTTAGCGTTTGTTTACTTTTTTACTATTTCTCTCTGTTTTTTTTTTTTTTCTCTGCTTCGTTTTTTCCTAATCAATCCCACTCTGTCATCCTCCAAGTCCCAGTCGTTTGATCATATATTTTTCTACGTATCTGAACATCCGTCATTTTCTCTTCTCGATTTAACATCGGCAATTCCTTTTCTAGTACAATTACAGGTTAAAAATTAAATAATTATTTTTCAGAGTGTATTGATGGTAATTTGCCGAATGACAGGTGGATATTTGTCTTTAAAGAAACCAATATTTACTTTATTTAATTATGGATGAAGTAGGAGGGCACCGTCATCATGCCGTTCATCTGTTTGTTTTTGCTGTAATTATTGTAGTTGCAGTTAGAAAAAAAATAATTTTTTAAAAAGATATTTTCTTTGTGGTTTGTGTATATATTTTAAGTGTTTGGTTAAAAATGTTGTTTGATTTTATTATTATTAAAAATATGTTTGGTTAAACTTGTGGTTGTGGTTGTTTTTGTACCCAAAATGACGAAAAAGAACATAAATAAAATAATTCTTTGTGTTAAGAGAAAATAAAATATTTTGTTCACATAAATACCGGAAAAATAATAAAAGCGTGATTTGTTATTACAATTAAATATTATTGTCCCATCAAACTATTTGTAATGTCATCACAAATATAATTTATACGCGACGCCTTCTGATGTCTAGTTGTTTGTGATTGTGGAACAACATCAAGAAAAGTATTTGAAGGAACAAAAATCAGGATGACTATCAAACTTGTTGAATGCAACAACTTTAATGCCATCATGAATGGAAGCCAATGTTTGCATTGCCTAGTATTACAAATATTTCTTCAATTTTAATGCCAACGAAGATAATGATAACATATTAATATGTGATGTATAGAGCATTATAGTTGGTAGAAGTTTAGACAAAGAAAACCTTCAGTTTATATTTTACAAAAGAAAGCTTATATGTCACTATAAGACCTGTGAACGAAGACTATTTACAGGCATATAAAGTACAAACACAAGAAAAACGACCGTGATGTTGAGGACATATCGGGCTAATTAATTTCTTGGTAAAAGTTGCAGCGTTTTTTGAACAGCAGCCACAACAAAAGTAACTCGTTCAGAAGCCACGGCAAAAGTAATTGCGAGTTGCTTTTGCTTATCCTATGTTTGGAACGCAATTTGTGTGGGTCCCATGGAGTTTGAAAATGTGGGTAGCTGTTAACCAAACAGCTTGAAACAATAGAACCGTAGGAAATGTGGACGCTCCTACGTAACCAAACAGGTTGTAAACCCGTTCTGAGTTGCGTAAATAAATCATTTTTTTTCTTTTATATATATATAGCATTAAATTATTATATTCAATAGGAGACAACTATTTGACTATACATAAATATATTAGAATGCTAGAAAGAATAGAAAGCTCGTCCTGTGGTCAAAAGTCGAATCGGACCCAATCCAAGGTGGGCTGAGATGAAGAAGGTGAGAAACCCGACCTGACCCAATGGAAATTGGAATGGAGCTTTTTATTTTATTTTATTTTGTTACTAACCTTTCTTTCCATAATCCTAGCCTTGCATGGATCCATGAGATCACTGGTTGCCAGGTTGATATTCTTCTGGGGTTGGCTCCTAAAAGAATGTGTAATTCCCTTTTTACAGTGGACTGTATTAGCCATACTGTTGTAAAATCATCATCCAGGTTAATTCCTACTAGGGAGCTTTTATAGAAGTTTCCTTGCAACCTCGATGCTAGCTCAAACCATCTCAAAATCCTCTCTATATGGATCAAAGATTTGCAGTCATTTGGAACAAAAACAAGAGTATCATTTGTGTACTGTAAATGGGTGAGATAGTCTCTATAACCATAATCAATGCCCTTGAAATAACAGTTCTTCTGCTGCTAATATCAAATAGAGAGGGTGATCATCTTGATGTAATCCATGCTCAACTCCAAATTCGTGACTTGGAGAGCCATTAATGGAAATGGAAAGATATGAACTTGAAATGCGTTCATGTATAAGAGATCTCTGTTTATTTTTTTGGCCAATACCCATGCATGTCATCATTTTTTCAAAGTATTTCTCGAAGACGGAATCAAAAGCTTCAACTTTCACAATGTACCCGTCAGGCCGTCACGACCACTTCTCTTTAATCCCATGAACCACTTCATTCGCAATCATAAAACCATCTTCTTACTTCCTTCATTCAAATTTCAAACATCATGTTCTAGCTAATTAGATTCATCTGAAGAAAGATACTTGAAACTCGTAACTCCTATATAACCCTCTCAGCATGAGCTTTGGTGAAGAGTCTTGAGAAAAAGGAAACAGCAGCAACTTTAATATCATGTGGAGAAGAGTGATTGATTCCATCATGGTTAGTCCTTGTAATGGTATTTCGACCTTTCCTAATGCTTGCTGCAAGATGCAAAAATCTAGTGTTTCTATATTTTACTTTGAACCAGTTCTATCTGGACTTTTGTCTCCATATTGCTTCCACAACATTTATTCACCTCTCCATAGTGATCCCCAAGCTATCACTCATTTTTAGAAAATTAATCGAGAATTACAAAAATCGAACACCCTAAGTGGATGCATCATATGGCTAGGCATCTCCCTGTTGTAGTTAATTTTAATGAAGGGGAGAAATGATCATTTTCTTCTCACGGTTCCATGATAGGCACAACTTGGTTGAAACCCTTTTACTGAATGGTGACGCTGCTATGACTGTGACGAGAAATAGAGATGATGGTCTCGACTGGTCACACAACTGTTGTTTCTGAGATTTGATTGATTAGAGAAATGGCGTCCACAGCGAGGAAGCAAGAGACGAGTTCGAAATGCTTCTCTAATGGGACTGACTCCACTTTATTATCAGAGAATTGAAGCAAGAGGGTGAACGAATGACGGAAAAGTTGGAAGAGAGAATCTCAATCAAGTAAACCAACCACTTATTGCTATAAATAATACTAATCTTTGTATACTACTAGTAGTCCAATTTATTTATTTGTTTATGGGTTTGACAAACGCTAGTCAATGGTTTTCTCAGTTGTCGTCACTCACTCTTACTCGCTTATCTTCTTCATCTTCTCACTCTTTCAGCCTCTTCAACAGAAACTACACACAAAGGAAAGTCATCACTAACTTCTCTCCTAAAAGACAGCTACAGCGGCCTACTTTCAAAACCATGGCTTCTTCAACACAGGTAGCTGATGCAACAGCCAAACAAGACAAAATCACTGCCCCTTACGGCTCATGGAAATCCCCAATCACCGCAGACGTCGTCTCTGGCGCTTCCAAACGACTCGGCGGAATCGCCGTTGACGACCACGGTCACCTCTTCTGGGTCGAATCCCGCCCCTCTGAATCTGGGTACACTCGTAACCCTTGCACAAAATATACTTAACTGTTTTCAGTTTTCTCGTCTCGTGACTTGATTTTGGATGGTATTATGGTAATTTGATCAGGCGAGCGGTTCTTGTGAGAGAAGCCGACAAACCGGGAGAAGAACCCACCGATATTACACCGAAAGAATTTGCGGTGAGAACAACGGCTCAAGAGTATGGTGGTGGCGCATTCACGATATCAGGAGATACTGTCATTTACTCTAATTACAAGGATCAGCGGCTTTACAAGCAGTCAATCAAATCGAAAGGTCGAATGAGCTATTACTTACTCATCAACTGCTACTTTTCACTTTTTTTTTTTTTTCAATTTGTTGATAGTCCATGCAGTAGATTCTTCTCCTGTGCCGCTTACACCGGACTATGGCGGTCCCGTGGTTTCTTATGCTGACGGGGTCTTTGATTTGCGCTTCAATCGTTTTGTTACTGTGATGGAAGGTAGATAGATCCTCATGATCTCTGTTTATTTAGGGTTTGGATTAGAAAGAATTTTTTTTGATGAATTTATGATTTTCTTGATAGATCGTCGCGTCAGTAGTACAAATTCAACCACAACAATTGTTGCTGTAGGCCTTAGTGACAAGAGTATCGAAGGTATAAACTTGTTGGAATAAGATTTATGGACTTAGAGTAAGAATTTTCTGTTTTTTTAACTTGGTTTTTCAGAATTATCCAAATGCTTTTGTTCTCGAAATATTAGCTGTTTTACTATTTGATTCTTGGTCGTATGTTGAGGAAATGACCTTTTTTTGGATATTTTGACTTCAGAGCCAAAAGTATTAGTAAGTGGCAATGATTTCTATGCATTCCCACGCATAGACCCCAAAGGCGAACGGATAGCGTGGATAGAATGGGGCCACCCTAATATGCCATGGGATAAAACAGAGCTCTGGGTCGGCTATATTTCTGAAAATGGGTAAGCATAATTTGTCAATGATTGCATTTCAAGAATTTCCTTTGGCAGTAGTTGTCAAATTTGGTTTTCTTGCTGCTGATATACGATATTCAGCACCATTCTGCTTTCTTTTCAATAAAACTATCAACGCTTTAACTTGTTCGAAGATCAGCAATTTATCACAAGGTGCTATTCTTAAATCAGTACCATGTGACTCATCATCACCTTGCTTTTGTTATATGCTATTTGGTGCATGAATATGGTTTTCTTTGCTATAAAAACAACCTGCTTAACTTTAGGAGTTTAAATTTGTGTCAAAACAAACTTTTCAGGTCACCATTCTCTAGGACAGACAATCACTTGATACTACATTCTGCGCTGAATTTAGTTCTCAGTTATCATAATGCAGATAAATAACACACAGGACCACTTGATGCCGCTTATTCCTCTTAATTTTCTCATGCAGAGATGTTCACAATCGCATTTGTGTTGCTGGTTGTGATCCTACCCTTGTGGAGTCTCCAACTGAGCCCAAGTGGTCCTCCAAAGGTACTATATTTTGTCGGTTTTATCATGAAACTTCACATATATGATGTAACTCGGCTGGGGAGCAAATTCTCTGGGATAAATTTGCTGTTGGGGGAAGCTTCTGTCTGCAACATGTACTTAAAAGAAAAAACATGTGGTATGTTTGTTCTGAGAATAGTGATTAGGTCAACAAGGTTTATGTTCTGAAAGTGGCCTCTGGATTGGTTACCTGCACATCAATGCTCAAATTATATTCCCGAGACATAGTCCTGAAACCTAGTTTGGAGTTGAGCCTTGTGCTTGATTCCCTTGGAAGCTACTGCCATTTGTATTACATATTTAACATTTTAGCCATGCATGTATGACATTCAGCTATTTTGTCCTATCAGAATTTTTGTAGCTTCAAGTTATTGCATATATTGATTTTTTCATTTGCATTGCTACAGGTGAACTATTTTTCATCACTGATAGAAAAAGTGGGTTTTGGAATCTATATAAATGGGTAAGTTCTATAATTGGGCAGTTGTTTGATGCTATGGTACACCCTTTTCTCTATGTAATCTTCTTTATGTGAAAACAAAATTTTAATTGATTATGCTTCTTAAAGAGAGAAAATTCACATGCAGGACAAAGGATTCATGCATGCTTTGACCACATTTTCAATCATACTCATTTTCATGAGATTAAAAATAAAACAATCGTAAGCAGGATTATGGAAGCATTACATTCTATGTTGAAGTGCTTGGACCCTGTGCTTCTTGTGCATTACAACCATTTCTTCGGCGTAACTATCTGCTGAACTGATTATCCTTTCTCTTTGGACGACAGATTGAATCTGTCAATGAGGTGCAAGCAATTTATTCCCTGGATGCTGAGTTCTCGACGCCATTGTGGGTTTTTGGCATCAATTCCTATGAGCTTATTCAGAACAATGAAGGAAAGAACTTAATAGCTTGCTCTTACAGGTAAACCTTAAAAAGTCAATAGCTTTGCTTTCTTTGCTTTATGCATCTGCTTTGGTTTTTTTCTTACCGAAAAACCTTGTTTCTTTGGAAATTTTTTGTGAGCTTCCACTTGCAAACCAAACTTCATTGTGATCAAACTATTGGAATGTTTGGTTTCAGGCAGAATGGAAGATCATTTCTTGGTATTCTGGATGATGTTCAAAGCTCATTATCTCTACTTGATATTCCTTTCACGGACATTGATCATATGGTACTTCCTCAAATCTTATTCTCTCCAATCTGTAGTTTGAATGAAAAGCCCTTAGCTCGGACATTAAAGATGATCTATCTAATCTGTGCATCTTTGCCCATGCAGACTTCATGGAACCGTTGCTTATATGTTGAGGGAGCATCTGCAATTCATCCATCATCAGTGGCTAAGGTGCTACAGGATGTTCTACTCTGAACCACTTTCCTTATTCACCAGGAGCTGGTGATTTTAGTTTTACAAGATTGTATTCGTCAATATCAGCTATCCTTTCTGTCTTTTCAGGTGAACTTAGATGACTATGGATCCAAAGTTGTTGATTTCAAGATTATTTGGTCATCTTCACCTGATAGTTTGAAGTACGAGTCATACTTCAGCTTGCCTGAGTTAATTGAATTCCCAACAGAAGTTCCTGGCCAAAATGCCTATGCATATTTTTATCCACCTTCAAATCCCATTTACCAAGCTAGTCAAGAAGAAAAGCCTCCATTATTGTTGAAAAGCCATGGTGCGTGCCCTTGGTTGTATGTTAATGTTTACTGTTATCAATTGATGAAAAATGAAGGAAAAGATTTCTGAAGTGACCACTGTGATGTGATTTCGAGTATTTTTATTCGACAGTTATGCAATTGAGTTCAAGATATCTCGTCATTATAAAAATGCCATATTTCTTTGCATTTCATTTTCGATAAACAATACAAAGTAATCTTGATTGGATTAGTATTCAAAAGTTTGAGTTAAAGAGATTTTTTTTATAATAGATATCAAGCATTTATAATAAATGTCAAGCATAAAGTGTAAGCCATATTAATAAATTGGTAGTACTTTTCAATAAAATGATTCAGAGAAACTTGTCGTAGTTGGAAAAAGTGTCTGATTGCTGAACTTGTTTGATGGTACATATTTTAATTTATGCTTTCTTTTGAATAAATTGGTTTGCTTTAATATTTTTTTAAAAATTATTGACCCATGGCATCTGAATTTTTTCAGGAGGGCCTACAAGCGAGACACGTGGAATCTTAAACTTGAGCGTCCAGTACTGGACCAGTCGTGGTTGGGCAGTTGTGGACGTGAACTACGGTGGAAGCACTGGTTTGTCCTTCTCCTTCATTTCTATTCCATCTTAATCATAATTGGCATAAATAGAAAGAACTGTCCTGGTTTTCTGATTCAAAGTGGAGGTTGTGCTTGACCCCTAGAGTTTTTAAATTTGGTGTCGTTTCACAAGTTACTTGGCTGCCATTGCACCTCTACTTTGATAATTATCTTATGGAAAAAAGTATGGAATCTGGGCTTGTTTTGCAGTTGTGCTTATTTGTTGGATAAAAATGTTAACATTTATATGTGGTGATATCTTTATACTAAACATTTTATGGGCATCAATTTTGAAGGTTATGGTAGAGAATATAGAGAACGCTTGTTGAATAAATGGGGAATTGTGGATGTCAATGACTGTTGCAGTTGTGGTAAATTTTTGGTAATGCTTATACTTCTGTAATTGCTTTGCATGTTCTACTGGATACACATGCTATAATAATATTTTCAAAGTTATGCTAACGTGCATATTTTTTCATCTAGGTGGACAATGGAAAGGTAGACAGGGAACGGCTATGTATAACTGGAGGTTCTGCTGGTGGCTATACAACCTTAGCTGCTCTTGCTTTTAAAGAAACATTTAAAGCTGGAGCTTCCTTGTATGGTGTGAGTGCTTCATCCTAAATTTAGTTCCAAATTAGTTTCCCAATTGACTTTAGTGTATGGTCAATGATATTGTGAATTTGGTTGTTGCCTTGATTGTTTTATGTTCTTATTTGAATTCACAAGATGGTAAAGCCCATTAAAATGGATCTGGAAATAATCCATGGATTCATTTTTCTCCAGATATTACAGTTTTTATAGTATTCCACTGCATTTTCAGTAAAACACTGCTTTATTCCGTTCTCACAATGCACCATCTAAACAATGCCCTCAAAATGGGTTTGTTTGTCCATCAATTTTTATGTCAAGAAGCAGGGTGCCTTTTGCTGAATGACCAAATCTTGTTGAACATGAGTTTCATTTTTCAGTCCTCGTTAACAACTTAGAACCTTGGCCATCATGTTAGGTTAGTCTTGTTGAAAATTGAGAGTGGGCTTCATATTTGAAAACTTCAGCACCTTGCTAAAGGGGAGCATATGGCGATGAATTTGAGGAAGATTTAGTGCATTTGTATATCTGAACTGGGTTGCATGGATTGAATCTTGATTTTAAATGTACAACGGCTCCCTTTGAGGGTAACCTATTAAATTCTGATCTATGAAAATAAGAGTAGAAGATTTCCGCAATCTCATTGTGTGGCAATTTAAAGATACATTTGAAGTTCTCTGGCTTGTGTGTCTGCTGAATTGTTCATTTTTTTTTCTGTTTTTCTCCTATTGCTGCTCTTGCCATGACCATGAATGACATTTTAATTTCTGTGGTTTTCATATGATTTAAATTGATAGATCAATCATACTGATTACTAATTAAAGAATTACAAAGAATGCAAGGCCTAACAAGGAGTTTCATAATGAACAGGTGGCTGACTTGAGCATGTTGAGAGCAGAAACTCACAAATTTGAGTCTCATTACATTGATAATCTTGTTGGTAAATTGCACAAACATATCTCATTTATACAGTATTTTTATGCTCCTTTTATTTCATCTAGTGGTGTGGCAATCCTTTTCTGATTGCAGGTACTGAAGAGGATTACTTTGAGAGGTCTCCTATCAATTTTGTTGATAGGTTTTCTTGCCCCATCATTCTATTCCAAGGATTGGATGACAAGGTACAGATACCACAAATTTTTCTGTGTTCTTTGGGTTATAAGAATGATAATCAAGGGTATCAATAAGCTTCAGGCCAGGAACCAGAGACATGTTGCTAAAATGCTGGGAATGAGGGTGAATGATCGCATCCATCATGCTATCTTGCTGTTATAGACTGATTGTTTGTTAATGGTGTTGCTTCTAAAACTTAAAACTGAAAAACGTTTTGCTAGTATCTATTTTATATGGCAGAGCTAATCTATGGTGACAAATTTTGGGGTTTAAATAAAGTGTGACTTGGAATTTTATTATTTGATTCAATTGTATTTCCTTCCATCTTGGTTCAAGGTCAACTTTAACCCTAATTTAGATTGCTGTCCATGGCGACTTACATCGTGTGGTTAGGTTGAATAATCATCTTGAAAGAGCCGTGGTGCAGAAATTTGAACTTTTGCATCTTCAATCTATTTGCTGCCCTAACAATGATGTCACCATTCTACTAGCATCCTGTAATTTCCTTTATCGGCTTCTTAATATGGCAACTATTATTTTCTGTTGGGAACTTTGCCAGTGCTAATAGATAGATGAATCATCAGAATAACAGAGGATATCTATATGAAGGTACTGGTGTGTTGCATTAAAAAAACACGTTACATATCATTGGTTGCAAAATGTAAAATATGTGATGCTAAAATAAACAGAAAGGGGTCCGTGTAGCTGCTGTGCCTCTGCCCTTCTTAATCAATGGGGCAGCAGGGTGGCATCTACTAGAAAAGATATTACTGTAAATCTAAATGCTAGGAAACAGCGAAGCTTTCAGCATATCAATGACAACTGAGTTCAGATATCTCTGCATGGTGTAGGTTGTGCCCCCTGATCAGGCTCGTAAAATCTACCTGGCATTGAAGAAAAAAGGTTTGCCAGTAGCTCTTGTGGAGTATGAAGGAGAGCAGCATGGTTTCCGGAAGGTATATTCTAATGTTACAGTTCATTTAGCTACAACATTTGTAATGGATATGGATATGATACATCAGGTTTGATCTTTGATTATGTGCAGGCCGAGAACATTAAGTTTACACTGGAACAACAGATGCTGTTTTTTGCCCGCTTGGTTGGACGCTTTACCGTGGCAGATGAGATTGATCCAATTAGGATTGATAACCTTGACTAAACATATGGTATGATAGCGTGTGAGTGCAATCATGGGCTTGGTAAAAACCATTTGATGCCATCTGATCAAAGCAATCGATTTTCTGAATTTCAGGAACTTTGTGGACTCTTGTCAGTGGACAACACTGAAATGAGCTTGAAGGTTGGAAGCCCATGGAATATGACGAGCTTATGGAGTACCTTCCTCCACTTTGGTACTGAAATGGGAACATGAAAAAATGACTTCTTATTTGCTCTTCCCCTTTACTCCTCCATACATCAGTTGTATTTCATATATATCAGAACATGCACCTGTAAACCCTTTGATTTCATATGATGTCTCTCTGCTTCAGTTCTCTGAAGACAATAGAAAGACTAGTTACGAATGTTTTCTGTTTAAAACCTTTACAAAAGGGGGTACGTGGTTGTCTAAATGTGAATTTGCATGCTGTAGTCGTTTAGGATATAAGGGGGGGGGGGGGGATCATGAAGGTTTTCTATTATCTGCACCTGTTGAACATGTAATAACATAGTCAGCTTGCATATTTGAGTGATTCTGGATCAAAGTGCTTACATCCCACCAAATTCAGGATAAATTTGGTCATCTTGAGTTGAAATATATTGTTATTGATGGTTAGTTGACTAGATTTTAGGAGTTGCATTACTGATTTTACATCTCTGTTGGTGCTAGTTCGTTGGTGGAAAACAGTCCTCCTTAGGTTGCATTGCCTGCGATCGTAGGAGAGTGATCATCAAGGATTAGAAAATCAATTGTGGCTATGAAGTCTAGAAGTTGACAATGTCAGTTTGTGTACCTTTGCTGGGTTATTTGTTTTTCTTCGCAGATAATGAAATTAATAGCAATTCAATAGTGTCCATACATAATAAGTCCAAAAATTGCGGGTCGAATGTCCTGTTGTCACGACAACACAAGGATATCCTTCGATTGGTTAGACGATGTGGAGGTAAAACATCTTCGTTCCTTCACGCTTGATTTGGGGCATTGTGGATTTTACTTGTACGCTTAGTTGCCTTTCCAAAATCACGCTTTTGGTTTTATTTTTTGAAATTACTTGTATTAATTTGATGAACTGATCGTATCTTAGAAGAGAGAGTTGTGAGGAAATGTGTGGAATAACAAGGTAGCAAAAATTCTTATCCAATCGGCATTCATAAAAACGAGACATGAGCTCTTGATCGTGTACGTAGTAGTTCCAATATTTGCAATCATGCTTTTATTACAATTGTAAAGAATCGAAAGAAAAACAAAGAATTGATATGGCACTAGGTTATCAATGAAAGACCGATCAGAATTCAGCAGGAACTTTCATTGATGAGCTATATGTCGATTTCCTGTGCCAGTTCTACACTTGTTACAATATTAACAACGTAACTAAAGGAAAACGTTACTCCTGGAGAAGGAAGTATCACCTTTTGATTAACGCGTAGAGGTTGCAAAGCCGTTGCCAGGGGCATGAGGGGCTGGGTTGAAGGCCAATCTCCCAAAAAAACCTTGTTTGTACGGCAAGAAAGTCTTCTTCTTCAAATTCTCAGATGCTGCTTTATTCACTGTGTAATGTAACTCGTGTGCCGACACTGGACCTTTTCTCCTTGAAGACGCTGAACCTGAACTGTCAGTGGACAAGAAGCTCGGTTCTTTGCCATCTTCATGTTTTTTGAACAAACCTGAGTACTTCCTGAGACGATCCTTGTCATGCGCATGTCCCTCAGATGCGCTTCTAAATAGCAGAAAATCTCTCAGCCTCCACTTCCTTGAAGAACTCTTTGAAGAAGAAGAAGAAGAAGAAGAAGAAGAATTAGATGATACTAAGACTTTTGGATTTTCTGCTGATTGGTTGGTGATTTTATCTAGCTGTTTCTCTTCTTCCCATGGATATTCGGATGCTCTAAATAGAGTCAGTGATGCTCTACGGCTTGAACTGGATGTTAACCCTGAAACTTTCTCTACCTGTCTTCCTTTTTCATTTTGATCTGTTCTCTTTCGGCTATTTTCAACTGCAGTTGCAAATGGATCTGAGTCTTTCTTTTTTCTTGGCGAGAAAGCTTCACGTATCATCCTTTTCCCCTTCTGTATCGGAGATCTTGGTGAGGAAAGTGGGCTTATCTGGGTAAAACCCTCGCCTTGTAATCTAGGCGGAGGCTTCAGGGGGCGGATTTTGCCTCCATCAAAAAGTTCATCTGCTGAGAGTGATGTCTTTTCTAGTTCAACACAGAAATCAAAAGCAAAATCATCTTCACTATTGGTGTTGGCTGTTGCCCGTGGTGATTTAGGTGTGCCACGCCTTTCATCCCAATGAAAAGTAAACCCGGTTCTTTCTTCATTACTATCAATCAAGCTGTCGAAATAACTATAAAACTCAGCCACACGTGAAGGACTTGTTGGAGCGCTGAAGGTGCAATCCCCAAACCGTTTCGGTGTAGATGGAGCAGTCAAGAATGGCGAAGTTCGAGCCTCGTTGAAGTCGAAATCCATGCCCGGTGCTGGTACTATAACTTGTAGTTTTAACATGTTTCTTTCTGTACTTGCTTTCGAGTTTTATAAGTGTTTGTTTGAGAGAGAAAGAGATGTAGATCAGACAGGTTGATGTTTGATGAGGAGGTAATAAAGATAAAGTGAAGGAGAGGGGATAGGAACCCAAGGAAGGGAGATGGTTGGCTATATGAAGTCATAAAATAGGAGCCGACTTTTAATACTTAAGCCATTTTCATGTCATTTTCAGGGAATATACGGCACTGTTAGAAACATGAACAATATTAATATTTCAATTTTTTTTGAAAAAAAAATAGTTTTCAATTGTTTTTCAAATGAAGAAAAAACATCAACAATACATTTTTCTCTTTTTTATATACTAATACTTTTTAGTTATGTAAAATATTAAAATCATTTTTTTATATTTTCATATTAAAGTAGTATTGTAAATTTATTTTTTATTATAAATTTAATATAAGCATTTTTTTAGTTGACAATATAAGTTTTTCATGATAATTCTTAATCTTAATAAAATAAAATTAATATTCCACAATCATATTATCACAAATACATAATATTAAGATAACTATATATTATAAATTATGGTTTTGGTTTTTTTATGAAAATTGATATAATCTTGAAGTATTTTTAATTTCTTGATGAAAAAATATTTTTTATTTTTAATAAAAAAACATGTTTTTTTTAATTTTTTATTGAAAAAAACTATTTCCTATTATTGAACATACCTTATATTATTTGCACACGAAAATATAAAGGGGGTGTTGTTTGGTATTTTTTTTTTTAATGTGGATATTTAGAACAACTTGTATATATTTTAATTAATTTTAATATTATGTATTTTAAAATTAATAATTATATAAATTTTCAGTGACTGTTTAATATTTTCAGTGACTGTTTGATTAGTAGGTGAAGATGTAGCGTGTTATGGCAAGCCATCGAGCCACGTATGGGTGAATTTTCCATGAAGTTAGGGGGTGAAATGTTGAAGTTCATAATCAGATTAGATTGTGAAAACATGAAAGTCAGTCAGTCACCGTCTTGGCTCAACGGCTTCCCCTCCTCCACACCTTGTCAATCAACGGGTCCCTCTCATACGTGTCCATTGATACCAGAGTTGTAATTTTGTGAAAATATTTTGGACTTTTATTTTTATTTTTTTGAGTCTGTTCGTATCCCTTTCCGTCCATCATCAATTCGTTAAATGAAGAAATTTTTGGAGATTTATATAATTGTTAACTTTAAAATTTATAAAATTAGTCGAGATATATACAAGTTGTCCCAAACATCTATATTAATAAAAAAAACACATAAATAAATTTTTTTTTTAATCTATTCATATTACTTTATGCTCATCAAAATTCGTGAAATAAATTTATGTTAGACCTGCCATGCCCATGGGGTATAAACTTGTATAAAAGCCAGCAGTACAAAATGAAAAAAAACAAGGGAAATGAAGGCATAAATGAGCACGAGGAGGGCATAACTCGATAGGTGCAGCATCTTTTCTGGGAAAAAACAATTGATGTGTTGCCATGAACCAGCACATGAAAAGGTAACAAGAAAGAAAACGGGGCCTTGAAAAACATACAGAACTTCATGAATTAGGGCTCTTTGGAGGTTAATTTGGAACCATGTATTTTACAAATTTAAATTTTTTTATTTCAAATTATTTTTTGTATTTTCAAATCATTTTTAATGTGGTGATGAAAAATATTTTTTAAAAAATAAAAAATTTATTACTTGGATATATTTCTAAAAAATACATTTTAAAAATCAGCACTTAAAAATCCTGTATAAAGAATTGAAAAAAAAAAGGAAAGAAAAAAGCTGAAAAGACTGATTTCTCATTTATTACGTGGATTGGAAAGTTTGGTGAGGAAAAGTGAAGGAGGAAGCGGCCGGCGCTAGAATTTCCATGACGGTGACAGGAGCATGTTTTAATTGCGTGGAGAGTAGTAATGCTATATTTTAGACACAGCTTCCAAGCGGTCGTCATGGCATGCGTGATGCGTGGTAAAGTTTGTAGCTTTAAGAAGAAAAATTAACACACGGATTATTGTGATGGTAAAATAACTATCCAACAACTCATGGTTCTTTTAAATAAATTCCGTACCGTTATTTCTCGTCATTTACCGTTTCGTTATACATCTTTCTTTGGGTGTTTTTTCAAGGGACACCTTTAATGTAATGGATGTCACAATTAATGAAAAACGTTGGATAAATGTCACAATTAGTTATGACTAAATTGGAGTGCGACCCGTATTACAATTTTTCTAACATAAAAAATAATACCCAGCCCTTTTTAAAAAACTAAGAAAAAATTGAGACTTGTGTCGTTGGCTAGAATAAGTTCGATGAGTTTAATTAATTTAATAATATAATTTAAAAAAAACAATAATTAATTTAATAATATGATTTAAAAAAAATAATGACGATAAATGAACTAAACTAAACTAAAAAATTGATAATGATTAACCGTAAAAAATGAATGCTTGTCAATATTATGAAAAGATATCCTTGAAATATTCTTAAAAGGACTTTATGAACTTATTGATAACAAAACAAAAATTAAATAAGAATAAGATAACCTATTGAGAGCACAACAAGAAAAAATTTCAAGGCTCAATTCCTTGCAAATTAAATGTTGAGGAACGGAGTTGAAAAAAAATCAATTTTAGCAAAGTATAAAAAAAATTGACCCGAGTCTATCCAGGTTAGCTTATCAAATCTATAACTTGATCTTAAAAATATGATAACCTCATAGAAAGCAAATTGAATAAAACTATGAATCTCAATTCTCAAATCAATCTAATTTTGAATGGAGAAAATGAAAAAAAATTGATTTAAAGAAAAAACAAAAGAAAATATAAAACTTGGTCAACCTAGTTTAACATGTTAAGCCCACAACCAGGGACAATAGTTTAGGATAACTTTATAGAAAGAAAAGTAAAAAAAATCACAAAGTTCAGTCCCTAACCAACTCAATATTAAGGATGAAATTTAAAAAAAGAACTTAAAAAAGACAGAAGTTAACTCAAACTAGTTTTTCACGTCAAATAATTAATTCAATCCAAAAGCTCAAGTTATTAGATAGGATTCCAAGATATAATTTATAATATTATCTAACATTTTCTCTCAAGTGAAAGCCTTTTGAACTTAAAACTTGCAAATGTTCACACTACCTTATGCTATTAATTAATTTAAATTAGAAGAGAGAATATGAAAGGTGAGATTCAAACTCGTAATCGTTTGGTCAATAAGACTCTGCTATCATGTCAAATAAGTGATTCAACCCAAAAGTTTTAAGTTATCAGGTGAAGTCTTAATATATAATTTATATTATTCTCTAATATTCTAAACTTGTGACCTCGTTCATGAGGCAAGGATTCCACCATAGAATGCAAACTTGAAAAAATCACGATGTTAAAACCCCAATCAATAAAATGAAGAAGGATAAAATTGAAAAAAAAACAATAAAAAAAAATCAAAAACAAAACAAATAGCAATAAAAAAAACAATGATCATATTTAATATAAAAATTTAATGAAACCAAGTGACATTGGACAAAATTGAAAATAATAATCAATTAAAAAATTATTCAAAACAATTAAAAAATATAAATCAAATTTGATATAAAAATAAAATAATAGGATATCTTTAATTTCGGTAGACCGGTGTGAATCCTGGTGATAGAAGAAAGGAGAGAGAAAGAGATAGAAAAAAAAAAAAAGAGGGGGACATGCACCGGACCATTGAAAAAAACTCGATGCACCGCTTTTGAATCAACCGCGGACGATGATGTTACACTACATATTGAAGTTGCACGTGCCCCTAAAGCGTGGCGGCTTCACAATACACACTAGCATGTGCATTGTAGCAGCCAATAAATTTAACATGCCAGTCCTTTTCAATCCCTGAAGTTGTTTTGGTATCAAATTCCAAGTGAGAAAATTTGACGCAGACAAGTGATCGCATTGTT
>Ga0325404_1000878_pt1 | contig 30810 bp, 16 predicted proteins | sample PopdelMetagenome_18_FD_205664 | JGI IMG/M metagenome (GOLD analysis project Ga0325404, IMG submission 205664) | Populus deltoides microbial communities from Bellville, Georgia, United States - Xylem-Control-R1 | ecosystem: Host-associated > Plants > Phyllosphere > Stem > Wood/Secondary xylem...
TTATTGTGTTGATATGAAATATAACCATGCTTACACATATATTTTAAATATCTATAATTTAGATGTCCTAATCTTGCATGCCAAAGAAGAGAAGTAGATTCAACCATATAAGCAGAAATAACATTGACTTCATTAATACTGAACTTAAACATGCCATCACAGGAATAACCCTTTCCCACAAACATCCCACTCTTAGTTACAATAACCTTATCAGACTCCAAAACAATCTTGAACCCTTTCTTGCTCAAGAGACTAGCAGATACAAGGTTTTTCCTAATTTTAGAAACATGAAACACATTGAGTAAAGACAATTTTTGTCTAGAAGTAAAGTACAACTCAATAGTTTCTTTTCCCAAAACTTTAGCAGAATTATGGTTGCCCATCAAGACCTCTTCAGATTTTTTCAATTCTTCATAAGTCTTGAACCATGCTTTGTTGTTGCAAACATGAATTGTTGCACCAGAATTCAACCACCAATCTGAAGTCTTTACAACATTAGTTGTCTTATTTAATTCAGTAATCATTCCAATTTGAATGTTTGAAACCATGGCAACTAACTCCTTGACTTCGTCTTTTTCAACCATATTCACTTTGAAAGAACCACCATTCTTGTTGAAATTCTTGAATCTGCACTCTTTTATATAGTGCCCTTTATTTCCACAATGAAAACAAACTCTATGCTTCTTATTAGCATTTTGTTTCTTCTTGAATTTGTTTCCTTTCTTTTGCACTTTCAGATTGTTTTAAGTCATTGTCAAACCAGTTTCAGCAACCAAATTCACTTTAGAATTTGTTGCTTGCAATTCACGCATACGAGATTGAACCTCAATTTGCAAGTGTGTTTGAAACTGTTCAAAGGTATAATTGTCTGTAGAATGCAACATCTTCTTCCTATATTCATTCCAGGATGGAGGAAGTTTTGATAAAACAGCCCCCACTTGAAGTGAATCAGGAACTTTGATATCCAAATCACTAAGTTTTGATATCAGCATTTGAATTTCATGGACTTGATCCATGATTGGCTTATTATCAGTAATCTCATACTCAAAAAATTTTAAAGCAAGAAAATGATCAGAACCTGATTTTTCCTGCTTATAGTGTGTCTCCAAGGCAGCCCAAATTTCTTTTGGCGACTTTAATTTGGAGATGATGTCATAAAGTCGACTAGTCAGAGTATTCAATATATGCCCTCGACAAAGCACTTCATCTTCTTCACGTTTTACTCTTGCAGTCTTAATAGTGGCAGATTCATCTTCTTGTGGTTCAGGTAGTGCATATAGATTTGGATCAAGAATGTAGTAAATTTTTAATGAAGTAAGCATGAATATCATCTTGTCCATCCATCTTGTGTAATTCGTACCATCAAACCGATCTAGTTGAATTTTGACATCCTTAGCAACTTTGATGCTAGAATTCATATTTGTCTCCATCAAAATAAACACCTTAAAATTGTTAGGAAAATTTAGAATGGAAACAAATATGGAGTTGGCTTAGAGGCGTGAAAACACTATCTTTAAGGTGTTTATTTGTCCCACACAGAGACAACACCTCCAGGATACAACTACGCCCTTTAAACCTCTAAAAGAATGAGAAGATAAGACCAAGAAAAGAATGTCTCTTTATTATTGTTTCTTTTCTGTATAGTAACATGCTTTTATAGACTTGAAACATAACGATGAAACAGTATGATTGTTCATCAAACAATATGACTATTGATGAAACAATATGACTGTTCATCAAATATTATGACTATTGATGAAATACTATGGTTGTTCATCAAACAATATAATTGTTGATGAAATAATATGATTGTTCATCAAATAGTATGACTATTCATATTAAGTTCCAAGTTCCAAGTTCCAAATGATATTATAAATATCCATATAATAACATTAGGAAGCCAAATAGGAGAGTTTGTCTATCATGGCTTAATTTACTACACAATAGAAACCCACACTTAGAAACATTAAGAGGGAGTGTTACTTTCCAACTTATGATAAACATCTTTCCTTTATTCATTTACAAACTAGATCAACAACTTTTGAGGTTGATCCTGAATCCATGTCAAATTTAACTTTTGTTGAGGCTTTTGATGATGCTGTGGAAATTGGGTTTTCAAGATTTATGGCTCCACTTCCTGCGTTATGAAAGCTTTAAAGATCCTTGAATATAGGATCAAAGAAGAGACTTAAAGAAGCTGTTAAAGTGATTAATGAGTTCGCTTTGGCGGTAATAAAATCGAGACAAGAACAAGATGACGGCAAGAATCAAGATTTGCTATCAAGATTTATGTTGTTGATCAGTTCTGACATGGAATTTCAAGATAAAAAAACATAAAAGGAAGTTCTTGAGAGACATAATCATAAGCTTTGTGCTTGCTGGCAAGGACTCAACTTCAACAGTTTAACATGGTTTTTTTGGTTAATTACTGGCAACCCTCATTGTGGGTCTTTGATTAATTTACAATGAAATATCATCGGCCGCCCCGCTGCCTGCGACAGATTCAAGGGCAAGGATTTTTAGCTACGAAGAGTTGAAGAATTTTCACTATTTGCACGCTGCTCTATCAAAGTCAATGAGGTTGTTTCCACCTGTACCAATCAATTCAAGATCAGCGGTGGAAGATGATATATTACCAGATGGGACCTATGTTAGGAAAGGGTGGTTTGCTGATTATTCTGCTTATGCAATGGGTAGGATGGAGAAAGTGTGGGGTCAGGAATGCAGGGAGTTTAAGCCTGAGAGGTGGTTAGATAGTGATGGAGTGTATCAACCGTTTGATCAATTTAGATATCCTGTGTTTCATTGCGGTCCCAGGATGTGTTTGGGGAAGCAAATGGCTTATATCCAAATGAAGGCAATAGCTGCAGCTGTGATGCATGAGTTTGAGATCTTGCCTGTTGATTGAGGCGCCACCACAAAGAAAATGATGAACCCATCTTATAGATTAACCATGGTTCTCAAGATGAGAAGGGGCTTGCTGTTACCCACTGAAGAAGGAGAAGAAGAGGATTGATATGAGATTCAAATTAAATAACCGTTACTGGATACGCACCGTTTCATTAAGCCAATTAAACTGCACCGTTTCATATTGTCTTTAAACACAGCGTTTTGATTAAATGTAATAATTTCCATCAGGGGCAGCAAAGGGTAGCCTTCAGCTATATATACCTGTAACAGACTACATGAGTTTTCACGTGAAGAAAAATGAGAAATGAATGACTCTCTTGCAATTAAGGAATGTTAACAAACTTTCTACTGTAACCCAGCTACCCACACTCTCGCCATGTACACACATTGAATCCTACAATTTTTCCCTGCTAAGCTTTCCCCCTACCCTAACACACCAAGCAGAGCCAATACTGTTTTGTTCACTGAACATTGCACACGTAACAAGTGGTATCAGAGCTGACAATCCACGGACTACGACCATGCCACCGGACACTAGAACCACTGAGATCAAACGCATGGAAGATGCCATCGCAGCAGTCAAGCAAGACAGTGGCCAGAAGTATGAACAACTGGTGGACATACTGAAGGGACAGAGTTTAAAGCTTGATCAAACCATTGAGAAACAGGGGACTCAGATTAATGATACAAGGCACATGAAGGGCCCTATGGCACAACAAATAGAGTTTACCCTCTTGAAACTCTCTCAAGCTCCAAGAAGCTCTAGTTACAACACTGAGAGGCCAGTTCCAAGTCCAGAGGGAGCTGAATTCAGGGACAGGGAGCCTCATGAGGACAGGATGTCGACTTATAAGGTACACAGACCCAAACATTTTTTTCCCTACCTTCAACGGGGAAGATGTGCACAAATGGCTTTTTAAATGCACACAATATTTTGAGATAGAGGAGGTTGCTGATTCAGAAAAATTACAAATTGCATCTTATTATCTTGATGGAGTTGCTTTTTATTGGCATCAAAACTTCCTTAAAAGTTTAGGAAACCAAAAATCCTCGTGGGAAGATTATGTGGAAGCCATTTGCTACTAGTTTGGGGGCCAACAAGACCCTTTAGAGGAACTGATGGATTGAAGCAACGGGGAGAGCTAGAGGAATACATCCAGGACTTTGATATTCTGTGGAACAAGGCTGAAGTAAGTGAGAAACAAGCTTTGGTTATCTTCCTAGGGGGACTGGAAACAGAGATTAAAAACACAGTCAAGATGTTCAAACCAAAAACCTTTAGACATGCATATAACCTATCTCGACTACAATTCAATACACAAACATACAGGAAATCCCCAGCCTATATCAGGAGACCACCCACTGTTTTCCAACACCATTCTGTGCCAGCCACGATTACTAGTCCACCACATTCTACAACCAACATTGCAAACCCTCATATAGCCCCACAAAAACCCACCCCTACTCTATGGACTAATAACCCTGGCAGTAACTACATAAAGACCTACATAAAACCCATCAAATCCATTCGCAACCAAGACTTTGAGGATAGAAGACTGAAGGGGCTGTGTTTTTGGTGCGATGACAAGTTTGTGCCAGGACACCGATGTAAGAGTAAAAGAGTGTATTCCCTTAGTGTTCTGGAGGAAGAAGAAGGAGTAGTGGAGGAAGAAGTGACCGAAGACAAGGTTAATGAAAGGGAACTCACACCCCACATTTCCTTAGATGCTTTGGAGGGAACCGTGGGACTAAACACTATGAAGGTCAATGGCAAAATAGAGAAGACTACAGTTTGTATTCTGATAGATTCAGGCAGCACCCACAATTTCCTAAACACCACCTTAGCCCTTAAACTACAGCTTCAGCTAACAACCATAAAACCCATGATAGTGCAAGCAGCCAATGGGGAGAAGATGGTATGCAAATCCATGTGCAAGGGACTCGAGTGGAAGATGCAGGGGATAAGTTTTCAAACAGATGTTTATATCATTGACCTCAGCAACTTCGAAATGGTATTGGGAATACAATGGCTATCCATGTTAAGTGACATCTTATGCAACTATAAACACCTATGGATGTCTTTTGATTGGCAGGGGGAGAGAGTCTTACTTAAAGGAGAAAATCCACCAAAGTTCCAGACCATTGAGCTAAAACAGTTGAGTTCCATAGTGGGCAATCAGGGGCAAGTGGCCTACTACTTCTTATGTAGTCTCATGACAGTTGACGATGGAGAAGAAGAGGCAACAGGCGCAAGAACAATTACAACCTTGTTCCCTGACATCAAGGATACTAATCTGTTAAGTCTTTTTCAATCCTACCAGGATTTATTCCATGAACCGAAAGGGTTGCCACCGCCTAAAGCTCACGGCCACAAAATTCCATTAAAAGCAAAAAGTGAAGCAGTCAACCTAAGGCCTTATCGATACTCTAGAATCCAGAAGGATATTCTTGAGAAGATGGTGAAGGAAATGCTGGAAGCTAGAATTATCAGAACCAGCAACAGCCCATTTGCATCGCCAGTGATTTTGGTGAAGAAGAAAGATTCCACGTGGAGATTTTATGTCGACTATAGAGCTTTAAACAAACTCACTATCAAGATAAATACCCCATTCCCATGATCGAAGAACTACTGGAAAAATTGGTGGGCACAACAACATTTTCCAAGATCGACCTTTGATCAGGGTACCATCAAATCCGAATGTCTACAGGGGACAAATTTAAGACAGCTTTCAGGACTCACAGTGGCCATTATGAATTTTTGGTTATGCCCTTCGGCTTAACCAAAGCCCCTGCCACCTTTCAGAGCCTCATAAATGAAGTCTTCAGGGATCATTTAAGGAAGTTCATTTTGGTGTTCTTCGATGACATACTAGTTTACAGCAGCTCCTTAACCGATCATTACAAACATTTAGGCATAGTTCTAGAACTATTAAAGGGGCATCAGCTAGTTGCTAAGGCTAACAAATGTTTTTTTAGCAAGAGGCAGGTAGAATACTTGGGGCACATCATCTCAGCACAAGGGGTAGCAATTGACCCTCTTAAGATTTAGGCCATTCTAGATTGGCCAATTCCTAAAAATCTGAAACAGTTAAGGGGTTTTTTGGGGTTGACAGGATACTACTGAAGGTTAGTTAAGGGGTACGGCAGCATTTCTAAACCCTTAACTAATCTGTTGAGAAAGGAAGCCTTATGGTGGAATGAGGAAGCTACACAGGCATTCACACTCTTGAAGAAATTAATGACAAGCGCTCCAGTGTTGGCTATACCTGACTTCAATAAGCAGTTTGTAGTAGAAACAGATGCATCTTTAACAGGGGTCGGGGCAGTCCTAATGCAAGAAGGCCATCCAATTGCTTTCATAAGCAAATCCTTGGGTCCAAAACAACAAATCATATCGGTCTATGAGAGGGAAATGCTGGCAATCCTACAAGCAGTCACTAAATGAAAACACTATTTGTGGGGAAGACACTTTCACATCCGGACGGATCACATAAGCCTAAAATACCTCTTACACCAGAAACTGACGACTCCTACCCAGCATGTATGGTTAGTCAAACTCTTGGGTTATGACTATGACATAGAATACAAGCAAGGGAAGGAGAATGTTCCTGCAGATGCACTCTCCAGGATTCCAAGTAAAGAAGTCTATGCATTAACAACTTCAACCATTTCTACAACTGTTATGCAGGAGGTTGTGCAATCTTATGACAATGATCCCATCATTCAGACTCTCATTCATGAATTGCAGAAATCTCCAGCCTCTCATCCACACTATACGTGGGTTAATGGCCATCTTAACAGGAAAGGAAAGATAGTGGTAGGCAATGATCAGGAACTATGGGGTAAACTTATTTTTATGTTCCATAACTCAACTGTGGGGGGGCATTCCGACATGATGGTTACTGCTAAGACAGTGGAAAGCTTATTCTACTGGAGAGGACAACAAAAACACATAAGGCAACATATCAGAGAATGCAGTGTGTGTCAACAAAACAAACACGAAAATATGGCTAGCCCAGGTCTTCTACAGCCACTGCCTATTCCTTATGCACCATTCATCAATATCAGTATGGATTTCGTCGAAGGCCTACCCAAGTCTGAGGGAAAGGATGTTATTCTGGTAGTGGTGGATAGGTTCGATAAGTATGCTCACTGTCTTGCACTAAGTCACCCCTACTTTGCGCCTATAGTTGCCAAGATGTTTATGGACAATATATATAAACTACATGGGTTACCAGCAACTATCACTAGCGACAAGGATCCAGTATTCCTTAGCAGGTTTTGGAAAGAGATGTTCAACATCCATGGTGTGGATCTTCACTACTCTACAGCATACCACCCGCAGACTGATGGTCAGACCGAAGTTGTCAACAAATGCATCGAACACTACCTAAGATGCATGACCGGAGATCATCCTCACCAATGGGCAAAAAGGCTCTCCCTCGCAGAGTGGTGGTACAACACCAATTATCATTCGGCTACTAAGATGACACCCTACGAAGTGTTGTATAGGGTTCCTCCGCCTATACACATTCCTTACTTTCCTAAGGATTCTGCAGTAGAGTCAGTGGATGCATATCTAACTACTAGAGAAAACCTTATTAAGAGAGTCCGGTCACATCTACAAACAGCTCAGCATCAAATGACTACCATTGCAAACAGAAGGCGGAGTGATAGAAGTTTCGAGGTGACTGATTATGTTTATCTCAAGCTTCAACCATACAGACAACAATCTACAGCGGCTAGAGTTTCACATAAATTAGCTGCGAAATACTACGGTCCTTACCAGGTGTTAGCAAAGGTGGGAACCGTGGCATATAAGCTCAATCTGCCACCATCTTCAATGATTCATCTAGTTTTCCACGTATCTCAGCTCAAGAAGCATGTGGGCAACCAGATAGTACAGTCGACCTTACCAGCATCACAGCCAACACTTGACCTGCATCCAAGAGCCCTATTAGACAGACGTTTAGCAAGAAAAAAATCACAAAACTAACACCCAAGTTCTAGTCCATTGGGAGGGGCTACCTCCTGCTGATGCCACCTGGGAATTCATTGATTAATTAAGCATGAGGTTTCCCACCTTCAACCTTGAGGACAAGGTTGGATTCAAGGAGGGGCGATTGTTACCCACTGAAGAAGGAAAAGAAGAGGATTGATATGAGATTCAAATTAAATAACCGTTATTGGATACGCACCGTTTCATTAAGTCAATTAAACTGCACCGTTTCGTATTGTTTTTAAACACAGCGTTTGATTAAATGTAATAATTTTCATCAGGGGCAGCGGAGGGTAGCCTTCAACTATATATACCTGTAACAGACTACATGAGTTTTCACGTGAAGAAAAATAAGAAACGAATGACTCTCCTGCAATTAAGGAATGTTAACAAACTTTCTACTGTAACCCAGCTACCCACACTCTCGCCATGTACACACTGAATCCTATCATTCTTCCCTGCCAAGCTTTCCCCCTACCCTAACACACCAAGCAGAGCCAATACTGTTTGGTTCACTGAGCATTGCACTCGTAACACTTGCCCGTTAGGCTGAAGAGGAGAGCGACAAGAATTGATGCGAAGAAGAAGACCGTGTGCAATACCATAAATTAAGAGTTTTTCTTTAACCATCTGGCCTATTGCACACTACAATACCAGCTAACCCACCCTGATTAAACATATATTAAGATGCAAATAAAGAACATCCTACCATGTTTTTATTTCCCTGAAATGTGAGTTTCAGAATACTAGATTAACCTTCTTCGAAACTGGAACAAGGGAAAGTTTCGGAGCTACTGAGTAAGGAACTGGGATTTAATCCACGGCTTGGCTGTGAATGCAGGCAAAGCACCGAGGACCTTTCAAAATGCCTTCTTCAATTGTAACCAAAAAAATAACTTGCATTCTTTAAGGATTTTCCATCGCCAAAGAATTAAAGAAACCTTGGCTAAATGGCTCATATCCTCAACCCATTTCTGTGTTTGAATGGTACAGGCTCAACTACTGGCTCTAGTTACCAACATCAATTTTCACCAAAAAAAAAAAAGAAAGAAAGAAAGAAAAAACTGTCAAATATTGAAATAAAGTAAATAAAGTTAAAGCCTCTCTCGATATATATATATATATATATATATATATATATATATATATATATATATATATCAACTTGTACTGTAATTGTTAATTATCCAGCAAAAAGAGGTTCCTTCAAACAAGGAAGTCTATTTTTGGTGAAGGTGGTTATCGGGGTCTACGGTTTGCTAAAGTCACCACCAGACACCAGCAACAAAACTAATCATTTCCCTCTCAGTCACCTATTGTAAATGATAACTATAATAAAAACTGAAGAGCGTTCCTGAGAATGAAATGGTGTTACTGGCAGAGCACTTGCAGCAAAAGACAAGCAAGAGACACAAAAACAAGCAAAATTCAAATGCCATCTCTCTCTCATTGATGTTGAAACTCGTGACTGCAAAACTCACCATGCTCTCTAAACAAAGGTGTATAAATTAACCCCCCTCTGTGTACACCGGTGATGGTGAAAAATATGGGCACAGTTCTACATCCTCATCCAGAAGAGAGAAATTATTATAACCTTTTACTTAAAAGCACAAATCTAGACAAACTTAAAAGCATAATCTAAACATACTTGAAAGTTCAAAATCATCTGTTAATCCACGGTAACTCCCCTTAACATACCCAATTCAAACAAGGAGCGAAGATCTTTATGTGCATGGCAGAACAAGACATGAAATCACCCGCTGACCATTTCATAGGTCCACTAATCTCAGCTTCTACCAGCATGGTTTAACTTTCATTTCATTCAAAGCAATGGAACAAGAAGAATCAACCTGCTATTCTGAACAGTTCGAAAACTAAAATAACATTCCATGACTAAATGAAGGGGAAATATAATGCAAAATAAAAACCATCTTTATAACAAAAGCATCAACAGTCGTTATTATATTAGATCACAAAACTACCATCTGGCACACAGTAGGTGATGTAAAGAAACAGACTACTGCTTTGCATTATTTATGTAAATAAGATTAGCTAAGCAGTTGCTACTTCCTTGATAAAATTTTATGGCTTTGATCATCTCCATAGAGGTATAAAAGCAAGAAGATCTTCCAAACAGCTAGCCTGCAAGAAGCAGGATAAAAGAAAAAACTTTAGGTGTCTAGACATTTAGGGGTAGTGCTTGAGCCAAGATGGTGGTGGCCAAAAAAGCTTTGAACAACTTGAGAACTTGGATAACTTCCTAGAAATACCATCCTCAAAATCAAAAATCCCAGCCTTGGGCCCTGGGCCGTCACTACCAGCTCCCATAAACAAGTAATTAAGAAAACAAATGCAATTCCCTTTCCACCAAGCAAAATCTTTAGCCCAAACAAAGAAAGAACAACCATCACCAAGAAACAATACAGCATCTTTCAATCCATCCATCTCAACCCAATCACACTCCTCTTCATTCATCTTGTAAATTTTAAATTTGATATGATAATCATCTTCATCATCCGACTCCGACCAATAAAAAAGATCTTCATGGTACTTCTCAATTAAAAACAAATCCGAAAACCACTTAACCAGGTACTTAAACTTATCACCGTGTCCAAATCCAGACCGTGGTTCTGCTGGAGCAACTTCCATGATCTCAAACGACGCTTTCGCTGGATCAATACTAATTGTTAATCCATTGACATCGATAGCAAAAAACTTCCCATTACTATAAGCAACACTATCATATACATATCCTTCTAGAATATCATTCACACTACTCCATTTATCGTCTCCCATTCTCCACAAAGCCAGCTTTCCACCATTATATATCACCATAACAACAAAACCATCATCACCAATTTTGTCAAAACTCGAAGAAACAGCAACTTGCTTGATAGAAATACACGACTTCATTTCATTAACAAAGATAGAAGGATAAGGGGCTTTACCTTGCTCAACAAACTCAACATAATACCCTTTGCTTATCTCCTTAACTCTGTAATCCAATAAGTTCAAAAATTTAGGCAAACGATCTAAGCCAGCAAGTGGGTGTCGAGCAAGTGGGTCTTTGAGAATAACATTCCCAGATTCTGACTCTTGAATTTTGATAAGCCAAGTCCTTTTTGGGTCTCTGTTGATGGGTTCGAGAGAGTAACTGAAGGACTCACTAAGTGCAAAGTGGCCATGGCGGTTAGGATTGAGGTTAGGGTTATTGGGGTCAATGGGAAAAGGAAGTTTGACGAGAGGAGTTTTGGGAGGGAGAGAAAGAGAGGAACGCCATGAGCTGCAAACAGCACGGAGACTAAGCAAATCAATGCGAGTGCCGAGGATGCTGGCGATACTGAACAAAAGATCACTTGGAAGAGATGACCATTGGGGTGGTGAGGTTGAATCCATATCTCTGTTGCTTTTTTTTCTCTCTATTTTTTTTTTTTTTTTTTGAGAGAGAGAGAGACAGTGAGCAAGAGGAAGTGAAAATGGAAGGGGAGACAATCTAAAGGTGTACTGGATTCTTGAAAACGAGTTTCAGCCATTGAAAAGCTATTTCTATTTGTAAAATTCAGCTATATTCGTAATAAAAATAAATAAATAAAAGAGCAGATGATTTTATTATACCCTCCTCGTATAACACTGAGGTAGTATTTGTTCCAGTAAAATCATATTTTTTAAAAATATTTTTTTAATTTTTTAAAGTTATTTTAATGAACTAATATTAAAAATAAATTTAACAAAAATAAAATATATATTATTTTAATATATTTTTAAATAAAAATACTTTAAAAAATTATTGCAGGTACCAAACATTATCTAAAACAAAAAAAAAGTTTTATTATACCCTCTTTGTTTATAAAAAAATTATTTTTTTATTTTACCCATTTTCTCACAATAATATTTAATGTAATATTGTTTTATTTTAATTTTTTATTTTAATTTTATTATTCAACTTTAAATTTATTATGAATTAAATTTAATAAAAGAGGTTATTTCAAATTTCTAATTCTGTTCAAGGTCGAGGTTTTGGGTTTTGACCGGATCACCAGGTTGTTCAGGTTATTTTTTTTTATAAATAAAAACAACATTGTTTTAGTAAAAAAAAAAAAGCTAACGGGTTGCAATTGGGTTAGCCCGTCGGGTCATACCGGGTTTTTTCTTTTCCTATTTTTTTTTCAACCGGCCCAATTCCAGCCTCGGGTTGGCCAAGTCCCTGGTCGACCCCCCGGGTTGGGCCTGATTTCAAAACTATAGTTTAAAATATTTTTTATTATTTTTTAATAATTTTTAAAAAATAATTTTAATATATTTTTAAATAAAAAATATTTTAAACCGTAACTATTATCACATTTTTAAAACATTTTAAATCTAAAACACTTTAAATCTAATTAGAATTGTGGCAGGTGTTTTTTTTAATATTTTAAAAATATAAGAAATATTATTTTATTTAAAAATATAAAAAAAATTAAAATTTTACAAAAACAAATTCCAACAACAAAAACAAACGTTAGAGTTGATACGAGATTTTATCAATAGAATCTTCCATTAAAAGAATTTAATTGAAGCGTATAAATAACGTCATGTTTATACTTTCAGTTTACCGTTTTTAGAAGTAATAAATTATATATTCAAATAAAAATTGAAAGTAAAGAGAAAATTAAATGCTAGCCTTTTGTTACAGTTTAAATTAAGAGGAAAAAAAAAATTATAATAGAAACTAAATTGATAATAACAAAACAAAACTAGAGCGTATTATTGAAGCAATTTCATACTATACAATAAACTAATGTAATTAAATTGAACTATAAAAAATAATTTGGTAAAAATAAATACGGAACTTATTAAGAAAAAATATAAAATATTTATATAAAAATTAAACATAAATGATAAAGAAAGAAAACTAAATTTGGGCAAGGGTTTGCACAACAGGGCAAGGACTCGTTAATTGGACATTGGTTGACGCAGTCATGTTTGGTCAAGCAAAGGAGACCCGAAAAAGAGGAGGGCGGCTCAAATTAGTCCCTCGACTATGAACTAATTCTCAATGTAGTTCCCAAACATCAATTTTATTAATTTGATCCCCAAAGTATCATGCATACTTTAATTGGATCCTGCTTACAAAATCTACCTGTTCTTAACGATACATGCGAAACTCTCCTCGGAAAACATCATTTTGCTACGTAATATATGCAATCGAGTCAGAAAGCTATGTTAAAATAGAGAGCTGGAGACTTGGTTGAGAGATAATGAAGAGATGAGGGACTTACATGGATATTTGCCCATAGGAAAAAAGGAAGAAGAAGCTGACAAAGCAAAGGAACACTGTGCAATATTGTAACGTAAGTCTATTTATGAAAAATGAATGTTTGCATGAGTTTTCATTCCGTTTATTCTTCATGACAGTTAATTCGTGAAACTGTACCATCATTAAAGAGCACGGCTTGGCCTCTATAAATATGTAAAATCGAGAGAGAAAGAAAACCAAGCAGCATACAGTTTTTAGAAAATGGCCACAGTTGTTGCTCCCAAAGACTTTTCTCCCGTTGAAGATGCAGAAACAATCAAGAAGGCCTGTCTAGGTTTGGTTCCTCCCTCCTTCTAATCTTCCTTCTTAATATATAAACGAGCTTAGATGGTTAGAAATGGAATTGAGTTTGCGTTTCTCCAGCAACTTTTTGAAATCATCACAACTTATTAATCATCAAAATCAATGCTGGTTAAATTAGGCCTTTTAATGTTCCTTTCTGTTGCTAATCTTACATCCATGCGTGAATGATTGAAAGTCCATGCAAATCATAACAATAAATCATCGATGTTTCAGGATTGGGAACGGATGAGAAAGCCATAATATCAGTGCTGGGGAATCGGAATTCGTTTCAAAGGAAACTTATCAGGCTAGCTTATGAAGAGATATACCATGAGGATCTAATCCATCAACTTAAATCTGAGATCTCCGGAGATTTTGAGGTTAATTTCTTAATGTTCACCTCATTTACTTGCATGGATTTTTATCTATCATTACATGTATTACAATATTCTTGATCGTTAAAATCTTTGGTGGACAATAAAATAGAGAGCAATGAGCCACTGGACCTTGGAGCCAGCTGACAGAGATGCTGTCCTTGCCAACGCGGCCTTGCAGAAATCAAAACCTGATTACAGAGTAATTGTTGAAATTGCATGTGTCGGATCACCGGAAGATCTCTTGGCGGTGAAGCGTGCCTACCGGTTTCGTTACAGGCATTCTCTCGAAGAAGATGTGGCCCTTCACACCAAGGGTGACATTCGAAAAGTATACATATAGACTTCTATAAAGCATTTTTTTTTCTTTTTTATTAATTATTCGCATGCCTAGCTAGCGTAACACTTTTGAGGGTTGGGATTATATTTGAAGTAAACCACTGAAATTAAGGACTTCAGAACTAGACAAGAAATATTGTTGCATGAAAAATTAAGAAAAAAAAAACAATCTCGATAGAGAAGCCAAAGAGATTTGCAATTATGAATAGAACTATTCATGGGCATTAATTTGTTGCTTAATGGATCGCCACGCAGGTCCTGGTTGCTCTCGTAAGCGCCTATAGATATGATGGCCATGAAGTTGACGAAGATTTGGCGATTTCAGAAGCTGGTCTTCTCCATGATGATGTCTATGGAAAGGCTTTTGACCATGATGAATTGGTTAGGGTATTGACTACAAGGAGCAAGGCACAGCTCAATGCAACTTTCAATCGTTACCAAGACATCCATGGAAAATCCATTACCAAGGTATAATTAATTAAAGAATATCAAATGCTTTATATTCTCTACAATTACTTGATTTAATTGATTGGAGAAAATGAAAGAAACAGCTGATTAAGAAATTAGCACATCATCCAATTCGTTTGCTATTTTGGCTGTTAGGGGCTGCTGGGAGACCCCATTGATGAATATCTAGGTGCCTTGCGAACTGCAGTCCGGTGCATTCGAGATCCAAGAAAGTACTTTGTTAAGGTATGGCATTCTACAAGATCATGAAGATCTTAAATGATACTCGCGCGCAATTCATTTGATGTTATACACAGCAAAACTGCACTGGCCTTTATACACTATTCGACACGGTTAATTCACCGATATATTTGCACAGGTCTTGCGAAGGGCCGTCCATAAAGAGGACACCGATGAAGATGCTCTTAGTCGTGTGATCGTCACGCGTGCAGAGAAAGATTTGAAGGAGATCAAGGAGCTCTACCTGAAGAGAAACAACATCTCTCTCGATCAAGCAGTAGCAGCAGACACGCATGGAGAATACAAGGAATTCCTTCTGACCTTATTAGGGAATGAGAAGAATTGATCAGCTCTAAACCACACATACAAAATGATGCGTTGTGTTGGCATCATCTGTATGGTCAACAAGCTGCATTTCATTGGATTTTTGGTCATCTTCATCCAGTCAAGCTTCAAATAATGAGAGCTTTATTCTTGTTCTCTTTGATTCAGAATTGTTGAGCAATTATAGTTTCTTTAGTTTTGGTTGTAAGAGACTCCGTCTCCCTTGTCGCGTCTTCGCTTCTTATTGCCATGACTTTGTTCTGGTCCTGTGCCTTTCTTTAGTCAATCTTAATTAATAATATCAAATCGATTTCAAATATTATAGATTCTAATTAATCGTCTAACCGAAGTTCCTTGCTCTGTCTCGGCTCATCCTCCAAGACTAACTTCTCCATTAATTAATCGGGCTGTTATGATTTTCATATATAGCAGACAAAGGGAATCAAAACCCCCTACTCACCCTAACGGCAAGGCATTGAGAAGGTTTTGGTCATTGTCGAGGTCAGTTGTCAACGACGGCAGGAATTACTGGGTGAGTCACAACTCAGTGATTAATAAATAACTAAAAGCTAACCTGATTCCACTGGTTGTTGTTGTTTTTTTTTTTTTTTTTTTACAGAAAAGAACTGATTTTATTAGCCACTAGATGTGTGTATTTTTTGTTTGGTTTAGTTTTGGGTTAAAATAAATAAACAAATCAAAATTATTTTTAAAAAAAATTTTGAACCAAACCGAACCGACCATGTTCAGTTCGGTTTTTTTCCTTTCAAATTAAGCAGCTTAAACCGGTTTGTTTTATTTCTATTTTCATAACTTTGTGCTTATTTTCTAAGAAATCTTGGCTTTCTTACCAAGCTAAACAGGTTAGGATAATATCAAGAAATCCAACCTAAATTTTTTTTTTGTTAGATCCTTGACTAAAAATTAAACTTTGCGCAAAAAATACACAAAACAAAAGGAAAAAAAGAAGAAGTTATTTGACTAGAAAAAAAAAAGATAAAGATATCAATTATTCAAATATAAAACCAAACGAGAGGAAACCAAAAGGAGAGGGTGACTGATTCTCTTTAGAGAATGCTATTTTAAGTCTAGGGTTACAAAAAAAATATCTTATTTATATTTATTTTTTTTAAGTGTTGGCCTAGTTGAACCGGTTTCAGATATTGGAAACCAAACCGAACCGGAATTGTTTTGTGATTTTTTAATTGGTTAATTTAGTTTTTTTCGGTTGTTTTTTTTTTTAGTTTTTTCAGTTTAATCAATTGTTTGATTTTTTGCTCACCCCTAGATATTATTAATGTTTTTTTTCAAGCTATTAAGATAAATAAATATTAAAATTGAGAGATAAAAAAGATAAAAGAAAATGAAATTAAAAAAATAATTTTATAAATTATTTCAAATAAAATAAATATCAATCAAAAAAATATGGATCAAATTTAAAAGATAAAAAAGTTAAAGAATGATGAAAATAATGAGACAAATGGTGAAGGAATATGATATGTACAAACAAGTGAAATTAGAGAGAATGGCTTATTCTGGACTTTTATAGCCCTCGCCTATACCTAAAGGGGTGTTTGAAAGTATGGTTATATTTGTTTTTTTAAAATATTTTTTATTTAAAAATATATTAAAATAGTGTTTTTTCATTATAGAATAAAAAAAATTTTGAAATGATTTTTGAAATAGTCTTTATTATTTTCGATAATCATTTATCACTTTTTTTTATATATATATCTTACGACTTTATAGCACTCTTTTCTCATGTTCTCAAATCTGGTTTGGTAAAACTTCCTCTTGACATTGTCATGACATCATTACTCCACTTAATGCCAAGTTCCCTTTTTGACAAAAAAAAAAAATTAATAATTATTTGTGGTTTGAGTGCGCATTAATGACTTTTTGGGTTGTGATACAAATGAAATTACTTGGGATTTGATGAAGAATATTAATTGTAGGGGATTTTGTGGATAACAGCTTTGTCGATTAACCTGTTGTAGTTTTGGTGAGTTTTTTTAGTATATCAGTTATTTTAACATGTATCAAATCTTCTTCTTCTTCTTCTTCTTTTCATCTACTGCTAATTACCTCATGAGAGGGTTTTTCTGCTGCTAGTCTGACTCTTCTTTGCTTTCCGATGTGGATTGTGAATTATTACTTCTTATTTTAGTTTTACATAATAGAGGGTAATGTTCCCCATATTCTCTGAGCCCCAGGCATTGAATTTCTTATAATTTTATTAAAAATTATCTTAATTTAATAGTTTAAATTATTAGATGAATTCCAAATATATAATTTATATTATCCTCTAATACACTTTATCAAGTGAAAACTCTTTGAACTTGAAACTTGTACAGTCCACGTTATCTTGTGTTTAATTTTTATTAAATAAATAGAGATGGTGAGATTCGAACTCGTGACCGCTTGGTTATCAAGGCTCTGATATCATATTAAATAATCATCTCAATCCAATAACTTTATTAAATTATTAAATGAGACCATAAGATATAATTTATTTTAACATCAACATCCCCTTTGGGATCATATATAAATATAGAAATAATGTTTGATAGCACAACATTCCACACAGAAGAGATTAGTTCGTATCATGCTTCGCATACGAAAAATCTTAAATAATTCTTGAAAATAATATTGGTTTACCGCACTGAAGAACGTGAACCCATGCTGAAGCTATATATGCACTTGACATGCCACAGCAACTTGAAATTAAGAAAGATGACGTACGATTATTAATTAAGGAAGCTAAGGCGCCTTAGAGAATACATGTTTAGCTGGCAAATGAGTATAAATCAGCTACCTTGAAGTACAAAACGTGAGCCGGTGTTATTTATTCAATATATATTTAGGTTAGTATCCAAAATATTAGATAAAGAAAGCATCACAGAATCTCTCAGCCTTTACGGCCACCGCCGCTGCCACCCCAATTCTTGTTTCTTTGTGAAGGATCGTGCCCACGGTTTGCTATTGGGTCACCGTAATCGTTCAGTGTAATCTTCAAGGACCTCCCCTTTATAGCCAAGGCCATTTCGTAATCTGCATGCACCATAACACATTTAATTATTGGAAACCTTTAAGTCAACACCAGACCCATAGTTTAAATCACTAAAAACAAGTTCTCTTCATTTCCCAGATCGACTTGTATTGGCCTAAATTAAATCAACTTGTTATAATACTATAATAGTTGTTATTATCATGTGTCCTCCGTGTGGTGTGGTAAGAAAAAAACTAAGGATGTTGTCTCTTACGAAAGTGCTGTGAGATAAGTGAAGTAATATAATGGTAATAGCTAATAAATATTAAGCAGGAACATGGATCGATGCAGAGCAGACCATGCACACAGAATCTAGCTGGCCAATTGCACACATTACAATAATAACAATCTTATTAACCATACATTAGGACGTAAAAAACAGGCATCCCATTGATTTAATTTCCTGGAATCTGAGTTGCACTGGACTTGATTAACTCCTCTTTTCAACTTAAACACAAGGAAAGTCTTGGGAGCTTCTCTGCATGCTAAGGAACAGCAATTCGATTCATGGCTCTAAATCTTATATGCGCATGTATACGCGCATCACCGCACTTGACACCACAAACTGGACCCTTTAGTGTAGCAACAGAAAATCTTGCTTCTTTAAGGACTTTCATAGCTAAAGAGTGAAGAAACCTTAGCTAGCCAAAAGGGTCATATCCTGATATCGTGATATCAGGTAAAGCGGTGACAGGATCATGCAATTGTCAAGAAAGTTTGGACCAGATGTGGAAAGAAACTCTCCATCCGGAGACAATATATATCTTTGATTTTAACCAGGAGCGTTGTAAACGATCGATGACCCGTATATATTATGTACGCTCTATATATAACCAATAAAACAGAAGAAACATACCTGAGAATGAAATGGTGTTTCGAGCTGAAGATATTACAGCAAAGACAAGCAGGAGAAACAAACACAAGCGAACTCCAAATGCCATCTCTCGCCTCTCTCTCTCTCTCTCTCGAGTTGATGCTGAAACTACTAGTGACTGCAAAATGGCAAGTTGACAACGCTCACTATTTATGGAACAATGAATCTTGCGACGACGCCACGTGGCAGATAATGAATGCTAATGAGAGTTGACGTTTTAAAAATCGTCGGATCCCACTTTTTGATATCTGTAGTGGGTGCATCGGAGCCGTTCAGGTTTTGGTCAATGGGGTTGCTGTCGCCTCCTTTACCAGATAAATAAGAGGCTTTGCTTGCTTTTTACAGTCAATTTTCTAATTATGATTTTATTTTGCATTTTCCATTTCACCAATATATATATATATATATATATATATCATGAAATAATAGATAAAAATAAAAGTAAGACTGCACATAAACAGATTATATAGAAGATATCTATTACATGAACATATTGAAAGCAAGAATTCCTGCATAATACCGGTACTGATCCCATGTATTTATACTCTTTATTCTTTTTGTCTTGTATAGAGAAGTCTTAATAACAAAGTGATTGCGTGGATGATTATAATTAATTTATTTATAAATACTCTAATCTCAATGCAGACGGTTTATTTTATTGGATCTGAAAATTAAACAGATTTAGTATCGATAAACGAAAATTAATGTAAAAATACAATTAACATAATTATCATTCAATGGCAATTAGTATAACACACATCAATGAACATTTGGTTAATTCAGTGACTTAATTACAGGTATAATTTAACTAATAAATAACTGATTTCATAGTATTTCCATATATAATTGGATGTTTATTATACCTCAAATCACTGCTGCAATGGCGTTCTTCTCTTCGAGCTCCCACGTATCCCTCATGCCTCCTACTTATGAAAGCAACCATATATAATGGTTTCGTGCATGCAATGTAGCTTGTCAGTGCTATGACGCTTGGCATGGAATAAACAAGGTGCTTGTGTTGAGATTAAAGTCCTGACCTCACATTAAAAACTAATTCTTCGTGCATTGTTGACTTGGCTCCGTGATGTCGACAGCATTTTGACTGCACACACACACAGAGCTCGGTTCGCATATTATTTCTTTTTTTAGTAACATCGGGGCCTGAACTCACAATTCATTCCATGAAGTACAGCTAGCTTGCTTAATTATTTAGTCGTAGCTGAGCAGTATGGAGCACTAAAATGTGCACTGAAGAGACCATCAAGCACCAAAACACATCTATCTATAATCACATGAAGCCAAAAGCATCAACCAGTCATACAATTATCTGATATCATATGCTAGGAAAAAGATAGTATCTGAGATATGTTTTGAAAATCCGCAAAGAGAGGTTCGTGTGATTGTCAAACTTGTAAGTTGACAGGTAAAATTATATAATTTTATAAGTCAACATATATATAACATATAAAATCAGGTAAAAAACTTAAAAACCAGTAAACTCAGTCAAACTCGGTTAAAATCAAAATAAATTTACCGAGTTTGATAAAATTAACAAAAATTATTGACTCTTCTCAGTCCTCTCCTCTCCATCCTATTTGTCTCACGAAAATTTTTCTTTTTTCTTTTTCCAAATCTCACATTCTTTGATTCTCAAATCTCAACCCTAGCAGTAGCAGACTAACACCAGCTAGCAACGCCTGGGATTGCATCTTCATTTGCAAAGTCTCTTAGTGCAGCCCTCTCACCTTCTCGTCCAGCTAGCCTTGGGCGTGCTGCACCACTATTGGAACCTGCACCCAGGGCAACCTCGCAACTAATTCGTGCTAATGAAATTGTTTCTCATACGCAATCCCAACAGATTGAAGATCCTACAAACAGGGAATCAGAAAAGTTTGATGAGACGCGTGAAAAACTTCAGATGATCATGGTGGAATTTTTACGGCTTCCACATAGACTTGGGCAGACTCCCTATAATATTGTTGTTGCACAGGTTTTATACAGACTGGGATTAGCTGAGCAGCTGCGAGGTAGAAAAGATGGTCGTGTTGCTCTAAAATAATGATTGATATCTATGTAAACTAGCATAGTTAATTATTTCTCTAATATCAAACATGATAAACTAATTTGAGCCTTATGCTTTAGTTTTGTGAGTTTTTTATACATGCTTCCATAACTCAAATGCTTGGATTAATTACATGATTGATTTGAGTTAGTTCTTGAATTGCTTCCATATCAGTAAATTATTTGTTTTAAATTTATTAATTATTCATTAATAAAAAGTTGCTTAAATTATGTTTGAATTTATATTTAAACCATATATTTTAAAGTAATTAAACTATGTATGAATTTTTATTTGAACAGTGTATTTTAAAGTGCTTGAACTCTATATAAAAAAAAATTTCTTTATAATTTTATAATTTTACAATCTAAATTTATTTTGTATTTTTTATACCGTATTAAAAATACATTTTTGATAATCTTAGAGAAGTCAACAAAGCGCTATAAAGTTCTTGCATAACTTGTTCCCCCCTTCATGGTATTTTTAGCAACGGTACGTATTCGAGACTTCAATAAGCTTACATTTGTACAAGAACTTGTAACATTACCTCTGCCGACCAAAATCAGCATGGTTTTAAAGGCCAGAATGGTTATATATATATATATAGAATGTCACATTGTCCTACGGTGAGACTTAGTCCAACAGAAGATCCGACATGCATTTTAGGGTGCTGGTTCAGTTAGCATGGGGTTTATCATCTCATGTTAGAATCCCATGGGAGGCGGCTTCACTAAATAACCCAAAAAAAATGTCGTCACCGTTAAAACAAAAAAAGAAAGAAAAGAAAAGCAGAAATAAGGCATTTCTCATCCGCAAAAGCATTTCACATCTACGTACAGTCATCAAGAATTGGACTGTTCGCGTAAAACTACAAGCCCCTCTATTGCATGCCTAATAATTAGAGTTGAGTATTTTTGGTTTGATCGGGATTTAGATCAAAATAAATAATTAAATTGATTTTTTTTTTAGTTTTTAAATTGAATCAAACCAAAAATCAGTTCAAATCGATTAATTTATGTTTAGTTTGGTTTGGTTTTTTTCCTTTCAAACCGGTTCAAACTAAAATGCAATGCCAAGATGTCATCCTCTAAGAATCAACAACGTTATTCTTGTTATTACAACTTCTTGCAAAGAAAAAAATAATTGCAAAAAAACAGTATTAGTTCTTAGTAATCACTGCTTTGATTTTTCTGGACACTCTTCTATACCCGAAATAATCCCTCTCAGGCAATCGAGATGGAATCTTTTTATGTCCTGACCCATGAAAGAGAATCAAGTAAATCAATGGAAGAATCATCAGCAATTCATCTATGACATGACAAGTTTGAGAGATGAGAGACAGAAAGCATGGAAGATTAGAAAAGAAAAAGACAAATTGTATTCAAATGTTGAAAGGAAATATTAAAGTTTTACCTATAATCAGTTACTTTTTCTTTACGTTAAGAGATGAGAGACAAGGAGAGTATGGAAGTTGTGAATGAAAAGGACCCTTCAAATTGTGAAAGCATTCAAAGAGTTAATGGGAGGGGAGGGGGCAGCTATGTGAAAGGGAAAGAAATGATAAATGGTCTGCTAGGGTTGTTGGTTAATGGGAGGAAGGAGGCGGCCCGCGACTTGGTTTATATTTTTTTCATTTTTAAACCGAAATGGTTCGGTTCGGTTCGGGTTGGCCAGTTCAGGCACACCAAAACTAGAAACCGAACCGGATATTTTTCTAAATATTTTAACCAGTTCAATCAGTTTTTTATTACCTGTTTAGTTTTTTTAGTTAATTTTTTTTTAATTTTCTCAATTGAATCAATTTTTTAAATTTTTTTTGGACACCCACCACTCTGCAATGTCTTGGAGGGATGACATCGGTGGTATAACAGTGAATGGCGGAATGGATGTATGTTTCTGTGCCAAGGTCAATATATTCGTGCAAGATCAATTCTCTCTGCCCCACTAGCAAGAAATGCGTCATCTGATTAGAGCCAAGACTAGTGGCACTACCATCATGGAGTGCAGTCACAAAGCCAGAAGTTCATTGTATTTATAATTGTTTTTTAAAATATTTTTTATTTATAAATATATTAAAATAATATTTTTTATTTACAAAAAATTATTTTTAAAATTAGTGTATTAAAATAATTTAAAAATATAAAAAATTATTAATTTAAAATAAAAAAAATAAAAAAATTACAAATTTTTTCCTGCAGCGCACATAAAGATTAACGAGCAACGGTGAAAAACGAAAAGTTTCAACTTCCACAACTAGGAAAAACAGAAGGCTCTCTGCCTACGCATCAACGATCAAAGCAAATAAATGGACTTGAAATTTGGTTTCTATAATGATTCCTGTCCTTTACAGTCAACAATCCTGCTCTTGCCTTCTCGCTGGTTTATGACACGCATTGAGGACCGTGAATGTTGCTGGGAGACAACCAAAAAGCTTGATCCAGAAAAGACTCATGCCACCAGCAATGTAGTTGTCATAGTCTAAATTCTAATCGAAGTTGGCCAGAAATTACATATCCTAACGCTCCTGCTTCCCTGAACATGATCACCTGAGAGGATAATATGAAGCAAACAGTAATGGCAATACTAGCAACATTTATGTCTACAGAAGGCAAGACAACTAGTAGAACGTGATAAACACAACCTAATCTACAGAAAAAACATAATACTAACCCGTTGAGGTCCAGTTAAGAAAATAATACTACTCACAACTCTGAGCCAAAAACAGAAGTTCACGTTATCAACTTGAACAAAAGCTAATACAAGTGAATTCGATTAGACATACTGCTAGGACAGAGGAGCAGAAATATTTGCCAGCATGCTTAGAAATAAGTCGAAGTTATTAATTAGATTATAAACAGCAAGCTAAAATTCATGAAATCACAAAAGACTAGACATTGCTCCAATACAATCCAAGTCCATTGCATTAAGAAACAACTTCACTTCAGTAATCAATATCGTTTTCAACACAACTAGAGGTACTATCAGCAGATACAATCTCAAGACCTAAAAAACTGTTTCAACATTTTAGATTGCGGGCACCAGATAGGAAAAAAGGCACTACAGATGTCATCCACTGCTCATCATCTTTTCTTAAAACCATATTTCTTACGTTCATAGAACAGATCTGTTTTGGCACTCCCTAAATTAACAATTTTTGGACACCCATCCCTATCCTTCTCCTGCTGAGTGCACTCTTTGCAGTAGTAGGCATCAGAGATTCCCACTCCTCCGCAAATAACACATCGACCTTGGAAGGATCCGTAGTTGCACTCATCACAAACTCGCACAAGTGTGCAAGGACGCACATAGGAGTCGCAGATTACACATTTTCCATCACACTTCTCACAAAGGCGTCCAATAGCAATTCCTGGCTGCTTCCTGCACATAATCAAATCAGGATGATGCTTGGCCATGATCTCTTCAAGATCTTAGAGTTACTGCGTGTACCTGTGACTACCACAATATAAATGGACGTCAAAGCATGGGGTATATTGCATTTGGTAAAAACAAAAATCACCCTCATATTCATAACAAAAATAAACTATATATTCACAGGGAGAAAACTGACAGCATCAAACAAAACATCCTCTTTCGTTGTTCTGAGATTAACCGGAGAATTTCCACAACTCATATCGGCATATAAAATGCAAACTAAATCAAAAATAAAAAAGCAAAATGAATAAAATTTCAAATGGACATCCTAAAACAATAAACCCCATACCTATATACTCAAGCAGTCATGCTAACTTTTTAGCATCAGCTACAACCAGAAGCAACAGAATACACTCTATGACCTCAAAATACAAAAGCAGATCCAAGCTTTTCCGTTGCAGGAGCTATCAGGCTAGTGAAGCTAGTGCCAGTTTTCAGGTTCACACCTAACTAAACTATCATTCTAATTAAATTGAACAAGCTAATGTTTGATTCAGGATATGAAGATCGGAACTCTCAGCTTTTCAAGAAAGAAGCTTAAGATGACAAGTGCTAATTTGTGATTCTAAGCTCTAATAGACATCAAAATCCTCTTTTATTATGACAGGTAGCTCGTATGGAAACCCAAAAAATCCAAGCTTATAATTGAAACCAGCGAGTAACAAACCAGCTTATAAAGTAACGAAACCGAGAACACCAAATACTGAAACATCAAGAGTGATACGGAAAACCCATCAAAAGAAGCTTTAGATAAACGAAAAATTAAATGTAAGAACATTGATGAGTAGGAAGACGCGTACCTGCTGGAATCGATTTGAGACTCTCTTGCTTCTCTTTCGGCAGAGAGAGGGAAACCTGGAGAAAGGAGCCTTCGATGGTTTTGCTAGGAGTCTTTCTGGATGGGCTCGTAAGAGAACAATCGAGGCACGACACGAGGTTAGGATTCTAAGAGCCCGTTTGATACGGTATTATGATAGCGGTTTTCTAAAAATATTTTTTTTATTTTAAAATATATAAAAATAATATATTTTTATTTTTTTAAATTTATTTTTAATATTAACATATTAAAATAATATGAAAATATTAAAAAAAATATTTTTAAAAACATTTTAAAACAAAAAACAAACCAATAACAAAACTCACCGAGTTATCATTGATGTCCACCCATATAATACAATGTGGTATTGTGGTAATGATTTGTCGGCGAGTTTGAAGATACAAACTACTAGTCGTTTCCAATTTGTTAAGAAAGGAACACTAGAGAGTTCAAGGATTCTAGAAATTTGGAAATTGTTAGGTTTTTGTCTTTGCTTGATAAATATTTTTCCTTCTATAAAAAGAATATAATAAATCTTATTACTATAATTTTTCTCTCTCTATCTTCTTGCTAAGGTAATAATGAAAACTGGCATTTTCAAATTAATAAGTTCCTTGTAATTTTTTTTTATTAACATGGTTATTTGAATCAGTTTGTGTAAATCTTGATTAATTTTACAGGCCTTGAAGTTAACGACCATGTAAATCTCCAGCAGTCATTATATTAACAATTATATGGCTCGAACCTAAGATCATAGAAAAAACAAACCCCCTAATTTTAAATTTTTATCATCGGATCACCTATTAGATTACTAGATGATATGTGTGTTTTTTGTATGTGGTATATTAATATTTATTTCGTGTGACAAAAAAAAGTTAAAATCTTCATCTACGTATATAAAATTTAGCAGTACATGAGCCTATGTTTGACCCTTTTTTAGCTCTGATTAATCTATTTATATTCGCTTAAAAAACAAATTATTTTCTTCATGCCTGTGTTCCTCTCATCTGTAAACTGTATTAGCGACTAATGATGCATTCCTCCTATAATTTTTGCTTGTTTTCACACTCCAGTCATGAAGTGTCTCCCATTTATATGGAACAATCTCCTCATCCCAATTTGTCATTATAACTTGCCCTTGTTTTCTAAAAAAGCAAACAATATATACACAAATCAATGCAGGAAATTCAACAAAGTGATCTTGTGATTGTGGATTGTTGCGGGCACTATGTGAGAAGCTACAAAATGATGCTAAACACCTTGGATTAGAGATAAACCATCTGGAAGATTTGCTGGTTAGTAAATTGCACCTGGAGAAAAGGATAAACGAAAAGGGCATCTGCTGTACTGTCCTTGCTTTAGATTCTGGGCACTCTATAGCTATGCTTACAGAGTAAATTCTGGACGATGGAGAGAAAGAAGAAGGCACTGATTCTAATCACCTGTGGTTTGCAGAAATTGAAGAGGACAGAACAATGAAATCAGAATAGCTTGTCGACGGCCATGTTGAATGGACGAGTGATTAACTGGACATTATACTATAAACCAAACCTTAAAAATCATTGCTTTGGTCATTGGTTGGCTTCGAATTTGAAGCTCGACTGCAGAATGTTACCTCATGTTTTACAATTCAAATACGAACCAAATTAATCACGAATAAGATTCTTAAAAAAACATTCATCTTATGTTAGCCAGCAGAAGATCTCTTGGATATGAAAGTCGGCACAGGTAAGTAGTTTGGCCCTGAAATCAGTGTTAGTCCTGCTGCCTAGAGTACTCACTATTCCTCCACCACAGGATATGGAATTGTTCTACAGCAACTTTTTAATAACTGAATGGACAAGCATCAGCAAACCTCTATTATCATCAGGTACCTCAACGATTACTTTGGGAGACTGTAAAGCTAAAGCGTGTCTTCACCTCAACAATAAGAAAATCAAATTTTCAACATCGGATATCTCGATTCATCTAGCCACTTCTAAGGACTTCCCTTCAAACAACCGAGAAAACGAGGAGCAGGTAAAATATATGAAAGCTTCCAACAGTTTGTAGCCAAAACTAAATTCACATCTCACACAATCCAAGTTCATTAGACCATAAAACACTGGGTTTGAAGCAGTCAGACAATAAAAGGAGGAGAATACTGGACATTGTTATGGTACAACCCAAGTCCATTAGATCAATAGCGTTTCACAATGACTGGCAGTGACATTTGGGCTCGCCGAATTCTGCTGAACAATGGCAGAAAAAAAACACTACAGGTGAAACCCATTGCTTATCATCTTTTCTTAAAACCATATTTCTTGCGTTCATAGAACAGATCCGTCTTGGCACTCCCTAAATTGACGATCTTGGGACATCCATCCCTATCTTTCTCCAACTGGGTGCACTCTTTGCAATAGTAAGCATCGGAGATTCCCACTCCTCCACAAATAACACATCGACCTTGGAAGGATCCATAATTGCACTCATCACAGATTCGCACAAGCGTGCAGGGGCGCACATAGGAGTCGCAGATTACACATTTCCCATCATCCTTTTCACAGAGTCGTCCAATGGCAATTCCAGGTTGCTTCCTGCACATAATCAAATCAGGATGATGCTTTGCCATGTAGCTTTCCACAAAGCCCTGGTTCCCTCCACACCTATAACCAGCCAAAAGAAAAAAAAAATACAACACACTGAGAGCATTGAAAAAACCTTGTCATTTACGATATTGCAAGAAACTATTCATCACGACTAAGAGCAAACCAACTCCTAAGATGTTTCTGAGATAAACTAAGACTTTTTTATTGAAACATAATAAAAGAGCATGACGACTTCCCACTTTACATGCATCAAGTTTAGAAAATGCCCATCCTTGTGTGAATATTTTAGTGTAAGATTTGATCCAAAATGATATTGACTTTCCAGTTTTCCAATTCCATAACAACCAAATAAAAAAAAATTAAAAGGCGGAATCAAAAGTTAAGCAATCCAAGAGCCTAAAACACACAGAAAAGAAAACAATGAAAACGAATGATAAATTAAGGGTGAGAAAGAGGGGTTGACCTGACCTTGGCTGTTGAATGAAATTGCAGACTTGGGTTCGGCAGATTGGAAAAAAGAGAAGAACGGACTCTACATGTATATATGTAAATTATTAAATAAACGTATAGGCTTATACGAGAACAAAAGTCAGAGACGTTTCAAGAATCCAGTCCATTAGCACGGACATGCAGGCTTGTCCTAATATTGGGCTATCAATACATCTGAGCCCATACTCACAGCTCACTCACGGTCACGGTTCCAAAATCTTATCTCGAGAGTCAGGATTCGGATTGCAATTCCAATTCCAAGTCCCAGTTTCTCGGTCTTCTGACCTTTGTGCTACTGCTACTCCAAGTCTCCTTCCTTCACTTCAAGATATCGAACAGTGTTGTTTAACCTCTTCACCTTCAGATCAAACACTCGAATGGTTTGCTTTTTCAGAAACTATCCAAGTCAGAAATTTGTCGATGCCATAAGATTTATACCATTCACACTGCGTGATTCTTTTTGTTTAATTATGGACCATTATAAACTAGCCCTCCCACCGTTGCCTTCAATGATACTTGAACTACTTGTGCAATATCAGCTGCAGGTTCGGCTAGCCTCTAAAAGTAACCAAGTAAAAAGTAGGAGGGTGGAGCCCCAAAGAAAATCTACCATATTTAACGTTCATAACTTAATTGACGGGATCAAAACTCTGAATTATTTTTCTTTATTAAAAAAAAATATTAACCCAAGTTAATCTGCACAATCCATAACCCAAGCTTTGCGATGAATCAATATTGACCTAAGTTAATCTGACATGGACAAGCTGATAGCTTAAAATCATGGCATCGCAATCAATGATTTCTAAAATCATAATCTCTGAATATCCACCAGTGGGAGGGCTCTCCAGTTCAGCCTCAAGTGTTCAACCTGTTTCTTATCTCCTTGGTTCACCATTTCTCCTGCCATCTCTGATAACCATTCTAGATCCTAGTAATATAGCTAGACTTGGAGTTGAATTAGTCTTAGACAAGCAATCCAGAAGTAGATAAGGAAAGAAAAAGGCAATGAACTCTGAATCTACCAGTATTATCATTAGAATAAAGACAATAATTTCATCCACCATAATACTTCAACTACATTCCTAAAGAAAAATGGAAAGATAGAAATGGAATTCTTAACAGATGCGCCTCTTGGTAAAACAGAGAAGGTATCTGCCTCAATTACATTACAAGGAAAATGAAGTTACGCAGACATCCACTGCTTTCATTCTGGATCAGGGGAACCACCAGGAACCAGCTGTATTGCAAACCAGATATTAGAAAACGATCCAAATCTAAAGAACTAGATTTTTCTTTAATCTGCATATTTCTCACATCTGACCATAACAAAGTAAAACACATACTTGAAGTAATTATGCAGAAAGCTATTAGAAATGAGAGGTTCCATTCTATTTGAAGTAATTGATGTTTAGAGAGCACCTAAAGTTGTAGCAAGCTTTGGCCTCTAAAACTTATTCGTGTATTGGGCTTTACCCTATCAGTCTCATTTGATAATGAAACCTTCATTCATCAAAAAAAGTAAAACACCTACTAGACATTGTGATTCCTTATTCCAGGATCCCAAAAGTGCACGGTGATTACTCACCCGGATCACAAATAAAATCATAAGACACAAGTACAAAGAAAAGCCCTCGATTATCGACAGATTATATTGTTCAAAGTTTTGCCGAATGGCCCCAAACATAGATCCAAAAAATTCATAATTTGCTTTACACATGAACAATGAACAGAACTAATCTCTGATGGGCTTTGTAAAGATGCGTCATAGGTATGATTTACTTACAATTGCAATGTTATTTCCATTCAGCAATATCTGATCAAGCTTGGTAATCCGTCGCCCTTCAGCCGTGATTTCACTGTCGTATCAATAAAGAAGCAGAAACAAGCAAAACCATCTTTCAGCATTCGATCATAATGGATGATGATATAGTCACTTTGCCAAAAAGAAAATAATCTAATCTCCAAACGAAGTAACTCCCCCAATGATTTGCAATAATGAGAATTCAGACAAAATGTATAGCCAAAACGAAAAAAACAACCATAAAACTGGATAACTCAGCCACCCTCAAGCTATAAACATTACCCAAAGTAAAACATCAATCCCTTGATATCATGGATGGCCACCCCACATACACTTTTGTTTCAAGATTTTGTTTCAACTTGAAATAATAATAATAATAGTAAAGAGCAAATGAATATTTGATAACCAAGTTTTACACCAACACATAAATATCTAGCTCAATATATTAACGAGCAATCAACAACAATGAAGCCGGCAGTCTCAAAGAAGC
>Ga0325404_1000880_pt1 | contig 30805 bp, 12 predicted proteins | sample PopdelMetagenome_18_FD_205664 | JGI IMG/M metagenome (GOLD analysis project Ga0325404, IMG submission 205664) | Populus deltoides microbial communities from Bellville, Georgia, United States - Xylem-Control-R1 | ecosystem: Host-associated > Plants > Phyllosphere > Stem > Wood/Secondary xylem...
TCCACCCATCCGCCCCCCCCCCCCCCCCCCCCCCCCCCCCCCCCCCCGCCGCCCCCCCCCCCCCCCCCCCCCAGCTTTTATTTTTCCCGTGTGCCTCATCCTATAAAATCTCTTGTGAACAATTGCTCCCATTCCAGTTAAAGAATTCCGTCCCTTCTCTCCCTGCACACAGCCTTTTATAAGCTGCGTGAAGGGTCTTGTATAAGTGCTCCACCGTATGAGTGGAGCACTTCCACAATATTGCTCGCACTTCAGTCCTCCACAAAGTGGGGCGCTAAAATGGGGCACTGATAATATTAATGTTTTTTAGGTGTATCATCACATTCCTATATTAATTAACTTATGGAAATCAGTCCTGTTTTGTTCAGTGAGTGGAACGATAATTTTATCCAGAATCGTTCTTTGAAAATATAAAAAGATGAGGAACAATTGCATTCCAGTACAGACACACATTAGGCACCAAATACACACATTAGGACAACTAAAAAAGAAATGAGATACGATGTTCAATAGTGATTGAACTAAGAGTCCCAAATAGGACCGAAGGCTGCAATCCCCGCTGCTTTGCAAGAATTAACGACATCTCTGCTTCCTTCTGGATTGCTAGTAACAATGACTACTTCTGCTCTCCAATTTTTAGCAGCATCAACACTCATTTGGGACACATTGGGCCTACCGAGCACAGCTGTATCATGCACAATCACTTTGTCTTTAGGATGTCCGCTCATCATCTCTTGAATTTCTTTGCCAAAGTTTTGTTCAATCCCTTTGGCCACCCAAAGTACACATACGCTGGCTCGACATGGCTGCAAAAGAAATGACAAGAAAACACAGATGCCAGAACCTGTCGCCACTAAAAGAACCCTGTCATACAAATTCACCAGGTAAGGCAAACCAGCAAAGTGCACTTGCCTAACCCACAAATGGCTCGGTGGGTTTGAGACCAAGGACTTGGTGAAGTCACCAACAGCACCAGCAAGCATCATATGCTCTGTTTTCCCATCAGAAATGATACCGAAAGCATGCCATTCGGATAATGGGGATGGGCTAATCCTTCCCAATATACCAGCTTTTACACCTCCCTCAAATTTTATGATTGAGGCATGACCAGAAGCAGCAGATACTTTGACAGGAACTCGTCTCACTGTTATCCATGGGATGATAATTAGAACTGTAATTGCTACTGTGAACCAAAACTCTTGTTGTTTGATCATCCTGGAGCCTAGTTCATTACTATAGGATTTGGTTTTGGGGTCATACGAAATAGTGAGAATGATGAAGGCCCAGAGGAGAGCTAGAGCTGTCCATCCAGCAAACCTGTGAAACCTTTCAAAGACATTATGATGAAGATGGCGGACGAGAGGGAATGCAGCCAAACAAGAGAGACAGAGGAGAAAAAGAATAATAGAGGCCACTCCTACAATCTCTGGCGAAGTGTTTTCTCTGTTCTTAAGAGTAAGGACTAAGGCATATATGAGCCAAGCAACTGAAGAAATTCCACAACTGCTGTGTATGCCACCAAGACTTTGAAGTAGAGATGTGGTGGCGGTTTTGATTGGGAGAGGTATCCAAGACCTCCCAATGACCTTGACTGCGATCCAGAAAACAACTCGCAAAAACGCCTCACTCCTGCAGTGAGTCAGAGCAAGAATGTTGGCTATGGAGAACAGGGCAGCTCTATTTCTTGCATATGGGAATTTCCCAGTTGCTGCAAGTACCAAACCAGTGATGTTCAGGGTCAAGCAAACGACAAAGAGTCGCTTGTATACGGTGAACAAGCCTTGGTCCAGCAATATCACCGACAGTCTTGATTCTTGCTTCCGAGCAGGTTTTGATGGCTGCTCTAGCTTAGTTGCAGATGGAAACGGAGCTAGTTTCTGCTCATTTTCCTCCACTTTACCTTCTTCTAGCACTGCCAAAGAAATGTCATCTTGATCATCCTCACCATCAAGATCAAGATCAAGATCACAGAAATGGCTACTGGGTCTACTTGAAGACCTGTAGACAGAAGGGAACACCTTGGAGGAGCTTCCTAGAGTCCAAGGAAGCCAAATTCGTGTGCTGCCTCCCGCCTCATCATTGGATGGTGCAGAAATGGCAAATAGATTTTCATGAGGTTTGATTTCGAAGGATACTCCTCGGCAGCTTGAAAACCTCACAGGAGATTGCATGTTTCTTTATCTCTCCTGACAAGAAAAAAAAAAAAAAAGAAACCGTGTCCTTTTTGGTCACAACAAAGAAGCGATTTGTAAGTACAGAGAAATCTGGAGATATTTATGAGAAGCTAGGGTAGTTGTGGTCTTAAATGGCAAGGCAAAACTGGCTATTTATAGTGTTTAGAGAGAAGACAAATGGGGCTAGATTCCAGGAGATTATTAAATTATTACAGATAATTCCTTACGTAAAAGCCAAGTTAACTGGAATTCGAACAGCCCAACATGCCAGTTATATCAAGTAAACTATTATACATGGGGCTTCAACTCCTTAAGGTAAAGCTTGTAAACTAGTCTATCAAGTAAATTTCTGTGAAATGAAGCTATTTAATTATTTGTCTAAAAAGAAAGGAAAACGAGGAGGACGAGAAGCTTCCCAATTAAAACAGACTTGGGGTTCTTCAAATGGAACATTTTGCAAGAAAAGCTTATGTAACCCCTAAGGATTCCGTGTGCAGAAACCGAATGGAAAATGCAAGAAAAGCTGAAGGCAAATATATTGTTAGCCAGATCAATGGAGATTTCATGTTTTTTTTTAATTTTATTAACGTGGGTATTCGGGTTAATTTCTACGCACCTCGATTAATTTTACGATTTTAAAATTAATAATTATATAAGTTTCTAATAACCTGAAATGAATGATAATCAAACTAATAATGTAATTTTGATTAGCCTGAATTGACCCGTTGACTAAGTATATTTATCTTACCTCTTAAATTTTATAGTCACTGCAAGGAGATATGGACATGAGTGGTTTCTAATAGTAATAGCCAGCGCTTGGTGAGAATAAAATGAAGTCGGCTTACATACAGGACACCGCATGTGTCATTTTATCAATCGAAAATGACTTGATAGGTTTGGATTAACGTCCCAAAGGAAGGCTCAATTGTTAATACTTTTCGCCTTTATCATCATTGAGTTGAGATAATTTAATTAGTTCAAAAACACAATTTTTCAATTCAAATCTGACCATCTGTCATGACGTGAGCTTAGTACGTAATGGAAGGCCATTCTCCTTTTATTATAAACACCGGCTTACTTCATTGCGAGAGAGACCAATTTTATAAATCATTTGTGTAATTTTAATTGTTTACTAGATAAAACCCTCTCTCACAACTCTCCATCGTCCAAGAGAAAAAAAATAATATAAATTATATTTTATATCTTATCTATAGTTTAAATTGATAAATGAAATCTGGAAAAAATTATCTCAATAAAAAATATAATTTATATTATTTTCTAATATATTCTTTTAAATAAATATTATTTAGACTTTACATTTAAACATACTCATAATACTTTATATTATTAATTGCATTTTTAATTAAAAATAAATAAATATGATGAGATTTGAACTTGTAATTATTTAGTTATCAAAACTCTAATACTATATTAAATAATTATTTTTATTCAATAATTTAAATTATTAATTAGATAAACCTAAAATATAATTTATATTATTACGTAACTTCTAATGACACACAATTCTTAAACCTTCATCTTTCTACACTTGATCATTCACTCCCTTCCACACCTCTTATTACTTGCACATTTAAATACTTGATTAGTTAATTGTTACTTCTACAAATCATAATATTAGTTCTTTGTATCTAATCTATTTGGCACCTACTCGTTAACTTAGTCTAAAATAAGGTTGTTAATTCTATTCTGTTTCACATCCAAAATAACCGAAACATTCTATACCAATTCAAAAAACAGAACAAAACGGAACAAATTTCATCTCATTTTAAATCTCGGTCCGTTCTGGATTTTTCGACTAAATTCCGCCCGGAACATTCCGGTTTTATTCCACATGTTCTGTTCATCTCTTGAAAAGCCATTGAATCAAATTAAACTTTGTTCAATTTAATTAATTAAACCACCCAATTATAAAAAGCTCTTTTTCATTACCATTTTCAATAACAATGATATTAATAATAATATTAAAAATTATTATTATTACTATTTTCATTAACAATGATATTAATTTTTTAAAATTAGATTTATCACTAATATATATGGTTTATATTCATGTTGTTTTTTTCATGTTTATACTTTGTAGAAATTTGAGCAAAACAAGGAATGCTTTAGATTCCATTAGCCTTGATAACATTGACCTAACTTTATATTTAAAATATTTATATTAAAACATTTTACTTTCATAATATTTTGATATTTTGTTTAAGTTGAATTACTTTAAGTTAAAGATCTATTTAATCTTGACTATTTAGAAATATTTTAAATTTTGAAATTATATTTGTTTGACATTGTGTTTGTATTGCATAATTTATAATTAATTTATCTTGAATTTGAATTATATTTATTGAATATATATATGAATATGAACAATACAACCCCAAAACAACACGCCAAAATACTCTAAAACAAAAATATTTTATTTCAATTAAAAAAACAAAATACATATCAAAATAGAATTATAAGCCTCGATCTAAAAATCCTCTCTCTTTCACGCCTATTCAAGTTTTTCAAAGATCGAAATTATAATATTTTCATGCTCATAATTACTTGTACTAAAATCCATATCATCCATGACATCATGAAAGAATGAGCGAGAAACGGAGTAGAGAAAAACAGAATGCTCATAATTACTTGTATTTGTCTTAATTTCATCCTTTTTCATTCCCTACTTTGTAAACATTTGATCTTTCCCTCAATTACTATATTTCACATGCCATAATAATGAGAAAGCTACACATAGCGGATTAATTAGAAATATACTAAAACAGTTCAGTTTTTTTATGTAGACTGTACAGTGTAATTTATAATAAAATATAAGTTTTTTTTTATTTTTTTATTTGTTTTTTTTCTATTTTTTATGCCTTTAGGGTTTTTTGTTTTTGAGTAAAAAATGAGCTTTTTTTTTTTGTTTTTTTATCTGTTTTTTTTCTTCTTCTTTTTTTCATTTTTTATGCTTTAGGGTTTTTTGTTTTTGCTTCTTTCTTTGTTTTTCTTTCTTTTAATAAAATTTTTTTGTTTGTTAATGTTAATTTTTTTCATTTAGTTATCAGACTTTCATGACACGGATTCTGAGTTTAACAGGTTAACACGGTTTGACGAGTTAATTCGAAATTTTTTTTCTTTTCTTTTTAATTAATTTTTTTCGTTTACTTTAGTTTGTTAATGTTAAATTTCTTTCTATTTAGTTATTAGACTTTCATGACACATATTCCAGGTTTCACGGGTTAACCCAATTAATTTGGGTCAATTTTTTTTTATTTTAATAATTTTTTTATTTAATTTAGTTTGTTAATGTCAAATTTTTTATTTAGTTATCAGACTTTTATGGCACGGATCCCGGGTTTAACGGGTTAGCTTGGTTTGACGAGTTAACCCGGATTTTTTTCTTTTTTTTCTTTTTAATTAATTTTTTTTGTTTAGTTTAATTTGTTAATTTTAAATTTCTTTTTATTTAGTTATCAGACTTCCATGACACATATCTCGGGTTTGACGAGTTAACCTGGTTTCATGGGTTAACCCAATTATTTATGGGTTAACCCGTCAATTTTTTTTTCTATGCAGTTATCAAATTTTCATGATGCGAATCCCAGATTTGACGGGTTAACCTGGTTTGAAGGGTTAACCCAGTTAATTCAATTTTTTTTAATTAGTTTTTTTCTTCATGTTGGTTTTTTTTCTTTTTAGTTAATCTATTTAATTATCACACTTTTATGACACGATTTTGCAGCCAGATTCATATCCAAGGCTATTGGTCTGGTGTTGCAGTCAGACTCACTTAAACTTAAGTCATGTAAGTTTAATATTATTATTAATATTATAAATATTACTCTTTGGTTAAGCGTTGCAGCTAGACCCAAAGCTTTTGGGTATATCTTTGTAGAAAAATCTAACACTATTAGATCTTAGCCTTTTTTGATATTTTTTATGCAAGAAAAAAAAATTACCCGTGGCACGTGCCTTTGTTTTTTTTCTTTTCCTTTTTAAGCCTTTTGTTGTGAACTGCACAGTGCAATCTACAATGAAAAGCTGATGCCTTTAGTTTTTTTAACTTTTTTCTTTGTTTTTTTATTTTTAATTATTTTTTTATTTACTTTTTTAATATTAAATTTTTTTCTATTTAATTATCAGACTTTTATGACACGGATCCTAGATTTGATGGGTTAACCCAGTTGATTCATAGTTAATTTAGATTTTTTTCTCTTTCTTCATTAGTTTTTTTTCTTCTTATAGGTTTTTTTTCTTATTTTTTCTTTTTAATTAATATTTTTTATTTAATTTAGTTCATTAATATTATTTTTTTCAATTTAGTTATCGTTTGATGCCTTTAGTTTTTCTTTTTTTTTCTTTTTGCTTTTTTTTCCTTTCTATGTCTTTGACTGTGGGCTGCACAGTGCAGTCCACAATGAAAAGGTTAATGTCTTTTGTTTGTTTTTGTTTTTTTTCTTTTTTAGTTAATTTTTTTCGTTTAATTTAGTTTGTTAATGTTAAATTTTTTTATATTTAGTTATCAAACTTTCATGACACGGATCCCGAGTTTAATGGATTAACTTAGTTTCACAGGTTAGCCCAATTAATTATGGGTAACCCATCAATTTTTTTTTTCTATTTAGTTATCAAACTTTCACGATACAAATCCAAGGTTTGACGGGTTAACTTGGTTTGAAGGGTTAACCCAGTTAATTCAAAAAAAATTCTTTTTCTTCGTTAGTTTTTTTTTTCCTATTGGTTTTTTTTCTTTGTTTTTTTTTTCTTTTTAATTAATTTATTTGATTATCATACTTTTATGACACAACCTTGCAGCCAAACCCACATCCAAGGCTATCGGGTCCGGTATTGCAGTCAGACCCATTTAAACTTGGGTCATGCAAGTTTAATGTTATTATTAATACTATAAATATTACTCTTGGGTTAGGTACTGCAGCCAAATCCAAGACTCTTGGGTATAACTTTGCAGAAAAACAGAATACTTTTAGACCTTATTTTTTAAAATATTTTTTAAGTAACAATAAATTAACCTGCAGAATCGCACGGGTTATATAACTAGTATATGTCTAAAAGGGATCAGAAATGTGAAGAAAACAGCACGCAGTAGCTAGCGCTGAAAGGGAGGCAAGTTGTATTTGCCTAAAACAGGATGAGTTCATGGGCTGCCAGGGCCACATTCTCATCAGCACGTTCAAGATGACACTGGCTCTTCACTGCCTAATTTAAGATTGTGACCTGACGATCTTAATTTCTGACAATTCACCACTTATTTTTCATCTCTTTTCTCTCTTTTTTTTCCTAGTTTTCACATGCAAATTCAACAGACATTGTTGTCACAGTTGTGAACACAAGAAAGTCCAGAGAACAAAGTCATTAATGAGATTTGTATTAGTCTTTTTTCTGTCTTTTAGCAAATTATAATTCATACTCAAACAAAAATAAATAATGTTTCCATCGGCCGACAAGTTAGTTGGTCCTCCATTTGAATTACAAACCTTAAATATTTGCACAACGGAAGCTGAAATTGGTTTTCAACAAAAGGATCACTTGGTGATGATTTCTCAGAACCTATGATATGTAAATAATAGATTGTTTAATGTTTGATATGATGGTTAATAAATATTTTCAGATACTTATATTTTTTTTTAGACTAAGGAATTCTATATTTATGATAAAAATTTGAGTACTTGCAAAAACATTCCTAATTGAAGGGACTTAAAGACTCTCCGATGATAAAATCAGTATATTTATGAGAAAGATAATAAATTACTTAAAATAACCTTAAATTCAAGAAACAAAGTTATTTATTCTTGAGTTTTAAGTTAGCTATTACTCTGAAATCTATACAAGTTTATCTTAAGAGATAAAAAATTCTAAACTCTTACCTGAATGGTTTAAGAGGTATTTATAACCTCTGAACTTTGTCGTTTTCAGATAAGGGAATGCTAGTCAGCTAAGAGATTATACAGTGGTCATCCCTAAAGCTAGTGACCATATTTCTCAGGTCACTAGTAAATACGGTGGTGGTAATATTATTACTATTGCCCCTATGTCTACGAGTTTGGGTACTCATTTCCCTTGGAGAGATTTGTGAGGGATGTTCTAAGATACTACAACTTTAATTAAAATATTTTTATATAATTTAAATATTTTTTTATAAAAATAAAAATATTTATAAAAATATTTTCCCCAGGTTACTAGCTGTGCTTCGATTTGGGTTGAAACAAAAATAATTTTGAGCGTCAAAAAAAATAAAAATGTATTACTAATAGTTTTTCAATTTTCAAATAAAATTTTAACAATTATTTTAAAATCTAGTTACTTAACCCTGATTTATCGTGGGTAGGATAAAAAAAATTAACATTAAAAAATAAATATATAGGTTTTTCCAACACATTTTTGATACTAATAAAAAATCTTTATTGTGAATTGAAAAATTTATTCTTATATTTAAATAAATAAGTCAAGAAACAAGTGTGCTAATAAATTTAAAAAAAGAGAGAGTTGTTAAAACTACCTAAAAACCAAACGAGAGTGATGAATTTAATTGGATTAAATAATTTTATTTCTTGAAATGAATTTCTTATTTAATTAAATAATAATAAAAATAAATATGCAGAGAAAAGTTAATAAATAAAATTAAAACAAAATAAAATTATGTAGCGTTGCATAAAAGAAAACCAAGTAAAAATTAAATGTTATTCTATTAAAAAATATCATCATTTTTTAAACTTAATTTCAATGAAAACTCAAAACCCGTTAAGTAGGGCATCCCACACATTTGTGTAATTAATCTATTTAATTGAATGCTTTGGAGAGTGCCTAGCCCAATAAAATAATAATAATTAAAAAAAAACTAATGTGTCTGGGTTTTTCTTGTTTTTTTTTTTTTTCTTATCTAAGGCAAATGAGCATGTCACCAGCTCGTAATTATTTATTTTTAGATAGTTCCCTGATATACGACTTCTATTATAATGACTGAAAAATTAGACAGGCTTTTTTCTTTTGTCTGAAAATGAAAATATCAACAAATTAATTTAATTTTCTTTTAAAAACACATAATAAACACCATTATAACATAAAAAACAAATTATTAATATAAAAATAGTAAAAAAAAATTAAACCAGAATTTTTTTTTCTTTTTCAATTTTGATTTACCCTTTTCAAGTAAAGCAAAGATTAAAAAAACACATTAATTAAATGGAACCGACAAGATTAATCTATTTAATTTGTCATCAAAATATGGCCAAACTAACGATTATATATATATATATATATATATATATATATTTTCAAATGATTTTTTTTTTTTTTTTAAGTTTAATGACTGGAATGTTAAGAAAATAAATTTTTGAATAAAAATTAAAATTACAAAAACATAAGAATTGTGAAGGAAGAAAAAGGACAACCTTGACAAATTATAACAAAACAGAACTTTTCGTAGCTATCTTTTAATTTATAATTCGGTAATCTTTTAATTTTGTGAGATCCATTTGCCTCTAATTATTCTAAAGATTTACCTTTTCCCTTAACAAGGCTAGATAAAAGTTCTAATTTTAAATTCTTTAAGCTTTACGTAGGTATAACTGAGAAAAATACTGGCATTTATACTTGAAATTAATATCAGAGAGATTAATTTCCTTATACATTGAGGAATGCCTTTTAGAATTTTTGGAATAAAAATACCATTCAAAAGAAAATTTTCCAAAACATAAAAAAAGAAATAATTATTTACATATAAAAGGGGTGAGTCTAGAATATATATATATATATATATATATATATATATACACACACACACACATATGTTTTGGACACGAGCACTATATCATTTTCCACGTGGACCATTATATTTCAACACAAAAGCAGATCCAATTTATGGGCAGAAGAGTTGCACATAATACATATGTCCAAAACGTAGGCATTGTATCGGCCCACAATGAAGAAATCAAATCCCTTTGGTCTAATGGAGAATAGACTGGAAAACGTAGAATCTCAACGCTGTATGGACCCCCGGCACTTGAGTCATTGATCCCAGTGGTTTCAGACTCTCAGTAGTCTAAATTCTAAAAGTCCGTTTCTCTTTTCGGCGTGTCCATACCTTGTAAAAAAATTTGGAATTTTTATTTTTTTATATAATTTTAAATTATTTTAATATGTCAATGTTAAAAATATATTTTAACAAATAAAAAAAATATTATTTTGATATATTTTAAAGTAAAATTAAATTAAAAAATAACCGCTACTATAATATCAAACACTTTTTTAAAAACGTGTTTGAGATAATGATTGAAGTTGTTTTTCAAAATAATTTTATTTTAAAAATATTTTAAAATAAATTTTTTATTTTTTAAATATTTATTTTCAGCATCACTCCGTCAAACCAATCCAAAACAATAAAAAAAAATCTTAATTTAAAAAAAAAACTAATTTAAAATTTTTAAAATTACAGTTAAACCACAAAAATAAACATGTCCTATCCAAGAGTTGGTGTTAGTGACTTAAGATTTGAGGATTGGTATATGTATCTAATAAAATAATTGATATCCCTTTTCTTCCATTTGACGATTGATATATGTATCTAATATCCTAGACCTAAAAATCGTGTGTTTCTGCTAAAAATCTTGCCATGGAAAATGCTAGCCGCGTTCGAGCATTTTCATCTACTGAATTGCTACCGACTGATCAAGGGCCTGAAGATTAAAGCTTAGAAGATGATTGCGTTTTCTTTTTTCTTTTCTTCCTCCCTGCATCTGCTGATCAAGAGAACTAAACAGATTCATGACATGCCACCACTACTAGAAAATTAGTGAAAATCAATGGAATTATTGACGGAATTTTTTCATAGGTAAAAATTATCAACGGAAATAATTCCATCACTACTTCAGTCGGTATATACTGACAGAAAATACCTGTCGGCAATACAATCGGTATATACCAACAGAATATGTCTGTCGGTATATACCGACCGTATCGCGACGAATTATATAGTTTTTTTGAATTTTATTGAGTTAATTCTAATTTTAAATTTTATTGAGTTAATTCTAATTTTAGACCTTGTATTTTTGAAAAGTATAAGTTGTCTCTTTACAAATATTCACTATAATTGTCGTAGGGCTACGTCAAGTCTTGTGCGCTTTGAAATGAGTGATCTTCCCGAGAGGTATGTTATTGGAAAAAAAAATTTTTGGATTTATTTATAAAATTATGATTAAAATTCAGGAGTCGCCATCTAGTATTATGGTTACTAGAAAATTTATGATCTGCGAGAGTTTGAGTAAGAGACTGGTTGCGTAAAGAAAAAATACATCACTCCCAGTGCACTTTACCTGATATAAGATGTATTGTTATTTGATTGTTTTTCTAAGTTAAGTTTTTATTTGTTGGTCTTTTTTGTAAGGTCTAAGACAGATCTCCCTTCATGAAAAAGTCTCTACCTTATTGGGTGATGAAGTCCTAACCATTCTAAAATCTAAATTTTAGGATCGCATTTATTTTGCATTTTGTATCTTTAATACTTGAGGGTGTACTCTATTGTGTAGTTTTACACCCCCAAATATTAAAGTTTACATCTGAACCCAAATATAAAAATGAACAAAATGATTGGTAAATGGTTTTGATATTTTAATCAAATCCTAACGGATAATCATAAACTGATTATAATATTCATTTTAGCTTTTTTAAAACATGAGAAAAAAGTAATTTTTTTGTTTTCAAAAATATGATTGGAAAACTTATTAGGATATGACCGTACACATGAAAACAAAATATTTTTTTGTTTTTGGAAAAAGAAAATTAACTTAAAAGTTTTGAGATTTATTTTAATTTTTTTTTATTTTTTTAAGAAATGTTTCGAATATGGTATTTTAATACTGGATCTGTATTTTACAATATAAAAAATACAACCTAATATTATGCAAAATCTATAGAAAAACATGCAAGAAAATCACAAAAGTTTTTTTTGAAAGGACTTTTAATTTTTGTTTGAATTTTTTTTAATATTATATAATATTATATATTATATATTATTATAATTATTGAGCTTGGCCTAGCCGGCCTGAAAAAATGGGCCGGACCTAGCCGAGTTGGGCCAACTGGAGGCCCAACAGGTTAGGCCACCATTGGCCCAACAGATCTGGGCTCCTCTTTTTTTTTTTTTGAGCTGGGCTGAAACACGTCCAGCCCGATGATCAAGTGGTTGTTGGCCCAGCCCAGCGACCGCGTGAATTATAATTCAAGCTACATGCAGAATGAATTATCATTTTCCATGCAGTGACTCCACCGCAAGTGGTGGATGAAGAGAAGAGAGGGAAGGGAAGATTACATGGCATAGGGGCGGTGTAGCTAATGGCTTGGCTAGAAGGTCGACATGAGTCTGGTGGAGACAACGACAACCAGCGTCAGTTGCTAGAGGAGGAAGAAGATAAAGTTTGCAGAGGAGAGAGAGAGAGAGAGAGGGAGAGAGAGAGGTGGTGCACTCACCACGTGAGGTGGTTGGGCTGCTACTTGTAGTTGATATGATGATGGTTAAGCCGATGGTGAGAGTGCTGGTGGTTGGAGGCGGAGGTGGAGAGAGAGAGAGAGAGAGGAGAGAAAAGTTCGGCTAATAGTAGAAATGGGGGGTAGGCTGATTTTTTATCGACTTTGGACCTGATTTTTTCTTCCCTCAAGACATAAAATCCTCATCTATTTATGGGAGTTGAAAGAGGGACGTTTGGTCTCCACTGGTGCTAAATCTTGGCCTTTGGTTCAATCCAAAAGGATCCAAACCATTGGCTCAAAGTAGTCGTCATGCACTGCCAGATTTGTAGGAAATGGTTGATCTGATGCCCACTTTGAGGTGGTGCCACAGCCACTATGGTCTCTAACAACCAGAACGAATCACTATAGCTTGTAGTCAGGTATAGGTGATCATTTTGGTGTAAGTTTTGTTCCATTTTGGTGGAGAAACAAAGCGTTAAATGCATTAAGAAGGTGGCATCCCAAGCAGCCTTTTAGGCTGAAAACCTGAAAAGGAAGATAAACAGTTATAACAAAATGGCGCTGTTTTGGCCAATTTCGTTTTAGTCCTTTGATTTGTGATTTATTCCTAATTACACCCCTGATTGGCTTCAAACTTTTAATTTTGTGCAATTGTACCATTAGCAAACTTAAATTTTAGTCCCAGATTCAGTGCCTTTTTTATTTTGGTCATTGGTCTCGGATTTCTTTAATTTAGCCTCTAGTTAACCATTAAACTTTTAAATTTCTTCAATTTCACCTCTAATTTCAGCTGATTGGGTTCCCATAATTTGACGCCTTTTGCAAAATAATTCTTGGTTGCAAATTTCTTCAATTTAGCCCTTAATTGATCCCAAAAATTTAATTTTCTTGCAATTTTACCCCTAATTTCAACCAATTGACTTGGTAAAAATTAAATTTGATCTTCTAAAATTTTAATATTCTCAATTAAGCCTAAATTAGGCTCCCAAACTTAATTTTTCTCCAATTAAACCTTTAATAAAATTAATTTGACCTATTTATGGTATAATTAAGTCAATGCATCTCATTAAATCCTTCAATTGGACCCAAATTAATTCTTAAAAATAATAAACATTAAATTAGCTCATGATTAAATCAAATTGACTTATTAAAAATCTAATTATGTTCTTAGGTTTAATTTTTATACAGATTCGTCCAATAATGATTTAATTTGATTTTGAATTTGCATTGTCTCTTTAGTTTTGATAAATAGGATACAATTAGGCTTTCAATTCCATTCAAAATTGCAATTTGACTTTTTTACATGTGAAATTCTCTTAGCTTACTTTTGCTAAAATATCAGCCCTCTTGCTATCATTATTTTGTTTTTTAATTTTTATTTTAGGAGAAAAAAATAAATTTAAAAAATAAACAATAAATAAGTTATGACAATAATCAAGTGCAGTTTCTATACGATATGCTAACCTAACAAATGACTAAATGTTTCAGGAGGTGAACTTTGACCTTTGACCTTGAAAATAATGTTTAAAAAATGATGTCTATATCTTGGACCAACATTAAAATTCTTGGAATAAAAATGACACTTTTAAATGTAAAGTAGTGTTTTGAATAATCAATCTTTCCGTTTCCGTTGATATCTTATGAAGGGACATTTAGATTAAAAATGATGCCTATTTCTTGGACCAACATTAAAATTCAACAACTCAATTTCAATTTATATATTATTCACCAAAAGTCATATTGATTTTTAAAAGTGATTTTCATTTAAAAGTACATTAAAAAAAATATTTAAATTAGGAAATACACATAAATACAAGAAAGGAAATTATCAAGTCTAAGAGGGACACCAATCACCATGGTTTGGTACAAACTCATCCAGCTAATTAATAGCATGTGCACACCAACCTGCCGGAGATGATTATTTTCGCACCAGGTCTTGCTTGGTGCACATACGGCCTCGTTTTAAGGACTTATGCTTGGTTCCTTGATTTGTTTTAATATAAAGTGACTTGTCCTTAGAAATCAATTACACATAGTAAACTTTGAACGACGTCGTTACCCTCATCAACTAACTCTCTAGTTGTATTTATATTCTTACATCCCAAATCCAACCGACACATAACGAACATATATATGTATAATCGTGGTCAGCTGTTCTTTTTTTCCTTTTCTTTCTGTTTTTTTTAAGTAGGTGCGCAGGCAGTTGTGCTGTGCCCTGGCAATAGATTTCTCATAGCGTTTTTTTTTTTTTTTTTTTTTTAATGCAGATGCACCGTACACATCCATTTCTTTTCAATTGCGCTGTCAGTTCCCTGGCTAAAAATTTCTTTTTTTACACAGAAAATAATATAGGCTGGTTGGTGGGGCAGGAGAGTCTTTTTATTTTTTAATGAACAATAAAGGGATAAAAAATACTCTTGGGATTTAAAAAATTTAGAACTGACGTATAGGGATAGTTTTCATTTTTTCACGCACAGTTAAATTACTCACATGCTCTTAAAGTTGAAGAAACTCTAGTATTTGATTCAATGGTATTTTGTTTTTCACCTTAACTCTTGTTTTTTTTTTTTTTAATGTTAAATGGGCCAAGGAGCACGTTCATTTTTTACATTATAATAAATATTAAAAAAATTATTGAAGCATGTATTGCACGTGTCATCACGTGATTGTTGGTTGTGGTCTCTAGGTAACACGTGCGGAATAACTCAATGACTAAAAGGTGAATTCTAGGGTGGCAAATAATTCATTTCGGTATCTCCTCCATCATTGGACAACAAGTGCCATTAATGGAAATGGATATTCGATTTGGCATCGATAACCCTTTTTATTTCTTTATCTTATCTCTTAGGTTTTAGCACCTGCCCTAAATTTTCAGAGCAGCCACTTAATTTTTTTATCTTTGATTTTGCTCCATGTTATTTTGATTCTTATTTTTATCTGTCCTTGGACCTTTTGTAAAATTTTGATTTTTTTTAAAATTTTATCCTTTAATCTCAATTTCTCATATGTTGTTTTTTCACTTTCGTCCTTATTATTTTAATTTTTTATTTTTGTCCCTTAACCTTTTTGTGGATTTTTTATTGGTTTTCAATTTCATCCCTCGATCCAAATTTATGGTATATTATTTTTTATTTTGGTTATCTTTCTTTTGATTTTTTTGTCATTTTATTCTAGTTTCTTCTTTCTTTCCAAACTCACCATTCATTCAAAAATTTATAAATGCCCTCTAATTTATTTTTTATTTTTATTTTTATCCTCACTTTTTAAATTTCTCATTTCTCATTTTGATCCTTTTGTGTTATTGTTTTTTTTCTTCAATTTCATCCTTCAATGTTTCATTTGTTAGAGATTGAGTTTTGTAATTTTTTCATGTATGATGCTTGTAATCTAATATCTTGATTTAATTTTGTTTATCTTTGTAAATAAGCTTATATCTAGAAGTAGATACATGGATTTCTGACCGATCCTTTTGGTTACTGATTTGCAAATTAATAATTTTTTTTAAAAAATGAATCATCAATCCCTTAACTAATTGTTTGATTATGTTGTGGGTGTTGTTTTAGGGGAAAAAAAAAGATAAAAAACCTTAAGTTATTTACTATACAAGTAAAACTTTAAAATAATGCTCAAATAAATTATTCGACCACTGAAAATGAATTACTTGCAGTAGTATTTGCATGTGAAAAATTTAGATCTTATCTTGTTAGCTCACTTGTTATTGTTTTTAGTGATCATGAAACATTAAAATATTTTTTTTTCTAAAAAGGATTCTAAGGCAAGATTGAGAATAGAGTCAACATTTGATATCACACCAATTAATGGTTACTTTCATGATGAATCTTTTATAATTTACTGCATGGAGAATCGACACCTATGCTATGAAAAGATCTTGATTTATTGTTGACATAAGTTAGCATCATGAATACTTGACAACACTTACAATTGTTGGCATTACTCAAATAAGATAATTAAAAATAATTAATATGATTTGTTAATAACTTAAAATAAGTCATTAATAATAAATTATCTTATTGGGACCTATTGCGATGTTGTGGTCGCACAAAGTAATTACCCTAACTTAAAACACAACACACAAGATAGTATAGAACAAGTAAGGGGTTGATCCCACAAGAAAGGTTAAAGTTAGATTTTTATGCTATATGATATGCAATTTTTTTTTTTGGGGGTTTGGAAGTTATCTAGGCTAAAGCAAAAGAAAACAGAAAACTATTAAGCGAAAGTAAATAAAATCATAAAGTTATTAAGAGAACAAACCTTGGTTTCAAGTAAACATCCACCTACGGAAATCAGAACTGATCATTGAAACGATACATCAATTTTATATTCTGAATATTTATCATTTCTTAACATTAGTTAATTAACGGATCCACCATATAACTAACTCTAACCATCAAATAACTACAGTGTCCGCACTAGTAATTTAATTGAATGACAACCTTAAGAACTAGATAAATTGATTAATCTTTACAACATGACTGTCCGCGGTCTATGCTTGATTTGTTCGAATGTTCTTCCTAAGATTAATAACGTAGATCCGCCACAATTATTAAACTCAATTGCCTCGTAAGTTCATATACCACAAATCCGGTTTTGGTATCAAACTTAGCTATAGATTGAATAATAACGTAGAGTCCGCTCTAGCAATTAAAATAAACAATCATAGGAAAAATAAGCATATGAGAACAAACATATTCATCATATAAACTAAAAATAAAAGGTAAAATAAATCTCACAGTTCTTGAAATCCAAAGATTTCCATGTCCGTGCAACCAAGAAAAAGAGTTTAGCCTTGCATGTCTATTGAACAACTAACCAAAAAGAAAGAAAAATGCATGAATTCGGGTTTGTGGGAGAAAAAGGGTTTGTGTTCCTATCTTCTGGCCACCCCCTTATTTTCTCCTATTTTCCTTCTCTCTTTCTTTTTATAGCCTAGAAAACCCTAGTCTCTATTTTACAAAATAGTTCTCCCTTAAGTAGACAGTTTACATTTAAGTACTTCAATAACTATTTTTTTAAAAAAAGAGAAACAACCTTGCATGAAATCTTCAAGCTTTGACTTAGACGAGCTAAATTGCTGAAATAAAAACTTGGATGTCGGTTTGGATGCTTCAGGATGTAATTTGGACTTGTTTCTTCACAAAACCTGTTTGTTGGCAGAATTCATTTGTTATCTTAGAAAACTCATATCTCCCTCATATGAGATTTATTTTGGCTGAAATGTGGTAGGTTGATAGGTCTTTGAGTCAGGAACCCAAAACAATTGAGTTTGCATCAAATGAACATCTGTAGCTCAAGATATTCAAGTTAGAATGGTTGAAGGTCAACACTAGCAGATTGCGAAATTTAACTTTGAAGGCTTAGATTTCCATGCTCTTTTTTTTTTCTTGCCTTAGATGTCCAGAAAGGTATGGATGTTAGATTTCTAATGTCACTTGAATCATTTTATTTCAACCTCTAGAGCTCACGCTCTACATAAAACATTGACCGAAGGTCAAATCTGCTAATTACCTTCAATTTACTCATTTTTGCATTTTTCATCCAATTATGCCTTCAAAACATAAAACAAAAAATATTAAGGCATTTTATATATAAAACATAGGCAAAACATAGGCATGTTAAATGTGGGTGAAACTATCGAATAATATGGTTGCATCAAATATCCCCATACTTAGCTTTTGCTCGTCTTCGAGAAAGGATAGATAAAATCAAATTGAAAATAAATAAAATTAAATCACTATGACTAATCTCTTAATCTCCCATCAATGTCCAATAATATATGTATTATAAACAAGAACACAATCAAGAAGGATAACGAGTACAAATTTTCATGAATTTATTTACATGCAAACTTCAAAACTCAATTGATCGTTGAGATTTAAATGAAATCTATACTATGCCAAAGTGATAGGTCCTCTCATTGATATACACTCTAACACTCACGTGCTTAGAGCTTATGTATTTAAATCTCTCAAATTCAATCAATGAATATGTTCTACTATAAGCTTGCTTTTCAATCTCATCTCCATTACTAAAATATTACAAGCAATGCATGAATCAAAAGGTCTTACTTTTCGGTTATAATAGGGCTAAAAGGAGCACTTTTCTTTTCTATTCTTTTTCTTCTTTTTTTTTTATATTTTTTTTCTTTCACTTTTGGCAACTTCACCCATCTTTTCATCAAGCATCACTCTTTTTTTTTCTTTTCACATAATTTCCAACCATAATCCATGAGATATCAACTAGTATATGCTCTACTAATCCTTGGCTAAGGGGGAAATGAAAACATATAAAAGTTAAGGCTTACACATGGGTAAAGCAAAGAAAAGATAAACAAGAAAAAGAGCCCACTAAAGATAATATGCTTTAGGTTGGCTTTTTGAATCAAGTGGTTAAAATTTCTAATGCTTTTATCATCTTTATGTACACATGTAATGTGAATGTAATCTCAACAAGATATGAAGCAAGTTTTAGAGATACATATATTTGAAAGAATGCACAATCAAAGAATATAATATTGAAGACTCAAAAGTTTGCATTGGTATAACACTATAAAGTCAACATGGTATCGATACATTTTAAACCAATTAAACGTTAAAACTTGCATGCACACTCATTCATTCGATTTATATCTTTATGTATCTCAACTAATTCTTATACATAATACTTATATTCTCATAAACCAATGGGAGTTTAAAAAGATCAAACATAGATTTTTTTTTTATGCAACAAAGAAAATAAAAGTTTGTTGTAAAAGATATGTAATTCTCTCAATATCCCCACACTTTAAACACAACATTGTCTTCAATATTGAAATAAAAGAAAAAGGAATATAAGAGAATGAAAAAAATATAGTAAAATGCAAAAAATAAAAGATAAGAAAAAAAAAAGCAAATCTGAATTTTTTTCTTTTTGTGCTGGGTTGCCTCCCAGTAAGCGCTTTTGTTTTATATCATTGGCTTGGCATGTGGCATGCTCATTCTTCATAGATTGGTTCAGCTAACTTTACAGAAGCGGTGAGTTCTGTCGTCCAACCTTTATAAAAAGTTTTCAAATGATGTTCGTTGACCTTGAGCACTTTGTTTGTTTCTAAACTTGTAATTTCAACTGCATTATAAGGAAAAACATTAGAAACAACAAAGGATCCAATCCAAAGAGAGCGCAACTTTCCAGGAAAAAGTTTCAAACATGAATGATAAAGAAGGACTTTGTCTCCAACATGAAAGTCCTTTCTTGTAATTATTCGGTCATGATGACTTTTGGTCTTTTCTTTGTAAATCCTTGCATTCTCATAGGCATCATTCCATATCTCTTACAACTCTTGTAATTGCAACTTTCTTGCAATTCCAGCAGCATCATAATCCATGTTACATTGTTTAATGGCCCCAAAAGCTTTGTGTTCAAGCTCCACCGGTAGATGACATGTTTTTCCATAAATCATCTTATAAGGTGACATTCCTATAGGCGATTTGTAAGCAGTCCGATAAGCCCAAAGTGCATCACTATGTCGTAGACTCCAATCTCGCCAGTTAGGTTGCACTGTTTTCTCTAAAATGGACTTGATTTCTCGATTTGAAATTTTAGCTTGGCCATTCATTTGAGGATGGTAGGCCGTGGAAGTCTGATGAGACACATGATATTTGCGTAATAATGCTTCCATTGAATGATTGCAAAAAAGAGTGTCATGATCGCTAATGATAGCTTTGAGGATTCCAAACCTATCAAATATGTGAGTCCTGACAAAATCTAAAACAACCTTAGCATCATTAGTTCGTATGGCTTTCGCCTCAATTCATTTAGACATATAATAAACAGTAAGAAGGATATAAGGATTACCAAAAGAAGAAGGAAATGGACCTATAAAATCAATACCCTAAACATAAAATATTTAATTTACAAGAATATTCGTTAAAGGCATTTGATTCTTATGAGTGATATTACCTGTTTATTGGCATTTTTCACATGATTTGCAAAAGTGTTATGCATCCTTAAAAATAGAAGGCCAATAAAGACCACTTTCAAGCACCTTGTGGGCTATTCTTTTTTCTCCAAAATGCCCACAACAAGAAGAAGAATGACAAAAAATGAGAATGGAATGAAATTCATCTTGTGGTATACATCTCCTAACTATTTAATCCACACAAAATTTTCACAGATAAGGAGTGTCCCAAAAATAATATTTAGCATCAGTTTGTAACTTGTCTTTTTAGGATGTAGACAAACCTGGAAGGAATTCTTTGGTGACTAAATAGTTCACCAAATCAACATATCATGATCTTGTAGAGGAATGCAACACATACAACTGCTCATTAGGGAATGTCTCTTATTGTTTTGGTTTGTATATCCTCGATCCTTAATCAGCTTAAATGATTAGCCATATGGTTTTCGACACCTTTTTTGTCTTTGATCTCAAGATCAAATTCTTGTAAAAGCAAGATCCACCTAATCAATCTTGGTTTGGACTCCTTTTTCTTCAAAAGATACCTTAAAACTGCATGATCAGTAAAAACAATGACTTTTGTACCAATTAGTTATGACCTGAATTTTTCAAGAGCAAACACCACTGCAAAATGCTCCTTTTCAATTGTATGGTAATTGCATTGCGCTTCGTTTAACTTGCAGGAAACATAGGCGATAACATGCAAATTCTTCCCTATTCTTTGCCCAAGTACATCTCCTACCGTATAATCACTCATATCACACATTATCTTGAAAGGCTTATCTTAGTTTGGTGGTTGGATGATAGAGGCAGATGTGACACGCCTCTTAAGCTCATTGTAGACATCTTTACATGTTTGATCAAACACAAAATCCACTTTTTTGGCTAATAATTTGTACAAGGGTGCTGTAATCTTCGAGAAATCTTTGATAAAGCGTCAATAGAAAACTGCATGACCCATAAAATAATGAACTTGCCTCGTGCATAAAAGGTAAGGCAATGATGAAATGACATCTATTTTAGCTTTATCAACCTCTAATCCACACGAAGACATAACATACCTAAGAAATATTCCTTGTATTACCATAAAATAACACTTTTCATAGTTCAAGACAATGCATATTTTCAAGACTAAAGATAAACTTTCTAAACACTTATTAAAAGAATCACCATACACCGTGAAATCATCAATAAAAACCTCAATTATTCTTTCAACATAGTCAGAAAAAATACTCATCATGCATCTTTAAAAAGTTGCAGGTGCATTACAGAGACCAAAGAGCATTCTCCTATATGCATATGTGCCAAATGGACATGTAAATGTAGTCTTTCTTGATCTCTAGGATTAATAACAATTTGATTATATCCACTTATCCATCAAGAAAGCAATAAAAAGACTTACCCATCAAGCATTCAAGCATTTGGTCCATGAATGGTAATGGAAAATGATCTTTGCGTGTAGAAAGATTAAGCTTTCTTAATCAACACACATTCTCCAACCACTCGAGATGCGAGTAGGAATAAGTTCATCCTTTTTGTTATTTACTAATGTGATTCTGGTCTTTTTAGGCACCACATGGATTGGCGCCACCCATTTACTATCCGTGATGGGGTAAATTACTCTTTCATCTAGTAGCTTCAAAATTTCAGCTTTCACTACCTTTATCATAGGCGGATTCAACCTCTTTGCATTTCCCTTGTTGGTTTCCAATTGTCCTCTAACAGTATGAGATGCATACACATCGAGGTACTAATGCCCTTGATGTTGAATAAAGTCCATCCAATAGTTGTTTTGTGATCGCACAACTTCACAAGTTTTTCCTTTTGCATACTTGTCAAACCTTTTGCTATGATGACAAGAAGTGTATTGTTGTCTCCAATGAATACATACTTCAGATTATCAGGTAAAGGTTTCAATTCTAACTCAGGGGCCTGTAAACTAAATGGCAAAAGCTTTTTATGTGAAAGTATTAAATCAATAAAGACATTACCATGGGGAACGGTTTGCGAAGCTTGCAAAGCTAATGCTAATTCATGCATGTTTTGGGGAACACATAGGTGCCTTTCCATCTCTTGTATCTCAGTAAAATCATAGTCATAGCTCAAAGCCACGCTCAATTCATCCTCATAATGAAAAATTAAGATATAGAAAAGAAAAGTGCTCCTTTGTGTTCTTAAGATTTTATGTTGATGGAGTTTGAAATCAAATGAAGTTAAGTATTGGTGCTTAAAGATAAAAAATTTATGTGCTTTGATGGGATATCTTCTTTCAAAAATCATTTTTTTATGCTCTATTTCCTTTAGTTTTAGCTTTTTCTTTTCTTTTCTTTTACCTCATCTTAACCTTAGCCCCATTACAACCGAAAAGTAAGACCTTTTGATTCATGCATTGCTTATAATATTTTAGTAATGGAGATAAGATTGAAGAGCACGTTTATGGCATAACATATTCATTGATTAAATTTGAGAGATTTAAATACATAAGCCCTAAATACGTGAGTGTTGGAGTGTATATCAATAAGAGGACCTATCACTTTGGCATGACATAGATTTCATTTAAATCTCAACGATCAATTGAGTTTTGAAGTTTGCATGTAAATAAATTCATGAAAATTTATACTCCTTATTCTTCTTGATTGAATTCTTGTTTATAATGCATATATTCTTGGACATTGATGACAGATTAAGAGTCATAGTGATTTAATTTAATTTATTTTCAATTTGATTTTATCTATCCTTTCTCGAGAACGAGTAAGAGCTAAGTCTAATTTCAATTTGAAATACCATTATAAAACTTGTGTGTGATAAATATATTTTTCATTTTTTTTGAACTTTTAACTTTTGCTTTAACTAAGTTCTTGATGGCAACAATAATTAATAACATGGAAACTAAAAGATTAGGGATATAACTTGATTTTAGAGTGATACTTACAAATACAAACCTCGTTGATATAAATATCCAAAAACCCACAGTTAAAAGACCCTTTCTAAAAAAGCTAAATCTAGACTTGTGATTGAGCTTGACACTACGATAATCTATATCAAGCACCAAAACTATAAGTAACAAAATTAAACCCCCATCCAATGGCTACAAAGAGATGCAAACGAGAAGTATAGAAGTCGCAACAAAGTTTGGTTAACTCTTTGATAAGTCAAAGTAGTTCTATGAAGAACCAAGAGTATGCGCAAATTCTCACACACAAATTTTATTTTTGAATAATCAATCTATATCTTAATTGTTTTAGGAAAAAAAAACTAAATACAAGCTAAATAACCATGTTTATACTAGGTAAAATATCATAAACAAGTCTGGAAAAATAATAAAAGAGTTCTAAACAAAATAGAAAAAATAATCCAAAATCAATAAGAAAACTAATACAATTCTCACAAGTAGCTTCAAAACCTTATCTTAAGGCTTTTCCAATGTTCAATTGACCTACGTTTAAGTTATGACAATACAATAGAACTTAAAGAATTTCTTATCAAAATTTGAGCAGGACAATTAGATTGAAAGTTATATTAATTTTAGTCATATAAATCATTTGGCATGACTAGACGTGTTTTAGACTCGCACTAGTCCTTATAGTCCATAAATATTCTGCTACTGCTAGGCTATTCACAGATGTAATTTCAACAAATCCACACCTAGTATCAGAGAGTTTCAGTTCAGGCACTAGACTAGACCGCTGATCTCTCAATGATTAAGAAGCTTCATGCTCCGTTGAATCTCAATCTCCTAGATATTATCCATTTAACTTTCATTTAAAAATATTTGCCTTAAAATGACGTTAAATCTTAATGGTGGAGTTAATTAGATCCAATTGGATAATTTTTTTTTTTTTTTTTTGTGATACTGAACTTTTGAGCCAAGAAATTAAGGCGCTTACTAGCTAGTCAATTGAAAATGACAATACAAAATAAAAATCCCGACACTACTAGAGGTGGTTACTAATTCCCCAAAGAATAAGCTACCTTGATGTATTAACCTGATCACTAGCCATCACCATGCATCCCTGTCAAATATTTCTCATTTCATTGCTTGAATGCCTTCTTCTCCAAATTTTCCACAGACAATGTTAAGTTTTAATTAATGAGTCTCCAGAGGAGGAAACTTCCCTTCAGGATAATTACGTTTTTATAAGTTGTTTGAGTTGCTTTTGGATATGTAAAGTCGACTAGGTCATCTTAAAATTTGTTTTAAAGTCAAATTATGTTTTTACAAGTTGTTTGAGTTGCTTTTGAATACGCAAAGTCGACTAGGTCATGTCACGGCAACTTCCACGTAGTTTAATTTGAAACCCCAGCTAAAAAAAAAAGGTCAAATCGAAAGGTTTCATTGTTGACTCACTAAACTGGATTGAATAATATTGCCAAAATTTTTCATAAGGCTTGAATATAATTTTTACATTTAAAAAAATTGATCCAATCAAGCTCAACTAAACATTCCTAGCTATTAAAATGAATCTCTTCATCATTTAAAGTCAAAGTAGACAAAAATGCCTCAATAGTCTCCCAATTTAAATCCTTTTTATCAAGAAAGTTAAGTTCTTCACAAATCTACTCATTCAATAATTCAATGTTATCAAGGCTAATGAAATCTAAAGTATCTCTTTTTTTTTCCCCTCAAATTCCTACAAAGTACAAACATAAAAGAAAACAACATTATTGTTATAATATATATTAGTGATAAATTCAATTTTTTAAAATAATATATTTACAAAGTAGGTATAAAAGGTTTAGACAAGATCTATTTGCAATACTAGTTCGATAATCCTGCACATCATAATATATTCTTATGCAAGAACTTGCTTGAAGACCAAAAATATTCATTTTTCATAGAGGGACAAGATGAGAATAAGAGATTAGATAGTAGGTACAAACTCCTACTACATGAAAAATTATAAAATTATTATAATTATGAGAAACCTATTACATCAAAACATTGTTCCTAAATATTTCTGGTTAATGTTCTATTAAGACTAGATTTTTTTTTTTATCAAATGTAAGAATATATAAGAGATCAAAAATTACAACTCTGGAACCCAAAGTAAACCAGAAAATAAAACAAAAAATGAAATAAAGGGAAGAGGTTCCCTAAACAAAAAAAAAAAAAATTCAGGGATAAAACAACAGTTGGTTAAGGTAGGAACCCGATATTAAGACTATATATTAATTATAGTTGTTGAGGTCGATGCATATTATATTTTTTTTTTATGGAAGGAAACAATTGCTCTCATAAACTGATGTAATAGGATACCTAGAACTAATATGCAGGTGCTTGTCAGATAACATGTAACTAACTTGGAAGAGAATTCTATATGGGGAGATTACTTTTATCTATGGAAAGGCTCACATGATAGTTGTGTAAGTGATCTTTAAATTTGAGATCACTAATTTACATTATATAGAGAGTGTTATATTTTGATCCTGATCACATGTTGTCCTAATCAAAGATAATAAACAGGCAAATATTGGGTATAACATAAACTATATAAAGTTATTTAAGTAATAAAGAGATGATTTATTACTCTAGGTGAATTAGAAAAAATATTTCATATATTCTTAAATAGTATTGATTGTGAAACTATCGGCCTAGGTGGAATGAGTTTTGAAAAGAGTTTCAAATTTTACCCAAAACATTAATGACTATAATGTTGAGAACTAACATAATTTAACAAAGTAGAATACTCAATGTTATAATGTCTAAAATGATACATTCATGATAAATGAATAATATTTACAATGAAAAACTGGTCATTAAAAGGTTAAGTTAAACCACTTATGATTTTTTTTTAATATTTGGTGGATTATGATAAATGATTAGACATTGTACTTGATCTTTAAATATAAATTAATCAATTTTTAAATTGAAAATAAATTAATTTGTTTAATTTATTTAGTCTTATTTTATTTAGGATTATTATTTATATTTGGACCAACTTATTAGAGAACCTAATGCTCACACACATAACAAGCATTGGTAAAAAATTAAAAAGGGATGATTAATCAAATGTTGTTGCGATGTTGCGGTCGCACAAATTAATTACCCTAGTTTAAAACACACAAGATAGTATGGAGCAAGCAAGGGGTCGATCCCACGAGAAAGGTTTAGTTCAGATTTTTATGCTATATGTTATGCAATTGGGGAGTTTTGATTTGTGATGATCTAAACTATGGAAGAAATTAAACTAGCAAACAAAATCAATTGAAACTGAAATATATCAAGAAAACAAACCTTGGTTGCAAGCACACATCCACCTACAGAAATCAGAACCGATCCTTAAAACGAAACTCCAGTTTATATTCTGAATTTTTTATCTTTTCTTAATAGTGGTTAATTAACGGATCCGCCGTATAACTAGCCCTAACCAACAAACAATCACAGTGTCCACACTAATGATTTAATCCAATGGCAGCCTTAAGATCTAGATAAATTCATTAATCTTAACAACCAAGTTGTCAGCTTTTGTTGCTTTGATCGACTGTTCTCCCTAAGTTTAATAACGTAGTTCCGCTACAATTACCAAGCTTAGTTGCTTTACAAGTTTATATATCACAACTCCAGTTTTGATATCAAACTTAGCAATAGATTGTTCACAATAATAACTTAGAGTCCGCTCTAGCAATTAAGATAAACAATCATACGAAATATGCATAGGAAAACAAACATACTCATTCATAATACAAACCAAAAATAAATGGAAGAATAAATCTCACAGTTCTTGAAATCTGAAGGTGTTTGCATCCTTGCAACCAAGAAAACGAGCTTAGCCTTGCATATCTATTGAACAACTACTCCTAAAGATGAAAGAATACATGATTTCTGATTTGTAGAAGGGAGAGTTTGTGTTTCTTCTCTTATGGCTGCCACCCTTCTTTCTTTGATTCTACTGCACTCTCTCTCCCTCTCTCTTGGCTCTTCTAATATCATGAACTTAGCTGCCTATTTATACACAAATTGTAAGTAAGAAAAATCAAAGTTCAAGTGTGAACATCAAGAGATGGTGGTAGTGTGAAGGCAGCTGGTGGCTGGTGGTTGGCAGCTGGTTTGTGGTTGGTGGTTTGAGGTTGGTGGCTTGAGGTTGGTGGCTGCCTTCCTTGACCTTCTGGATTGATTTACTTGAGGAGCTAAATTGCTGAAATTAAAACTTGGATGTCAGTTTTGATGCTTCGGAATGTAATTTGGACTCGTTTCTTCACGAAACCTGTTTGCTGGCAGAATTCAGTTGTCATCTTTGAAAACTCATATCTCCCTCATATGACATCTGTTTTGGCTGAAATTTGGAGTGTTTGTAGGAATTTGAGTCAGGAGTCCAACACAATTGAGTTTGTATCAATTGGATAACTACAGCTCCAGATATTAAATTTTGAATGGACAAAGGTCAACACTGGCAGAATGCTAGTTTTCACTTTGAAGGATGTGATTTCCATGCTCTTTGTATTTTTATTTTTCTTGACTTAGATTTCCAAAAAGGTATGGATGTTCGATTTCTAATGCCACTGGAATCACTTCATTTCGACTTCTAGAACTCACGCTCTGCATAAAACATCGACTGAGGATCAAATCTGTCAATTACCTCCAATTTACTCCTTTTTGCATCTTTCTTCTAAAGGTGCCTTTAAAACATAAAACAAAGAATATCAAGGCATTTTATACATAAAAAAATAGGCAAAACACTAGTTAAATGTGAGTGAAATTATCGAATAATATGGTTACATCAAATGTCGCTTAATTGTAAATAAATTTTAAATATAGAGGACTAGAATGTAATTGATATAGGAGATTACAATTCTAGACCTATAAACAATCAAGTAAGAACTTAATTTAATAAATTTCTAAAAGTAACCTAAAATAATATATGTGATATTATTTAAGGGACAAATTTATATTTTGTCAGTTATAGGGTTTTCAGCTTTCCATATAAATAGAAAGTCATATCTTTTATTTTTTTGAGTAAAGTGGAGTACATAAACATCTCAAATACAAAAATAAAAGAGTTAACACTCAAACGTATAACAATCTCTCTCTCCTACAAGGGTTTATGATATTTCTCACTTATGGTTCATGTGGAATAATGTTAGAGGCCGGACAATTGGACGGCTTGTGGTTTGCGACAACTCAGCTTTAAGGAAATTATTTAAAACCAAAAAGAATATTTGATATTGAGGTAATCTTCGAATAAAACCTACAACACGTTATATTTATCTAACGAAAAATTTGGAAATGTCTAAAAATTTTAAATTTATCATTTACGCTGCATGTATGTGTTTTGGGAAACCCAACACATTCACCATTTACTTGTTGTCTTTGCATGTCATTGTGTCATACATATTTAAAACAGTTATAGCAAGGAATTGAAAACTATTTGGGAATGTATAGAAGCCAACTAGGGTGCTATATATGTTGGGATTGTCTTACATCAATTTTTTTTCAAGAATCAATAACATTTTCGTATCTCGCTAGGGATTTAACAAACTAAAAATCGACAAGGTTTTTCTTTTAATTTGCAATCAGCTCACAAGAGTTATGCAAACTTGGAACAAAAAAAAAATCTCACTTGAAAAAAACAACTAGCAAGATAGATATCTTTTTGTCACAAAACCAAAATTAATTTGTATCTTCTCATTTGCTTGATCCATTGCTTTATATATCAAACTCATAGCTGGTTTCTCATCTGAATCAACTAATCAAAAAACTTTAATCAAAGGTATGTTGTCTTAATACATATAGTGATATCATGCTAAAACCTATTATCCAAAACATAGTTTTGAATCCGTTTCCCTTCTTCTATTCTTGAAAACCTACATGACCTCTCTATTATTTGGAAGTAAATAGTCATTAGCTGTATTTTATGATCATTCCAACATCCTAGAGTCAAATATGCAGTAGCAAATTAAGCAGCAGCAGGCTTAATCAAATCCCATCCTTTTGTAAAGTGCCTTAAGTTGGAAATAAGTATAGTTCTTGAATAAATATATGAGGTGACTCTCCTCCACTTAGCAATAGTTACTTGATGAACCTCTAGTTTTTTCTCAAAGTCTTTCAATATCAAGTCAATATAAGGTGTAGCACATGGTGTCCAAAACAACTTCTTTATTTTGCCATCAATAATTATCCTACTACCTTATAATTTGCAGCGTTATTGGTCATTACATGCACAACATTTTACTCCCCAATTCTCTTCATAATTTCATCCAACATCTTAAATACCTTATCAGTAATCTTGGACATATTAGAAGTATCCACCCATGACCAAAAATTCTATGAAGTAGGTGGCTTTTTGGCTCCACTCATTAAAACCCCAACTGCACTACGAAGTCATCTACTCACCTCACCAACACACAATCATAGAAACAAATTATGAATCCTGTACAAAGGTTTTTGAGTGCATTGTTTCTCTTCCTTATTTTTCCTTCTTGCTTATCTATTGACATCATAGCTCCAAACCAGTCAATCAAAGATGGAGATGTTCTGGTCTCTAGTGGACAAAGCTATGAACTCGGGTTCTTTAGCTCAGGCATCGATTCTTCTCGTCGTTATGTGGGAATTTGGTACCGTAAGGTTTCAGAACGAACTGTTGTATGGGTGGCAAATAGAGACAATCCTATCAATGGTACCTCCGGAGTCCTAACTATCAACAAACAAGGTAACCTTGTAATTTATGAAAATAACCGAAGTAGTGTTCTTGTTTGGTCTACAAATGTTCCAGCCTCAATATCAATGACAAATTGCACGGCTCAGCTCCAGGATTCAGGAAACTTGGTCTTGGTTCAACAGGATAGCAAAAGGGCCTTGTGGCAGAGTTTTGATCATGGTACAGATACTCTACTTCCTGGTATGAAGCTTGGGCTGGACCTGAAAATCGGTTTGAAACGGTCTCTGTCATCTTGGAAGTCCAAAGATGACCCGGGAACCGGAACCATTGTCATTGGTATTGATCCAAGTGGGTTTCCCCAGTTGTTCCTATACAAGGGTCAAACCCGAAGGTGGCGTGGCGGACCATGGACTGGACTAAGATGGAGCGGAGTGCCCCAAATGGCCACTACCTACATCTTCGGTGTTACTTTCGTTAGCAGTGTTGATGAGGTATCTTATTCCTATAGTACTATCAATAATCCCTCCTTGATTTCAAGAATGGTGGTGAACGAATCAGGAGTAGTGCAGCGGCTGTCGTGGAACGATCGTGAT
>Ga0325404_1000883_pt1 | contig 30729 bp, 24 predicted proteins | sample PopdelMetagenome_18_FD_205664 | JGI IMG/M metagenome (GOLD analysis project Ga0325404, IMG submission 205664) | Populus deltoides microbial communities from Bellville, Georgia, United States - Xylem-Control-R1 | ecosystem: Host-associated > Plants > Phyllosphere > Stem > Wood/Secondary xylem...
AATAAAGAATTAATCTCACTTATAAAATCTTTTGATATTATAAATATACTCATATATCATTGTTTTCACTTAATTTACTATACAATAAAAAACAAATAAATACATAGAAATTCAGTCTATACACATTTAGTTGGCATTAGCATTTCAATGTTTAACGGATGAAAAGAAATTAGAGACTAGGAGGAAAAAAAAGGTGTTAATATTATAAGATGCATGGAGTGATAATAGAAGAACTTATTAAATTAAGATGTAGCCTCCAATGAATAGTTTGACAAAAAGAGTGCAATAAAGCTCAAAAGAGTTCTGTAAACAACATTGCTCTAATTTTTCTGAGCGCAGAAAGTCATATCATTGAAAGACTGTACCATTCAAAGTTACTAGTTATCTGTGAAGGAGCAACCTCTAGATGAGCATATCAATATGCTGATAGAATCCATATTAATGTCTTTGATGAACCTATGAATATTGTTTTTTTTTTTTTTCTATTTCTTTTTTTCAAGTACAAGCAATACAATTTCATTGCAATGAATGTAGGGCCGACTTAGGGTGTCATTATGTATGTTAATAATTGGATTCTGAATCCTATGAAAATAACACATGTGCATTGCCAGCTGCAGCATATGATCTCCCTCGTATTTACTTACATTTGTTGTGTGTCTTGTCTTGTCTAATGTTTGTCAACTGGACATTAGAAATGGGCAGCCCTCTTCACGGGCGATTTTAGCCCTTCCAACCAAATAATTCGAAGAGAGCTGGCCTAGCTAAATATATATTGTCACGAAGTGCTGGAGATTTGATGGCAGGCTCAGTTCATTAATTGATGGAGGAGCCTCTGTAAGGAATTTATGCAATTCACACACTTTCCTTCTAACTCAAACCCCATTATGGATTGTTTAGGTGGTAAGAAAAAGAGCAAGAAGTGTGAGAAAGGTCTTAGAGGGCTCACAGAGAAGGTATGGCTTTTCCAAGAAGAGATCCAAGCTATAATGTACGAGAGAGAGAAAGAGGCTAGAGCTTATGAGAGAGACATGATAGTTTTTGCATTTAAAAGAGCAGAATGGAAGCAAGAGAGAAAGAAGCTTAAGGAGGAAGTAAAGAGATTGAGAAAGGTAGTGGAAGAGAAAGATGAGAGGGTTAGAGTATTGGAAGAAAGGTCGATAGGAAGAGAGAGTGAAAAAAGGGAGGAATTCTTGGGGACTACTAGCTTCCTTGTGGAGCAAATGAGGGAGGAGAGAGTGTGGCGCGACGAGGCTGTGGATAAGTGGAAGAAGCTATATCTTGCCATTAAGGCCGAGCTTGATGATCTCATTCAGAAGACTTACCATGGTGCATCTCTCTCCTTTTTCTCATACTCGCACGCACACGCACACACAAAAATAAAGCCTACACCATTTGCTTCAGAAGACATCCTTTGCATGATTCCACGCATGGTGCAAATCTTGGCAATCCAGAAACATATTATCACTAGTTTTCATTAACCAAGCAGATTCCCCTCATTTCATGTCATATTGTCATTTCCATGGAAGAGTGATTCTTGGGGGCTGAACTATATCCTCTTCTTAAACTCACTCCTAGAGACAACACACGATCTAGTGCATGTTTTCACATATTAATTAATTACCTGTGCATTTATGCAATGTCTTGCAAATATTTCAGTTTTATCATTCAGTGCCGCACAAACCTCAATGTCTAGCGCATGGCACATGCTACTAGAATTGGCATGCTCCACAACTTCCTTTTGTCAAACATCCTAAAAAGTTGATTGAAGTTGTCCAAGAACGGGTCCCAATAATACATTTTTGCTTCTCCTGAAGATAATGTGTTACTGTACATGAGGTAGTGATCAGTGGCCAACATCTCTTCTCATCCCAAGTCGCTTACTGTTTTACCACATCAATCCTTTGTGATAACATTTATGGGGCTTTTCTTTTTCAAAAAAGAAGTTGAGCATTTCTTGTTGCCATCACTTGATACAAAATAAAATTATGTGGGCACAAAATGCAAGATCACAGAGCATCAGAATCATATTAAAAAATCACTTATATTAAATGATATGGCCTTGAGTAACTATTTTAACCACTACTTTTCTTTGGTCAATTGGTATACCAATTATGCTGATACATTGATTAAGAAACTATGACAGTGCAAAAAATAATCAATGAATGACAGTTTTGTATGCTTGCAACTCGGTTGTGCAGGAGATGGCTTGTACTGGAGAGCAGAGGAAGAAGAAATGATTGAGGAGCTGAAGGTGGAAGTGAAGGCCAAGGAAGGATGTATAGAGGAGCTGAAAGCACAATTAGCTTTAGCGAAGAAAGAAGAATACAATAGGGCAAGGGAGGTCGATATTCTGCGGCAGAGCTTGAAAATCATGAGCAGTAGGAAGGCACCCAGCTTTGCTCTTAGCAAACCGAAGTTAGAACTTGTGAAACAGGCTAGAAAAGCATAGCTAGCTTTACAAGTAAAATCTATATTAAAATATCGATGGACTGTGTAGTCTTTTTCAAGTCAACTTGAGCAAGGACCGTGCAAATCTTACATTACTAAAACACACCACCTTTTTTTTGCCCCTTTTCGGATTATACTTGGCACGGTAGTTTGCTAGTTAATAAGTGCACAGACGAAGGGATTTTGTGTAGATTACGTGAGGTAGTAACCTCCAAAAAAAGGGGACTCAAAATGGTTAAATCGATGAGAGGAGTTGGGCCACTACTATTTTCTCTTATTCCTCGCTTAGTGAACCAACTTCATTTGCAATAAAAGCTTGAATTTCAACATCAACCCTTTTGCGAAGAGGGGGTTTAATTAGAAATATTTTGGAAGGACAAGTTTTTCTATCTTCCTCAAACTTATAACCACTCTATCTTTCACTTGCACAGTCACTAAGATTCAATTAACATTCCTAATCATATTTCAAATAAATCTAGTTGTTGATTTCAGAGAGATCTTGTGAAGGGTTTATAAATTCGACGACCATTTGGCTCTTTTAGGAGACTTCAGTAATTAAGTAATAATCCAAGTTGATTCAAAAGCAGAAAGCCCTCTGGCCGTTTGATATCTACCAACAACGATCTGAGATTTGGTGGACAAGATACAGGTCTTAATTTTAGTGAGATTGGATGGCCAACCATCCTCTTCAATTGGACAATGGACTTCATTTTATTAAAGATCTCCATGGAAGGATTAGCGCCAATGAAAAGATGATAAGAGAATATGAGGGTATACCAGGAAAAAAGAACTCCGTACTGAATAGTATTTTGTTATTGAGATTGTACAACATCCAATCATACAAGTTGTCACGGAAATGTGTGATCTGGATTTGATATAAATATTGCTGTAAAGATACATTTCCTACCCCACAGACCCACCCCTACCTAAGCTGTAGTGCTTTACATGTATTCTTTTGATGGGTTTCCTATAAGACTGACAGACTGTTACATGCTGCATACAGACACATTGCCTGATAACCTCCGAAGAATTATTCAGCATTAATGATAGGACAGGAACGTACATGAATATGCTTCGGCTGCTAGCATTCAGATATTACTGCCTTCTTAGCTGGTCGAGAAGCTATCTCGTTCACTGCTTTCTACCCTTCCAAAAGTCTGGTAGTTTGATCTCACAGTCTGACCAAAGAAAAACGTATATAGATGAATGTCTGGATAAGCATGGTAACTAGTAATTATGAAAGCTGTTTGGTATACTTAACACTATGCAGTTCAATAAATGGACATAACACGAAAGAGTGAATCTCTGGAACAATGTTACAGGAAATAATCGACAGAGTGATAACTACCGATTATGTAAAAGCTTCAAGGGACACAGGAACTTGAAACTATTAGCAAATGAATTGATCTCAGGAAAGTAAATTAATTTCCACTTCTACGACAAGTAACCATCAAGGAAATCAAATATATTATTACTCTAATTAACTGGATGAAAATAATCATTTAACAAGATGCCATGTACCTCAAGCAGCGTGATGTAATAGAAATCCTCCATATGATGCAGAATCCCCTGTCCATCTCGCATTGAAACGAATAAATATATTTCAGTTTGCAATATTTTCTCAATGAGCTCCTTCTCACCTTTCATCTGTTCAAAATATTCACAGCCAAAGCTCACTAATCATATTGGTATTTCAGATGAATATATACATGAGACACCGAATGCTGCCTGTATGAATGTTGATTTAGAAATAACTCTTTATTATTATCATTGTTCTAACAAGATCCTAAGAATCTTTGATCAATACTGCTACTTACTGGTATGTATATTCTTCCCATCAACTATCAACATGCCCCGGGAACTTTTTGCTAATTGGTAGTGTTGAATGCTCAACTCTACCATGGCTGGATGACTAGTCAGTTTAGGAACCACTAGGTCAATTTAAGAACCAGCTAGGTTGAGAAAAAATTCCAGCTACTAACCCAACACCAAGTATATTAGAAATTGGCTCACAGCAAAACCCCCAATAATAGAAAATTGCAACATACACAAGGAGGAATCAACATATTGCCTTAGGTAATACCAAAACAGTCAAGGAGGTTAAACTATCTCGAGTACTAGGTTACACCAATGAATACTGTGGAGTATTTCACTGTCAATCTAGTTGACTAAAAGTTTCTTTCTCATAAGATCACAGTTGAACTGCATTACCAATGAATAAGTGACTAGCAGTCTGCATCAGCAATAAACATCAATTGCATGAATTTATCCACTGTTAATTGTCTTGAAGTTGAGCCTGATGAGTCAGCCACGTTGAGGTGGCAGACATATAGCAGACACAAAAGGGGGACATTTTTTAGATTCCTTTGGGGATTTTAAGCCAAACTAAAAAATTTCTTTCACTGCACAAGAACTTACCTCCAACTGCAACTTTCCTCCACCGCCCATCCCTTCCAGATTGATCAGCACCTCGTACAAGTTTCCTGGAAAGGCACGTGCTATTTAATCATTTTTGCAGAAAGGGTATGCAGTCCATATATCCAAACTTTGTCTTCTTTTTACTTTTCATACACATCGAATGAACTTGTACTTGTGGAATTAAACTTAATCACCCGAGGAAACATCCTTTAGTTAGTGCAATCATCAATCTATCAGCAAAAAATCATGCTGGGGTATTATTAAACTTGCAGCAAACCATCGATTCAAGAATAATGACAGCCACAGACAACTTTTTTCAAACAGCTCTGCGCATGCACATGTTTGATCGAAATCTCACTGTCACATAAGCATTCCAGACTAATGCCTGTGTTACCCATGCGCTTATGTGGAGTCACAAGGTTTGCATCCCAAGCTGCAACCTGAAGCTCAAAAACAAAGAATTAGTAGCGAGTTGCAACTCATAATGAAAATGATAGCTTCCAATTCTGAACACATACTTCAAGTTGATGCATTACATCATGCGTTTGTATTGCGCAAGAAGCTTCAGTCATAATTGGCACAAACAAAATCATTCACCAAAAATGTCATCAAGACCAAACAAGTAGTGGTGATAGCAGACTAAAATAGGAATAAGATGTGATAGTTAATTGGAGATAATTAATCATAAGGCATGATTCTTAATAGGATACCCTACTGGAATAAAGAGATCCTACCAACCAATTATTTAAAAACACCTTCCTAAACAAAGATCCTCCAGTCTGGTCAGCCCAGCATGATTATAATCGAGTCAATGGATGGATGTGAGAAGGTAAATTAGAAGATTAATTTTAAGTAATTATTGCCTGGCGGAACCACCAATGTACAGGTACTAGCGCACCATCTGGTAAGCGATGAAAGCCATTGGAGAACATCTGCTTCATACGCAAAAGGAGGACCCACACATTCAATACTGCATGGGCCTGACCATTTGGTCTATTTACACAGGCTACCATATAGTTTCTAAAGTAACCTCAACACTCATACATGGAAAGTACATGAGAGGGAGGGAGGGAGAGAGAGAGAAGAATTCAAATTAATAATAAAAACGATCTCACCTGAGACAGGCGAAAACAAGTGGAAGGACAAGAAGAAAGATTTAAAAAAATGAGATCTCAATTAAAAAGCTCTAGTCCTTGAACCATAAGCTTGATCCCTTCAAGTGTTGGGTTTCCTCTCCTTCCAGACCAATTGCTAGTGTTCCTTTCTTCATACGAACTAGAGATGATGTGTTGTGTAAATTCAGAAACTTGTAAGGGATATCCATGCTTACTTTTAGAGTGACTATTTAAATTGGCATTATAATTTTTTTTTAGACAAATATGCTATTGGAATTTGTTCATTTATGTACTTCTGTCAAAAAAAAAAAAAAACAAAGCTAGAAAGAATGATACAAAGTATACAGAAACTTGAAATGCACCCCCAGCACGCTCCCACATGAGAAACAAATTTATAAATTCAGAAAGAATAAGAATTTACCTGAAGATTTTTGGTCAGAGGCAGCTTAACGTTAATAGTGAAGTCCTTGTCCCAAGTTGGCTCCTTTTTCCTGTTACCATTAAATGATTTACATGTGTTTATTTTGTTAGCAGTTCAGAGCAAACTTTTAAATTTTTTTATTCTTCTGCTATTTTGCAACGATGTCAGTGTGTAAAATTTATAAACAACTCAAATTCTATACTAAATTTTGATACACTGCTATATTGCATCATGTAGAAGAAGGTCAGATGGGCCCTCCATTAAAATGAAAGGAAAATAGTGATTGAGAAAGCAAACAACTATTAGTGACATGATAGTTGTCACCCAACAGAAGTGGATAGAATATAGAGTTGATTTTTGGGCTTGAGTTTTATAACAGTTCAGGCAAATCTTCCAGTCCATAAGATTATTCCGCAACCCTGGCAAGATCATCCTCACAAATTTCCCAGTTAGCAAAAGCCATTACTCTAGCAGAGCATAAAAGCGAATGTAGTACCACTCGGAACCACATTTTAATGAGTTCCTTCTCCAATGGAGATGTTAAAACTGCATGAAGTATGGAATGAAAAGCAATTGCAATGTGAAATATCAAGGATTGTCCAAAATCTGAAGGAAAAAAAAACAAGTTGATTGTAAGGCTCGAGCCAATCTCTCAGTCATCTTAGTAATCTGCGTTCCTTTTCCGGTGGAGATTGTGAGTACAGGATTCAGGAAGGCATAAAAGTTTTTCAAGATGCAAGTAGTATCAGGGATTGATGAAAATTCAAACCACAACGGGGAATAAAAATTATAGACGCTACAACTGCCCTCCCATTCGTCTGTGTAACAAAATTAAAACAAGTGCATTAAAATAAATAAAAAGCAGATTTGAAATGGAATTCCTAGCAGGTTTAAACAAACAAAGGGGGGTTCATAAAGATGAAGTAAAAAGAGAAGAAGAGCTATGGAAAATGGAGCTTATACAATTTGACAATTTTTCCAACTTTTCACTTCAGAGCAGAACTTCTAACAAAATAGGAACATTAAAAGAAATCAGGTGAAAGTTTCCTTTCAAATCTTTCCTGTAGAGAGTTAATGATAATCATCATTCATTTTCAGTTCCATTAGAATCTCACATCCCCATGAATTTGCTACTATGACAAGTTTTAATTTATGCTAATTATTGCCCATTCTCGAAAAAAGGTGCAGTCAACCACCATTCCAAGCTTCAACCGAATTGCTAGGTTCAAAGGAGAAAGAAGAAAGCATATGCTATACAGTGCAAAAAATTTCAGCATAGTGGAATTTAGAGCAGGGTAAAAATTGAAGCTTCAGATTCAGTTTGTGTGTGTTTGTGATATGGAAACATCGACGGCTTACCCCCATTTGACCTTGCTTTTGAGAACCTGTCCATCCAGTTCCATAACCACATAAGGATTACTTTTTCCGTATACATCCATGGTTTAATCAGTAAGGTGGTATATATGAAAAGCAGAATGTGTGACCATGTCAGTTCAAAACTTGCTCATAAATCCCAGTCCTCAATGCAAAAGGGTTAAATTCGATAACGCACCAATGGATCCAAGGCTGGAAAATCAAAACCCTTTTTCAATTTTATAAACAATTGTCCATCATATATCGCACGTAACCTGCAAACATATCAATCAGCCTTGGATTAAATTTAGTAAAATGTGATTTTGTTACTCTACTTGATTCAATCATTCTATGCTAACATAATTTCAATAAACAAATAAAGTCAGGCTATACAAGATAGCCCGCCTGATGCATCTTCTCTGCAACAACAAAGAGAGCAAGGAGTAAATATTTAAGCTTTGAGTGTTACTGGAAATAAATGATCACATACTCTGAGATATACAGAGTCTTACAACCTGCAGCATCAGCCTCCCACTTCCATACATTTTTCTGATAAAAAAACACACACACACACTTCGTTTAAACATCAAATTTCTTCAATCTCTTTATATTCAATCGAGACTTAAAAAATTGAAAATTAAAAATGGATTAAGAATTTATTAGAGGGGAGCTGGTATGGGCTTCGAAAGCGAAACCAGCAAGAACGACAGCGAGATTGATATCAAAAGGAGGACGTTCGTTGTCGTTCTCTTTCTCTTGTTGAACAGCAACCTTCTCAGTCTCCGTATTATTAGCATTACTCGCTTACTAAGACTCGAGGAGGAGCAACCTCCATGCCCGCTGCCTCGGTAAGTTAAAACCCTAAATCTACCGGAAAATGAAGACGGAAAGCGCCGGTAAAAGTTCAAATTTCGATGCTTATACGAAGTAGGAGTGAAACGGTGATTAAAGGCGTTGCTTGGGTGGAGAGAAGTAGCCATTGCCAGTGTAGAGAAAATACTGTCTAACAAATAGTTTTGAGTTTTGATGGTGGCAGTTGTGTAATAATATATTTTTATACTTGCACTTTTCCTTCTTTTTTTTTTGTCTGGGTGCTTGGAGTGAAGACACGTGTACGTCGTTAAAGAAGGCAGAGAGGACCCATAAAAAAAAAACACGCCACCGACCTGGCAAAACGGTCGTTTTATGAGCTCGGTTCAAATACACCAAAATAATTTATTAATTTACTATAAATAATAGATTAATTGTTGATTTTCTTCTAATTAAGGATTCCATTATATTAATTATATATGTCGTCTTTGTGATGGGAATGGTCCAATATATAGAGAACAAATTTAATAAAGATATATAAGAAAATAATTATATATATTAGAGGTGAGAAAAAAAACCGAAAAACTATAAAAAATTAACTGAAAAAACCGAATTGTGAAAAAAACTGATTATAATTTTAAAAAAATTGATCGGTTTGGTTTCGGTTTTATAAGCCTAAAACCGAACCAAACCCAAACCGAAAAAAACCAAGTCAAACTGGAAAAAAACCGAGTCAAATCTAAAAAACTGAGTCAAACCGGAAAAACCAAGCCAAACTATAAAAACCAGTTTGAACCGGTTTTTATTCTAAAATAGCCAACCGAACCAAAACTGGTCAGCTTGAACCAGTTTTGGTTTAAAAAAACTAGTTTGATTTTTTTTGATAAAAACCGAACCAAACCGAAAATAATAACCCCTATATATATATATATAAATTTTTGGTTGATCATGAGAAAAAAACAATACATGATATAGACAAATATATTTTATACTTGTATTTTCTTATTGACAAAATATTTTTTTTATTTCATTGTTTTGTGGATGTTTTACTTGTTTAATAATGTTTCAATTAAGGTTTTTTCCTTTTCACAGTATCAAAAATAAATTGTTGATTTACTAAATATTTTAAATTTTAAGTAATTTTATGAAATAAATTATAATTTAGTTTGGTTAATTAATTTCTAACTTATTCAAATAATTAGAAAATGATTTATATTATATTTTTTTAATATTCATTCGATTAAATATGAAAAAACAATAAATATTTAATTATATAATAAAAATATTTTCAAAACACCTATACTAAAAATATTAGAAAAAATAGAAAAAAAAAAGATCAAGACTGCGAATGGAACCAAGGCCCTGTTTGTTTGCTGGAAAGTAGTTTCCTTTTAGAAAGTGAATTCCAAGGAAAGTAAATTTCAGGAAAGTATTTTTTGATATTTGGTAGTATAATGGAAAATAAGTTGGAAAATACTTTCAGTGTTTAGTTATGTCATGGAAAATAAACTGAAAAATAACTTATTAATGTTTTATTTTTTTCAAGTTTATTAAAATAATGAGGAACAAATCTTACAAATTAAAAAGTTGAATGAGAATGAAATTGAAAAAAATATAATTTCATAAATTATCTCAAATAAAATAAATAATAATCAAAATAATAGAGATCAAATAAAAAATAAAAAAATTGAAAGATGAAAAAATTAAAATAATAATAATTAACATTTCATAAATTATTTCAAATAAAATAAGTAACAATCAAAATAATGAGGACCAAATTTGATAAATGAAAAATTTCAATAAAAAAATGATAAGGGAAAAGCAAAATAAGAATGAGGACCAAAGTTAATATAAAAATTAAATTTTAAAGGATGAAATTGAAAAACAAATATTCAAAACAAAAAATATATATAGCAATCAAAAGTTTGAGGACCAAATTTGATATAATTGGCAAATAATATGACATTTTTAAATTTTTTACAACTTCCGGAAAGTATTTTCCGCCCAAAATAAAAAAAAACACTTTTCTGGAAACCAAGCCAAATTTTTCTGACTGGAAAGTGTTTTTCGTTGACTGAAAAGTGTTTTCCGTTAACCAACTTTTCTAGTGACAAACAAACACATGAAAATTTAAAAAATCATTTCTCGAAAACCACTTTTCAGAAAATAAACACCCCTTTGGATATGTAATAAAGCCTAAGCACACCTATATTAGGGTGCAACTCAAAATTTAGATTTGAAGGGCACGGTGGATTTGAGATGTGTTTAGAAATAAAGTTATTTATGTTTTTATATATTTTTTTAAAATTATTATTTTAATATTAATATTAAAAAAAAAAAAAAATTTATTTTAATATATTTTTAACTAAAAAATATTTTGAATCATAATATCAAACACTCTTAATTTATAAAAGTATCTTTATATTTTGGATGTATTCACTACCATAATCTCCTTAATGCAAACATAAATTTAGAGTACATTTTTAATCTTCAAATCAATAAAAATATTTATTTCAAGTATTTTAGATTTAAAAATTCAAATGCATATATTTCCCAAACTATTTGATAAAATATTATAATTTTTGTATAGATGAATTCTTTACGGTGAGATATTTCATTTTATGAAATTCACCACCTCAACCTTCTAAATGCAAACATAACTTTAGAGAACATCTTTAACCTTCAAATCAATAGAAATATTTATTTGAAGTATTTTAGATTTAAAAATTCAAATTCATAAATCCTTTTTGTACATTTTTTTCTACGTGGACAAAAAATGACTTCTTTTATGTCTGAAGACGTAAATGGATTTTTGTTTCTATTATCTTAATAATAATAATAAATGTTTAGAAATTAATATTTTTTTTGTTGTAGAAACATTTTAATCCAAAATTGAGGAACTCCGCTAATTTGCCTGGTCATTAGATCCATGTGGTCCTCTATGAAGAGAGAAGTACGCATCTTCACGCTTTGGATGGGTGCTTGGCATGCATGTTACTTATCCTTCGTCCCCGAGGGCTGAGTGCAATGTTAAAACTTGAGACGTCCTTGTAACATATCTCATGTTCAAATTCTAGCGGTGAGGACTGGGGTGGGATTTATGAATAAGAAACGGCCATATCATTAGCAGAGCCCCAGAAACCATTCGGCTTCACAGTTACAAAAACAGCATATATATTTAATATAAATCAACTTATGAAATGTTAATTTAACCACAAACTAAAATTAAGGCGTAATAATTTATCAAAAAGGGAAATGATTGCGATACATACATATATAATGTCATTGTTTTGATGAGAAGAAATGCAAGTTGGTATTGGACATGATTCGTATCCTCAGAGTTCCTATAATGCAAGTCCCAATTTTTCACATTACATTAGCAAATTCCCCAGTGCTTTGGTGCTGAGAGCACCTCTATAGCCATAGCATATGAAAAGCAGCCATGGCTAGAGCAGGGACTTGGGCTGCTGTTCCTGTGATTTGTTACAAGTAGCCCTCCGAATCCTAGTGCATATGAGCCACAGCCGCCTCCTTTACTAAAGGTCGACTTACATGCACAAAATGCTCCGCTTCCCTCTCAACCTGCTCCAAACACCGGTCAGGACTCTTCACTTCATTCATCTTCTTCACAAATCCCACGAAGCGTCTCCAGTTATCTGGTTGAAATAAGTGAGGGTTCATTCTCAAGTACGTAAAAGCACACATCTCCCTGTCTTTTGAGTTTCCATCAATATTCAATGATGACGCCTGTAAAATTTGCTCATGTGCGCTCTCATCATATCGTGGCAGTGCATTTTCCCCGGCAAGAGGCACCTCTGCTTCTCGCGTTGCTAAAGCCACTTGCCTCACAAGCTTCTCAGGGGCACAAAGGGCATCCTGTGGCTGTTCATGGTCACGCATTTCTATGCAAGTGAAATTGAATATAGCACCATACCGAGCTAACATTTGAGCAATAGGAAGGTAACCATCTCTGTTTCTCGTGTTATAATATCCTGCTGTTAGCTCTGGGGCATGAGACCGGGTTCCATAGTGCCAATGAATTCCTGCAATCTTCACTGAGATCTTTACACCAGTATTCTCATAGATAGCCTTCGCTGACGACAATATTCTCTCAGCGTGGTCTAAGAGGATCTGCGAGTACCAAGAGAGGAAGAATTCACCATAGGGACAAGTCCAGCCACCACCTTCTTTTCTGAAAAACCGGGTGTCTTCCGGCCAGTTGTTGTACTCACCAGCATCAGTTGGGCCTGTGCTACCCCATTCTGGCTTACCAGCAGCTTCCGCCGCTGCTTTCAAGCTACTCAACATATACTGCATCATGTTACATATACCAAGTAAGAACCAGAGGATTACAAGTCGGTGGTTTAATCGCTTAAAAGTAAAAAAGAAAGTGAATACCTTATCGTAACATTGGAAGGCTCCGATTCCAGGAAATCTCCAAGTTCCATTCTGCTCCGGGTACGAAGGATAGCGGAGCTCACCTGCTGGACCCATTCCCACTTGGATTTCCTGTAAAGAATAAATTCTCAATGGTTTAGTCAACAAACCTCTTTCAATACGTATGACAGCATGCTTTGAATTGTTAAAAAAATGTACCAATTCATCACCAACGATGACAAATTATTCAAGCAAAGACATCAAACCGCTAGAACCAATTATTGGAGTATAAAAAGGGTCGTAATATACACAGGGTAATGACAATACAAACTGCATCCATAATTATGCAAAGATGCAGCCCAATTACAAAGCATCTAGACAGATTACACTCAAAAGTTGAAAGTTGTAATGGGACAGAATCATCTAAACATATTCAACCAAAATATTTTTAACACATACATGAATTCTATCTAATTCAAAGAAAAAAAAAAACAAATAGCAATGGATAAGCAAGTAATTACCACAATGGTGTCACCAAGAAGTTGTTTGAAGTTGTCCCTAAAGGCCCGCATAAAATCAGAGTAACATTGCACAGGTGTCCTCCCCTTGAGAACTGGAATGCTATCGCACCCAAGTGATACATACTCATAATTCCTCTTCCCCCACTGATCAGTGTATGCAAGGTCTTGATCTTTATGAACCTCCTCCACAACCCACTTGGGCAATGGAACCCTGCATCCAAGATTTTAATACAATTCACATTCACATTTCCATTACAAATTACTTTCAACTTTGACTGTTTCACCTAACCCATACCAAGTAACAAAAAAGGGAAAATAAGAACGAAAAAAAAAAAACATACGTGCAAGAATCACCAACGTTGCCGCCACACTGATGAAACGACATCACAGCCTGAACCTTAAGACCATGTCGTTTAGCCATTTCTAAGAGTTCGGTATACCCTCCCCAATTATACACACCAGGCGTATCTCTCTCCACTAATCCCCACCAGACATCCATCATCACCCCTTCCACGCCTGCGCTCTTCAACGCCTGTAAACTTGCATTCATCGCTTTCCTTCTATTCACCGTGTTACCCATCGTCACACTATCCAACGGCATCATCACGTAAACTGGCACTCCTTTCTCCTTCACCGTGTTCACCTCTTTATACGTCTTCTCTTGTTCTGTTGTCTCGTCAAAACTCTCCAAGTCCATTGTTTCTGTTGCGAATGCTCGGCATGCCACTGATAGATCCGGACGGATGCCGTTGCTGGCGCTTAGTATTGGAGACCTACAAGGGCTTGTTGGTTGTGATTTTTGCTCGGCGGTGTCTGGTTTTGTGATTTTGCATCGGATGTTTGGTATTGGAGTTTTCCACACCGCCGCTGCGCTGGCTTTTGCGGTGGTTTCAGTGTTGGTCATTGATTCTGCTTGGATTGGTGTTCCGGCTAAAGCTCCGATCTGATGTGTTATGTTCATTGCCGTTTCTGTTCAAATCACACGGAGAGCTATTTCCTTCCTCTTTCGTTTTCTTTTCCTTTTTATTTCTTCTATGTCACGACACGAGAGCTGTTGAAATTTGAACGGTGCAGGAAATGAAGGAAGAGAGGGATGGCGAATTCATTTATATAGACTGGGAGGATAAGATATTTTTTAAAAATCCCTGTCGCTGTACCGTTTCGAAAAGACACGTGTCCCTATTAGCACGTGGCGGTAAGAGAGGCGCGATGGAAGGCAACGGCTACGATTTCTCTTGTGCACGTGAGGATGGACGGTAGGATGCGAAAGAGCGTGAAAGTTCAGGATGGCAACACGGTTTTTCACTTTTTTGAGTGTTTTTTTCCCGTTTTTTATTTTTCAAGGAGCGGTGAAGGGAACGGAGAGGCGGGAAAGAACGTGACTAGTCACGTGCCCCTCCCCATATACATGGCGGTTTCTGTATCTTATAGCAGCAGCATGGTTATTTTTGCTCTTTTTTTAAAAAAATAATTTTTTAATTTTTAATTAATAATTATTATTTTAATATTTTAAAATTATTTTAACGTGTTGATATTAAAAAATTTAAAAATATTATTTTAATATATCTTTAAATAAAAAAATATTTTAAAAATTTGTCATTTTGTTTTGTACGGCTGCTGCTCCGACGCCGACGAAAGGATATTTTGTGGGTGACAAATGGCACGTGGAAGGAGGATTTGGGTGAGTAGTGTCCAGACATAAACCTTGGCTGTTAAGGTACGTGTTCGGACCAGTAGCATTCCAGAATTTGGCCTTCGTCACTTGTTTCAGCTGCCTTGATTGATTGATGAAGAGGGAGCTGCTTCATGGGACTTTCATTGAAGAGAAGGGGTTAATAAGGTCACAAGCACAAGCATACGGCTCCCAGAAGGCCTCAAATTCTAAAATTGGACCTCAAATCATTAAAAAAAAAAAAACGTTTAGAACGCAATTCTAAACGGCTGTCACGACAAATACTTAAAATTTACAAAGTCAGCAAAACTATAAAATCTTTGCCCTAATTGTCCTATGGATACTTTAAGGTGTAATATGAACATAAGAATAGTAAAAGTACAAACGCTTACTGGGTAGATATACAAAGATGAATATGCAAATCCCCATCAAACTGGAGTGCGGGGCTCCAATGAAGGTTTTTAGCATATTAATTTTCATTGAAATCTTCGATGAAGACCAATGAATTAAGATCCATTTTTTAAGTAATTTGTTGCTGGGAATCTGTTTTACATGTAGTAATCCTTAAAAGACATTCGAGAACTGCTGATGTTGGAATGGAAATTCCTCCAAATTTAGGAAAGCCACCATGCCTCAAGGTCTAGCTCCAGCTTGTGAGCCGCCACACTCTCCATCCAATGTTAGTAGAGTTGGGTTTTGATTTGTTTCGTCGGTGGTGGGGTGGGATCGGGGACTTTGTGACTACAAATAAGTCAAAAATTGCTGCTAAAGCAGGGGGGATCCCATACAGACACGCAGACAGCTTCCCTCTGCTTCCCTTTGTTAATTTCTCTCAAATCTTATTTGATTCTGCGTGTCCATTAACATCACATGGACCAAAAGAAGAAAGAGGCAGAGAAAATCCAACAATCCCACACATATTTCCTCCTCTTACTCCCTCTCCCTGCACGATACAGCCCCCCTTTACAATCACAACAAGGACAGACCACAACAGTTGGTAATTTGGTGCATGAGAGTTCTGACTTCTCTTCCTTTCTCTACTCTGACACAACCTTATCTCTTTCGCCTCTTTTTTTTTTTTTATCTCTCTTTTCGCCATGGAAGTGAAGTATCAATCTAGGTTGAACGAATACGCAAGATATAACTGTGAGAACTTCAGTCTGCAATAGGAAAAGAAAGAAAAAGGGACAGAGAAAGAATGTGATGGATGGTGAAATACAGGCTATGATCCCAACTATTAACAAGAGATACAATGTAAGTTTAGAGAGGTTTTCATAGGAGGGATGTTCTTGAAAATTCTTCTAAGAAAGAAAAAGGAGAGAGTGTGCTGATGCTGCCAAGAACAACGAGACGACGAAAACAGAAAAGAACAGGACGTTGTGGAACTGAAAAATAAAATAGAGGGTGAAGTAACAAGCCTATTTTTGTTTTTTGTATTTTTGTATTTTTTTTTTAATGGATTGAGTTTGCAAGATTTATTAGATCCGGGCTTAAAGTCCATGAAAATGATAAGAAAAACAGGGGTGGCGTTAAGAGAGGACTGATATTAATCGCTAGAGCCTGTAAATGTGACATCTTCTCGTGATTTTCTCCTCATAAATTATGTAGTCCCACTATAATCTGCAATTGCAATTTGTATGGATCGGCAAGCATTTTCTGAAAAATTCTTCATTTTTGTTTCCACATTCCAAGGCATGTTTGGTCACATTGTATTGTATAATGAAGAGTGTGCACGGTTGAAACGTTGCACACTCCAAGATTTTTCAATAATAATGATGTTCCAAAAATCTATGTAGTCTAGAAATAAAATTTTCGGGTTGGATAATCAGTTAATCAACAGGTTTTAACAATCTTATTCATTCTTTTTAGTCAAGGTGGTTAATAGCTTATATTTGGTGCTTGGTATACTAATATGACTTGTGACTAGTACTTGTAAAAGGTATTCTTTGATAGACATGCAGACTCTCCGATGCTTAAATAAATATATTTTTAGAGAGAGAAAATATAATAATATTCTAGAGAAAGATGATCTGAAAATGTATATACAGTAGAGAATGAAGATTATGAACATTTTGTTATAGATGTCTTATGGTGTATTTATAACTCATGAGTCTTGTTTTTTGATTGAGAGGAGGGACTGAAATATAATTTCACCTTTGTGATACTTTGAGTTGTGTTGTGATTTGTATTCCACTCATTTTATCCAATTAAAATATGGAGACAATACGAGTCATGAAAGACTTTAATACACCTAATGATGTTGGCGGAATGTAAGCTTGTTTAATTAAGCTTATTTATTAAGAAATAAATGCTTTAAGATTTTATATAAAAATATATAGAAGTGACGATGTTAGATTCATGTATTATGTTAAAATCTTTGGGTGTAGCAAATCTGGCCATACTCGGGCTGTAATGACAAAAATCCCCAGGCTTGACACTTTTAGCAAACACAAGTCAGACCCACCTTGTTGGCTTGGTAGCACACTAGGCCAAGTTACTAGGCATGACAACACCTGCCAGACCTAAGTGTTGGGTCTGACAAACATATGTGCATAAAGGTGTTTTCTCTAGAAATGTTCCATTGACCATATCTCTCACACAGAGCCTGATATTGCACATCCCTACGGTTAGAATGTATCAAACATAGCGAATAAGAACATATCCAAAGGGAAACACAATCCAAAGGTGTAAAGTGGAGATATGATTGTCAAGTTGTTTATCCTTGATGTGTTTTTTCTTAAAAACCAACTCAATTTCACCTAAAGCTCTCAATCATAGTTGATTCTCTCAAATTCTTAGGAGAAGATGAAGGCTTTACAAGCCATTTTCATGGCTTCTGGGTTTGCAGCTATAACAACCTTTTAAAAAAGATTTTTTTTCCCGCTCTAATGACCATTTTACCTCTCATAATTATATATATGCTTTTTATATCCAATTCAAGTATGTTAATATTTCTCTGAGGCCTTTCTAAATTTCAATTGACCTGAAAATTTAACTCATGGTAAAAACATATGTCAGTGGACTACTAGTAACATGTTAACCTGATCCAATGCTCGGATTAAGAGATATGCTTAATACTGTAAAATTGAATAGTCGGTAATATTTTTCACCAAAAATCTGAATTTCATCTCTTGCATGATTTACTTAAATTATCGAGGTTCTCAAATTAATTCGTTGAAGATTTCTGTTCATAATTATCATATTTTTTTTCTCTGATTTTTTTTTTACTACTTTCAGTCCAAAAGACACGATTGTACATAATATTCATATCGATAATCAACATTTCTCACACAAAGGGTCAAAAGTTAATTTATATTAACTCCCTTCTATTTTTCCATAAATCATCCTCCTCAAATTTATAAATTTTTTTCTTTAAATGATATTTGTTTTATTTGAAAATTTAAACGATTTATTGCTAGTTAACATTTTGCGTACCGATGATTGCTATATTTAATAATTACTCTAATTTACCAATTTTTAGACCGGAGGTTTACACACCATGTTCCTCAATTATTTTATTTATGATTTATCAAGACTTTATACTAGGCCATAGAGGCCCATGAGTCTAAGCTTGTTTTGATCATCTTTTTTTTTTAGATTGATTATAAATTTAAGTAGAAAAAATGATTATTGAATTCAGTTGAATTCATGATTCAGGTCATGAGTTTAATAAGTTAGATCACAACAACCAAGTTATTATTTTTTTCTAATATTGTCTTTTCTTACTGATATCTTTTTTTAACATAAATTTTAAATTTATATTTCAATTAACATTTTTTATTTGTGATTTTCTTTCTTATTTAATCTTTTTTCAACAGAGATTGTTTTTTGATAGCATTATATGTATTTAATTTAAAAAAAAATTATTTTGATTCATTTATAATTTTTTTTATATACAAGAACTTTATTTTTAAAAATAAAAAATATTTCTTTTCAGATAATATTTCTAATATTAGCAGCTTTGTATAATATTTTTACACTTTTATTTTATTTAATCAATTTAATATATATATATATATTTTTAATATCATTTGATTAAATAAAAAAATAATTTTAATAGACAAATTCAGTATATACAACCAAGAAATATTCTACTATGCATACCTTTTTTAAACTTTCATTAGTACATATAATTCTTGATTTATTTAATTACATACATACCTTTTTAATTTACACTTCAAACCTTTTTTTATATATAAAAACACATCTAAAAAACCTGCATGTATAATTTTTTTGCAGGAGAAAAAAAACATCCTGTCCACGACGGATCTTGGACCAAATGGCTAGTGCTTTCTACATTGACATCCCTTTGAATGAGTTTAGCATCAAGCACAAAAAGACTCGTTACATTCATCTGCTTTAAGTGCCACCAGTGAGCTTCCATTCATTTAACTATAACCATTAAGTTATGGTACAAAACACCTAGGAGAGTTTCAGACTAGAAAGAGGCCAAACCGAAGCTGAGATTCAGAACGATCAGGCTAGTTCTACTATCACTGCATTCAAAGCAACGCAGATGAGAAGTATGAACAATTAATGCCCGCACCATGATGATATCACCATCCAAGTTTTATTTCTGATGAACTGCTCAAACATCCCAAAAACAAAAATCCCCCAAAAAAATATATTTAAAACACAGGATCACAAATCACATAGCTTGACACAGTACAACACAAAAACATCTTTAATTGATCTTGAGTTTATCACAATCATAAAAAGCAATTGAAATTTACAAGGACTACCTCCATCTACATATCCATTACAACACACCAGGAAAAAAATATCCTAAGCAATACTCAACAACAATATGCCATCAAGAGACAGAATAATCAGAGTTCCACAAAAGTCATCCAGTTTAAGATAGGTGACTGTAACATCTGCACTCCTCAAACCTTCATATTCATCGGTCCAAATAGAGGAGCATAAAGTGATTTAAGCCCATTATGTAAGTAATGTTAAAATGTTCAGCCTGGTTCCTAGGTATATTCCATAACTTCCATATGGGCAACAGCAGAGATTGAACCATATCAAGCACCCAATCTAATTCTTTTTCCAAATGAACATACATGCTGTATAAGCTTAAAAAAGTAAATAATTGACAAAGTCTTCATAACAGTCTTTGTAAATACCCTACACAGCACCACACAGTTGTAACAAAACAAAACTTTAAGAGCATTACAAATTTAAGCACAATAAAAGTAACATAAATGATAAAACTGAAGAAACACATGGACTTTATCATATTTAACCGAAAACCAGAGTGAATTTGCAGGCCTATTGGTCAACTACAAAGCCAGAACAGCACGAATTCAAATGCAACTACCTAAAACCAGAAACGGAATTAAACGAAACTTCAGTTTGCAAAATAACGCCATCAGGCTCATCAAGCCTAAGCAAAAACAAGGAAAGCGAAGAAAGAGGACTGAGCCTTGTGAAACCGTCAAAAAACACCATGATAGAACCAAAAACAACGAAAATTCCTCCAACCCTACGGATACTTTGATGCTTCATACACAAGTACTACTTACATCTAGGAAATAAAACAATCAAAGGCAAATAAATTTCTTCACATGCTGCTCCAATCATTGTACTGCTGCATAAACCCCAACAGAAGCTAAACCCTAAAAAAACTCAATTTTTCACTGAAACTTCCACAGCAATCAAACACAATTCCATTCATTATATTAATTATACGAGATAATATTAATCAAACACAATTCCAGCCATTATATTTAATTAATAGTTAAAGCAGAACAAGAGAATCCGGAGACATAGTAAACAACATTAGTCTCCAAAATTAGAAAGCTAGAAAAAGCCAAGGCAGGTAGATACATGGAGGATAGGGTCAGGTCAGATCAGTTGATGTCTGTGTCATCGAAATCGTCTTCGAAATAGTTGAAGAAATCGGCGTCGGCAAGTTTGTTTTCCATGTTGATGACTCCCTCCCCAAACATCTCCAGTGCGTCCACGTCATCTACGTCCATAGCCACTGTTGATCCTTGATCCTCCATGTCCGCGAAGAAGTCTACCTGCATCGGCCTCATCTCTCTTTCTCTCTCTATGGCAGCAGGGAAGGGGTTCCCGTGTCGATTTGGGGCTAAAGCTAAACAAATTAAATAGACGAACCTATCTTCTTTCATTATATATATTAGTGAAAATTACAGAAACCTCCCTGAAATACCATGAAATTATATTCAGTACCCGAAGGTTTGGACTTTGTTAAAAACCTCCTCCACGTTAAAAAAAAAAAAAAAGTTGCTACAGAATGCCTCTTTTTATACCCACAAATGCCCTTTTACTATTTTTTTTAAAAAGGATAAATTATAAGCAAAAATATTAGATAAGGATATTAAAGGAAAACTCAAACCAAAATGGACCAAATTAAATTGTGAATGAGAAATTAATATTTTTCATTTAAAAAATAATCATGATTTTTTTTATATAATTTGACTATCTTGTTTTAAAAAAATAATTAAAGTATTTTAGAAAAAAATATATTTTTAATAATTTTTCAAACATATGTATAACAATTTTACTTTTTACGAACCTGAAAAGGTTTAATTTAATTTAGAGTGTGTTTGATATTGTGTTTTAAAAATATTTTTAAAAAAATTTTAAAATTTTTTTATTTTTTTATTTTTAAATTAATATTTTTATATTATTTTGATGTGTTAATATTAAAAATAATTTTTTAAAAAAAATATTATTTTAATATATTTTATAATAAAGAAAATTTAAAAAATAATAGTTATTACACTTTCAAATATATATATATATATATATATATATATATATATATATATATAAAGAAACAGAATTGTTAATGGTTAAATGACGAATCTCGCTCCTGTCCAAGAGATTTTGTGCAACTTTTTAAGATATTATAAAGTGCAAATGGAATATAATTAAAAAAATAAAGAAAAATATCATCGCTATTACTTGAATTGGATCAAGTATTTTGTAACAAAAAAAAAAATATTTGTTGCTAATATTTTTTCTAGCAAAATTAAATTAAATTATATAAAAATTCATTTGATATAATTCGATTCACTTATTAGGTCCAAAAACAACCTAAACGATTGAAAAAAATATAATTTGATTAAAAAAATATCAAAATAACATTTTTTAAAAAAAATATTGAGATGATATATTGAATTAAGTTAAATTAACCTGTCAAATATACAATCCTAATTATGAGACTATGATAATTTCACATAAAAAAATTAAACAAATTATAAAGTTTAATTCTCAATTAACTTAATGTTGAAGGATGAAATTGAAAAAAAAATTAAAAAAGAAAAAAATTACACGAGTCAACTTAGATTAACTTGTCAAACCCGCGATCCGGATCATAATACCAAAATAAACCCATAGAAAACAAATCAAAATAAATTATGAAACTTAATTCATAATTAACTCAATGTCAAATGATAAAATTAAAAAAAATTAATTAAAAAGGACACAAAAAACAATCAAAGTCAATCTGGGTTAACCCGCCAAACCAGTGACTTATCATGAATAACCTTATAGAAAGCAAACTGAGAAAATGACATGAATCAACTTGTTTTAATCTACTAAACCCACGACTAGGATCATGACACTTAGATAACTTCTATAAAGCATATCAAAATAAATTATGAAATACAATTCTCAATTAATTCAATATTAAATGATGAAACTAAAATAAAATCAATTTAAAAAAATTAAAAAAAGTGACCCAAGTCAACCCGGGTTAACTTGTTAAACCCGTGGCTCGGATCATGAGAACGGGATAACTCGATAAAAAATAAACCAAAACAAATCATAAAACCTAATTTTTAATTAATAAAATATTAAAGGATAAATTTTTTTAAAAAAATCATGTAAACTTGGTTAACCCGTAATTTAGATTACGAGACTAATATAACTTGATAGAAAACAAATTAAAATAAATTACAAAGTTAAATTTTTAATAAAATAAATATTAAAAAAATATCCATATTTTTAGTATCTTGGTAATGGTAAGGGTGTGGAATAAAGTAAATTTAAGTTCTTAAAAATAATTAGCAAAGATTAAAACCAATTGTAGCAGCGGTGGTCAGTTTTATAAAAATTGAAAGTAGATAAACGCTAGCGATGTATAATATCGGGTTGTAACGACGAGGAATGGCCGTGATATATTTATTTTTGTATTTTAAAAATATTTTTTAATTTTTAATTTTAAATTAATAGGTATTTTCAGATCATTTTGATACGCTGATATTAAAAATAATTTTTTTTAAATAAAAAATATATTATTTCAATATATATTTAAGTAAGTAAATAAATAAATAAAATAAATTAATCAAATAAAATTAAACAAGAAATCACAATCAATCCATATTAATGTTTTATACAGAAAACCATTGGATCGTAGCACAGCTAATAACTTATACTGTCAACACGAAAAATGGATACACAAATGTTTTTCTTATTTAAAACTAAGTATTACAGCTTAAATCATAAGAATAATTTATTTTTGGAATATATTAAAGATTAAAGAGAGAGGGTTGAAAAATCCTCACGAAACAAAACCGACAATCATGTTTCTGTGAATAAAAATTAATTTAAATATCTCTAATCTTCAATCTATAACTATATATATCAAACTTGTTATTAAAATTTCAGGTCGATGAAATAATGAATCAACTACCAATCAAAGCTTGAATGGACTCTGCTCAAGCTGTTCATTGGTATTTTTTCTACTCTCCTTTTTACCTGGCGGAGGTGATGGTCGGACCAAGAAGAAGAGCCTCCTGGCATCATAGAGGAAGCTCTCGACGGTTTGTGGGTTCTTCAGGTAATTGTTTCCTCTTAATTTGTAGCTACCAAAATGTTTGCTCGTCTCTGTACACGCACTAAGGTTAGCATTGTTAACAATTTTATTTACTCATATTTACAGCTTACCCTTTTTAGAACCCGTTTGGCTATGTGGTGGCGTCCACGTTTCTTGCGGTTAAATTGTGCAACCTATTTGGTTAAGTAACAACTGCTTATTACTATACATGGAGCCCATGCAATACAACGTTTGAAACGCAGGAATAAAGAAAGCAGTTAGGAGCTACTTCCTGCACGTTGCAAGAAAAGAACCATGCTTCACTGTTCGGTGAACAGTGGATGCATGGCTCCACTGTTTACTGAACAGTTTTTATTTTTATTTTTATTTTTATAATAAATGTAATTAATTAATTTTACTCGCACTGAACGTGAATAACAATTTTTTTTTTGTCTTTTTTAAAAATTAGTTTAAGGTGCATTACATTTATTTGTACTATAATCTCAATTTTATTTCTGATAATATTTTGCCTAATTTTGTAGTTTTTGTCGGATGAATTTTGTACGTAATAGAATTGTAGATAGTTTAATGAAACAATAATTTTATATATATATAAAGTATGATTTATTTCACGATGTAATAACAATAGTTAACTCCATAATATTTAAATTAAAAACCATCAATATTAATATATATTTTGTAAAATTATTTTATAACTTCAATTTCAAAAGCACTTTTAACCAAACACATTAAATTACTTTTTCTTCAGCATCAATTTCAACCACAGTTTTAACTAAACACCTATTTTTTCAAATTAACCTCAACTAAAAGTACTTTTTATAAAATAATTTTTTTTAAACCACAACCACAACAGCTACCGTAATACCAAACACACTTTTAGTGTGGCACTGTTAACAATTCGATGATTTTTCACGTTGCCTCTCAACAATCCCACTTCTCATTGCAAGAACGGTCCATTGAGTTTGATTGTTTCATTTCGTGGCACGCAGCTTTCTTTGCTGCTACTTTAGGTCTAACAAAATACCGATATTTTATTTTTCACCTTTGCGGGGAATATCTTTATTGGAATTTCTACTATAGTTTTGACATTAATGTAAGTCTAAAAGGTCGCAAGAGTTTTGCTCTTTGGTCACCGCCGGTAGCCAAATCCGATGGTTGGACATTTCCACCTATCGTCATATCTCCACTGCTTGCTTCTGGTCCAAAAGCCTCTGTCATGGTATTACCACTGTCCATTGGACAGTCAAAACGGCGGCACGCGAGATGATGCTGAAATAGGTGATGAAGAACAGGAGGAGGAGGAGGAAGCTGTAAAGGGGGTATCGGGCTTGGGTACTTGATGATCATGATGGTTCAATTAACAAGGATAACCACTTCAGCTATCATAGATAATTACAGAAATACCATCACAGCACGCCATTAAGATGATGAAGATCCATTCATGGTATATTGTAGTTGTTCCTCGTTCAATTTGCTTCTAAACATAGTATCGACCTGGGATTTCATTTTTAATGAGTTTTCCATTGGATGATATCCACCGACATATTCCTCGTATGAAATTTTGGTAATCGAGGGAGATGAACTTCTCGGTGGTCAAACTTCCTCATGTCATTTTCATGGTCAACCAGACCGAAGCTGGTTGACATCCCTTTTCATAAAATACTGAAGCAAATGTTTGCTCGAGTTAAACTGGCTCCAATAAAGATTAATGAACCAACAAAAGAATGAATCTACTCCACTTGAAAAGGAATTATGATGTCTTTAACCCCCCAAAAAAATGTCAAAACACAAGAGAATCTGCTATCTCGCAAACAGCTGGCCCCTATTCACGTAGAAAGTAGATGCAGGGTCTTGGAGGCAGCCGCAGAAACCTTCCTCATCCTTCGGAAAAGATCTAGGTAGTGGATGGTCTGGAATCACACCAACCTACGTAAAAGCAAGAAGAATTACCGAGAGAGCGAGTGGGAGGGAGGGAGGGAGGGAGACAGGGAGGGAGGGCGCGAGAGCAGTGCTGCACAAAGAATAAGCCACTGACCTTGTCAATATCAGTGTGATCAGGGGTCTCATAACGAGCGACAGTAACCGCCAAGCCAGAACCATCAGATAGCTGAAAAACTGATTGAATCTTGCTGTGGAACAGAATTAACATGCTGGTTAGTCACAGATGACATAGTTCATAAATGTTGTAGAAGCAGAAGCAATTACCCTTTTCCAAATGTGGGTTCTCCAAATAAAACAGCACGCTTATTGTCTTTCAATGCACCGGCTAATATTTCACTTGCACTCGCAGTTCCCTTGTTCACCTGATAGAAACTCATAGCAAAGTAAGTGGTCTCTGATTAAAGATTTGATGTTGAAATGTGAAAATCAAGCACATATAAAATCCCTTGTAGTAAAGCTCTTGCTCAAACCAGAGACAAAGATGTTGTGAAAACTCAATACAAGTGGCAGAGCAAATAGTAAGAACGGGGCAAATTGCAGATGCATGATCACATTTAAAGCAGCTGCTTTACATTGCAACCAAATTATACTAGAAATTGAAAGAGAGAGAGAGAGAGTTTGTGACAGCTCATACAGAGAGAAGACATCAAGTTTACTGAAAAGAGCCTTCAAGACAACTGAGAGTTCTTACAAACTTACCTGCTCAAGTCACATACTCTGACGCATCAACAAATGTTATGGATGATCCCAGGATTCGGTATAAGAAAGCTTACCAGTACAGCAAGGGGTTCTGAAGTTGCAATGGCACTACTTCCATCCGTGTCATATATATCTCTAACCCCACGACTATCGCAAATATACACAATGACACCTTTGTCTAACCTGAACAAAACCAGCAGATTAATAGACTAGTATACAGTGAGTCTTGACTAAATAGATGAAAGTATAGGGTATTAAGTGATCACATTTGTTATGTTAATTCATGGTTCCAATAATCTCTTTAGTAAATCCCCGCCCCCCCCAAAAAAAAAATTACAGAGAGAGAAGAAAAGAGGAGAAAAAGAAAGCAAACTATTCAACCTCCCACCCACATGCACAAAAATTACAGCCACACGTAGGTCAAAATTCAATACAATTATGATATGAGACAATATATAATATACTAACATCAACTATGTGTATTAACATCAAGATACACTCCAAACAAATATGACCACAAGAACTCCCAGTAAATACTGGAGGCCTAAACGTTTGAAGGAAAATAAGTGGCAACAATGCCTAAGAGTTTTCTCTTTTCAAGCAATGTGGTAGGGCCAAAAATACACAGTTGATTGTAAGCCATAGACGTATATCTACATTTTTTTTTCATTGTTTGTAATAAGCACAGGTTCTTCCTTCAAGTGAAACAGGGCACTGCAACTTCTGAATAGCACCTGCCACCTATTTTACTTATATTTACATTTAGGCTAACAGTATTCTTAATAGCACAGTTCCCACATGAAATGCATTAGGAAAAAAAGAAGTTAACATCTGCTGAGTGAGTAAATGTGGTATCTTGGACAGTGAGTCTAGAAAATGAAATGATGCTGAATTAGATAGAGAAAAAAAAAATGAAAAGCAATTTTTTAAGCTGTCAACAACCTTGATTCTAAATTAAAAACAAATTCTCAACCAGTACCAATTCATTTTGATACAAAAAGTGTTTATTAGAAAGCATAATGAATACCAGATACAAATTATGTCTGCATTAACTGCAAAAGACAATGAAGCACCTTCAAGCAGTATCCCAGTGTTGGGTAGTCAAGAGCTCAATCATTTTAAGTGATGCAAGTGATAAAAAGAAGCCAAGCAACAATCAAGTGAAGAAGGATATATGACATACAAATCATGGACATAATCCTAAATATAAATACATGAAGACACACCACAAACAAACGCATGAAAATATATAATACACACACACATGTCCATATATCCACCTAATCCTTTTCTTTTGGATAAAAACCAAGACACTATATTTATAGATTTGACTATTAAGACATGTCACTGTAATTTTTGGAAACCAATAAACATAGTTCACAGTAGGTATAGAGGAATAGACAATAAATATACATTTTGAAATAAAAGAAAACATAAATCATGCTCATATGACTATGCAGCCAAAACCCCTACCAATCCTGCCTTTAAAAGGTACTGCTGCCAATGCTTAAGCTACAGCACCCATGTACTCAAATTCAAATGTATACATTCATCGCAATTTAACTTACCAAATCTTGGCGATCTCAATCCCTTCTGGAAACAAGCCACCACTGCAGCAAATTCAAGCTTTCAGAATGCAGCCGTAGGACCAAGTTTAAAATATATGATATTCAAAGCTAATCACCTATTATCTCGAAGGTCCAACACAAAGGCATTAACATTATTACTCCTCAAAGTATTGATAGCTTCCCTGATTGCACCTGCAAAATATCTGAATTCTCAACATGCTATCCTGAATGGATGGAATTCCCAAAAACATTTCACTCTAACAGACTACTAATTTTTAAGGGGCAATAGAGAAGAACACTTGGCAACCATGAATGTTATATACCGAATACGTACTAAATGCAAAAGCAGCATTATAAAAATCATGTTGAGCTCCAAAAATCATTACAGATGGGGGAATAGCAGACCATTTACAGACAGTTTATAATCCAAATATGTTGAGCTTGGTTAAGAATGCAGACTTTCCAGTGCATTGATTTATGACTGACAAATTCTCTCTTTATTTAAAGGAAAAAATGAATAATTCCTCAGAAATAAAATAGCTACCTCAAACTACCTGAAGCATTTTGGTTAAATGTTGTCAGTTTAATATACCCAATCCTGGGGGAATCCTTCCCTGAACCAGGAATTACACAGAGTCTTGACTTCACTGGATTTAGAGACACTTTCTCTCGCCTGGAAAGCAGCAGTTAGTTTCAAATGTCAAAAACATTGATGATATGTTTGACAGGATGTAAGAAACATATGTATGCCATGTGATGAAATAGGGTAATGGTGGCTGTTTCTTTCTTTTGTTGTATGTTTTTCGCCAAATATGGCAGAGTATGAGGGTGCTATTAAAGTTCTATAAAAGTAGTTAAATTTCCCACAGCAAAAGCATAGTGAAGCACAGATCTTCAGAACAGCCACTTTGAAATAGCAGAATCAATCTAAACTCGGATAAAAGTGGAATCAAATTTCCCTTGGACAAGAAGTTTAAGCAAGAACTTTAATAGCACATCAAAAGAGAGATAAACAATGCAGTACTCTTACGTTAAAGCGAGATGCTTTATTTCTTGCCCACTGCGAATGGTTAATTCTACTGAACTTCCTTCAGGTCCCCTACAATTCACTATATAAGGTTAGGCATATTGCAAATTTGATGAACAATTAAAGGCATTCTGTAGTTAATGCTTGGGAATCACAGAAACAATATTTACCTTCCAATTACTGCAAAAAATAACAACCATAACCACATTAATAACAAAAAAATGCTGGCAACATCATTAGCACAATAAACACATCTAACTCAATCAAGAGTTGCTTCCAAATCAAGTACAGTCAGCTTCATTAATATTTTCCTCCATAATGTGCTCTATAGCCATACACAGTGAGATGTTTAGAAATCAAATCCCACTACAAAGTAGTGGTGGTCTATGATTTGTTCATTTTTTCCCATTCATTTGAATGCACCCACTTTTTTCTCATCAGTTCATCATCTAAAAACATGCAGTACATGCCTATGTGGCATGCCTTATTATCATGATTTTGAGTGGGTCAGAGAAGCTGCTCAAAAAAGACCATATGACTTAGATGTCAATTTAGCCATATGAGAAAACTCTATGAAAGAATAAAAAGCACAAGATGAGGTCCTAATCTTCCAAAGTATAACGTTATACAAAGAATGGCTCTTTATACTCTCACTGATTCTAAGATGCCTTCAGATTATTGGATGAACCACCAGCACAGATGCAACATATCCTTTGAAAACCTCTATTTCACAAGTTCCTTGAGGATCATAAAATATCGATCTCAACAGAATTCTGGCAGTGTGTGACATGGTAGACAAATTGTGTGACCTCCTAAATAGATCGACTTTCAAGAAAAGGTGCCTTATAAAAAAAATGCTTACTGCAACCGGTCTGCTGCTTCATATATGCCCATGCTTTCTGTGCCTGTATCATTTATTGCCAAGATAATGTCCCCAGATACAATGCCAGCCTTATTTGCAGGACCTCCTGGAGCAGCTGAAATTACAACAAGTCCAGCAGGTGATCCATCAGACCCTGTAGGATAGCCTATTGACAGCCCTACACCAGTAACAGCACTTTTTGTTCCAGACTGCCTTCAAAGAAAACATGGACAGATTTCAGACAAGATCATCAAATTCATAAAACTCCTTCTTAAGTAGACAGCATATAACAACATCTATAGATTTCCTTCCAGTTATTTGGCCAAAATGCAATAGATAACATCAATATGATAAAAATGCCTCATACCCGCAAACTCTTGAACTTCTCAGGTTCGAGAAATCGAGTGAAAGGATCATCAAGTGTGGCAAGCATCTTCCTGATAGCCGTGTCTGATAGCAAATACGCACTAGTGCTTAGAGAGGCAGCACATTCAAAGACTATCCTAAGCTTAACTATTACACAAGAAAATAATTAATTGATTACTCCCTTCTGGTGGAAGCATGGTTGTTAAGACCATTCCAGCTATCGTTGGGGGGGGGGGGGCGGGCGGGGGGGGGGGGGGGGGGGGGGGGGGGGGGGGGGGGGGGGGGGGGGGGGGGGGGGGGGGGGGGGGGGGGGGGG